>Ga0209050_1002629_pt1 | contig 14767 bp, 7 predicted proteins | sample Araplavi_mTSA_r2_FD_184276 | JGI IMG/M metagenome (GOLD analysis project Ga0209050, IMG submission 184276) | Arabidopsis root microbial communities from North Carolina, USA - plate scrape MF_Cvi_mTSA_r2 (SPAdes) (version 2) | ecosystem: Host-associated > Plants > Roots > Endosphere | place: USA... | reverse complement strand
CGCAATACGAGCTGCGCCACGAACGCAGCGAGAACCTGCTGAATCAGCTCTCCAGCCGCCTGGGCAACCGTTCGTACCTGTCCACGCAGGAGCAGATGGCTTTGCTGCTGGCCGCGCGCGCCGCGGGCGGCAACAAGAACACGCCGTGGGAAGCGGTGCTGACCGTCAATGGCGAGCGCAAGCCGCTGACGGGCGGCAAGAGCGACCAGACCGTGTCGCTGTCGGCGGCGGATCTGGCGGGCACGCAGTTGCAGAACACGGGCAGCCAATCGCTGTTCGTCGAATACGACATCCAGGGCAGCCCGACCGCGACGCCCGCGCCGCGCAACGACATCATCCAGCTCAAGCGTGGCTGGTACCGTCCGGACGGCCGCCCGTGGGACGGCGGCACCCTGCAGACCGGCGACATGCTGGTGGTGTGGGTCCAGGCCAGCGCCAACCAGAACATCCCCGATGGTCTGCTGGTTGACCGCGTTCCGGCGGGCTTCGAGGTCGAAAACCTCAACCTGTCGCAGAGCCCGGAAATGCAGGACTGGAAGATCGGCGGGCGCCGCGTGGCCGACGCCATGTCGGATTCCAACATCAAACATCGCGAGTTCCGCGACGACCGCTACGTCGCCGCAGTGTCGCTGGGCCGTGGCAAGGTGGACGTGTTCTATCTGGTGCGCGTCGTGACGCCGGGCCGCTACGCGGTGCCGTCGACGGTGGCCGAGGATATGTACCGCCCCGAAATCCGCGGCGTGGGTGAGCAATGGAGCACGGTCGAAATCCGCGATCGCGGCGCCAAGCGTCCTTGAACGCCGCCGCCGCTTGCCAGGCGGGCGCATCGCGCGCCCGCCGCTGGCGGCGGCGCGGCATCTTCGCGGCCAGCGCGTTGTCAGCGCTGGCCGCGTTGTTATTCGCGCTCGACCGTCTGTATCCGCTGCCTCCCATCGATTCGGGCGGGGCGGCGGTTGTCGTCGCCGCCGATGGCACGCCGCTGCGCAACTATCCCAGCCGCGACGGCATCTGGCGCTACCCGGTCCAGCCCGATCAGGTTTCGCCCCGCTACCTGGAGACGCTGCTCACCTACGAGGACCGCTGGTTCTACTGGCACCCCGGGGTGAACCCCGTGGCGCTCGCGCGTGCGGGCTGGCAGTGGGCCACCAACCGCCGCATCGTGTCCGGCGGCTCCACGCTGACCATGCAGGTGGCGCGGCTGATCGATCCGCAACTGGCGGGCAAGCCGTCGCGCACGATGTCGGCCAAGCTGCGGCAGGCGTGGCGCGCCGTGCAGCTGGAAATGCACTACAGCAAGGACGAGATCCTTTCCCTGTACCTGACCCACGCGCCGATGGGCGGCATCGTCGAGGGCGTCGAGATGGGCTCACGGCTGTGGCTGGGCAAGCCGGCCCGCGACCTGGGCCCGGCAGAAGCGGCGATGCTGACCGCCTTGCCGCAGGCCCCGTCACGGCTGCGTCCCGACCGTCACCCCGAGGCCGCGCAGGCCGCCCGCGACAAGGTGCTGGACCGCATGGCCGAACTCGGCCGCTGGACTCCGGCCGAGGTGGCTGACGCCAAGATAGAAACCGTCATCGCGCCGCCGTTGCGGGCGCGCTGGCTGGCGCCCCTGGCGGCGCAGCGCCTGCTGCTGGAAGCGGGCGGCGCGCGCCGCGCGGGCGGCCGGCCACCGCTGGTCACCTCCACGCTGGATGCGGATATGCAGGCGTCGGTGGAACAAATGTTGCTGGACCGGGTCGATAACCTTCCGCCCAAGGTGTCGATGGCCGTGCTTGTGATGGACAACGATTCCCTGGAGGTCAAGGCTTACGCCGGGTCGGCAGATTTTTCCGACGATTCCCGGTACTCGCATGTGGACATGGTGCGCGGCGTGCGATCGCCGGGGTCGACGCTCAAGCCGTTTCTGTATGCCCAGGCCCTGGACGAGGGACTGATCCATTCTGAAAGCCTGCTGATCGACGCGCCCATGTCGTTCGGCGGCTACGCACCCGGGAATTTCCAGGCGGCCTTCGCCGGGCCGATCAGCGTGGCGCAGGCGTTGCAGCGGTCGCTCAATGTGCCTGCGGTGGACCTGCTGGACCGGGTCGGACCGGCCAGTTTTGCCTCGGTTATGCTGACGGGCGGCGTGAAGTTACGAATGCCCGCGGGCGCCGAGCCAAATCTGAGCTTGATTTTGGGCGGGGGTGGCACCACATTGGAAGAACTGGTCGGCGCGTATCGTGCGCTGGCCCGGGACGGCATCTCGGGGCGGCCCCGCTTGACGGCGGAGCAGCCGGTTGTCGAGTCCCGTATGATGAGTCCTGGCGCGGCCTGGATCGTCCGGGACATCCTCGAAGGCGGTGGACACCCGGACCGGCCGTTTTACCAGTCGGGCAACCCCGGCCGGCAACTGGCCTGGAAAACCGGGACCAGTTTCGGATTCCGGGATGCCTGGGCGGTCGGCGTGACCGACAGATGGACGATCGGCGTATGGGTCGGCAGGCCCGACGGTACGCCGAATCCAGGATTTTTTGGGGCGAATGTGGCGGCGCCGCTACTGCAGGATATCGTGGCGGCATTGCCGGAAGGCGCCCAGCAGGTCCGCGTCAGGCCCGAAACGGTGCAGGCGGTGGTGACATGCTGGCCCTTGGGTTACAGGCTGGGCAGCGAGCCCTCGGGCGCGTGTCCCGAACAGCGGGCGGCCTGGATGCTCAATGAAACGGCGCCGCCCTCGTTTGCCGGCTATGCCGATGCCACCCAGGGACCGCTTCGGCTCGGGGGTGTGGCCAACGGCTCGGTGCTGCGGCCCGTGCCCGGCATGCGGCAAGTTGCGCTGGACGTCGACGTCCAGGGCGCTGAAGGCGAAGTCTGGTGGATGCTCGATGGTCGTGTCGCAAGTCATGGCGCCGCGGGTCATCCGTTTAATTTGGTGCTGGCGCACGACGGCCGGTATACGCTAACCGTCATGGATACACATGGCCGGCACGACAGCGTGGTTTTTGAAATCGCTGGCGTTACGCCATGATCGGCATAGAATATGAATCGTGTATTAGCCCGCTTCGATGCGTTACGGAGGAAGCGTGATTTCTCAAGAGCTTGAAGTCAGCCTGCATATGGCTTTCGTCGAGGCCCGTTCGGCCCGGCACGAATTTATTACCGTCGAGCACCTGCTGTTGGCGTTGCTCGACAACGCTTCGGCGGTCGAGGTCCTGCGCGCCTGCGCGGCCAACCTGGACGACCTGCGTCGCAACCTGCGCCAGTTCGTATCGGAAAACACCCCGGTGATCCCCAGCGGCGCCGAAGTCGACACGCAACCCACGTTGGGTTTCCAGCGCGTCATTCAGCGCGCGATCATGCACGTTTCCGCCGGTGGCACGGGCAAGAAGCCTGTGACGGGCGCGAACGTGCTGGTGGCCATTTTTGGCGAAAAGGACTCGCACGCCGTGTACTACCTGCAACAGCAGGGCGTCACACGCCTGGACGTGGTCAATTTCCTGTCCCATGGCATTACCAAACAGCCGCAGGTGGAGTCCGCCGCCGTGCAGAAAGAGCAACAGCCCAATGGTGAAGAGCAGGGCGACTCGCGTCAGTCGCCGCTGGATCAGTACGCCACCGACCTGAACGCCGCCGCGCTGGCCGGCCGCATCGATCCCCTGATCGGCCGCGAGCACGAAGTCGAGCGCGTCATCCAGGTGCTGTGCCGCCGCCGCAAGAACAACCCGCTGCTGGTGGGCGAGGCCGGCGTTGGCAAGACCGCCATCGCGGAAGGCCTGGCCTGGCGCATTACGCGCGGCGAAGTGCCCGAAGTCCTGCAGGCCGCTCAGGTCTATTCGCTGGACATGGGCGCGCTGCTGGCCGGCACCAAGTACCGCGGCGATTTCGAACAGCGTCTGAAAGGCGTGCTCAAGCAGATCCGCGGCAACCCCGACGCGATCCTGTTCATCGACGAAATCCACACGCTGATCGGCGCCGGTTCGGCGTCGGGCGGTACGCTGGATGCCTCCAACCTGCTCAAGCCGGCGTTGTCGTCGGGGCAGCTCAAGTGCATCGGCGCCACCACCTACACCGAATACCGCGGCGTCTTCGAAAAGGATCACGCGCTGTCGCGCCGGTTCCAGAAGATCGACGTGCCCGAGCCCAGCATCGAACAGACCGTGCAGATCCTGCGGGGCCTGAAAAGCCGCTTCGAAGAGCACCACAGCGTGCGCTATTCGGCCGCGGCGCTGTCGGCTGCCGCCGAGCTGTCGGCGCGCTTCATCAATGATCGCCACCTGCCCGATAAGGCCATCGACGTGATCGACGAGGCCGGCGCCGCGCAACGCCTGTTGCCGCGTTCGCGCCAGAAGAAGGTGATCGGCAAGGTCGATATCGAAAACATCGTTTCCAAGATCGCGCGCATTCCGCCGCAGTCCGTCTCCAACGACGACCGCAGCAAGCTCGCCACGTTGGACCGCGACTTGAAGACGGTGGTGTTCGGCCAGGACGGCGCCATCGACGCGCTGTCGGCCGCCATCAAGATGGCGCGCTCGGGCCTGGGCAAGCCGGAAAAGCCGATCGGCGCCTTCCTGTTGTCCGGCCCCACGGGCGTCGGCAAGACCGAAGTTGCACGCCAGCTGGCGTTCACGCTGGGTGTCGAACTGCTGCGCTTCGACATGTCCGAATACATGGAGCGCCACGCGGTATCGCGCCTGATCGGCGCGCCGCCCGGATACGTGGGTTTCGACCAGGGCGGCCTGCTTACCGAGGCAATCACCAAGCAGCCGCATTGCGTGCTGCTGCTCGACGAAATCGAAAAGGCGCACCCGGATGTGTTCAACATCCTGCTGCAGGTCATGGACCACGGCACGCTGACCGACAACAACGGCCGCAAGGCAGACTTCCGCAACGTCATCCTCATCATGACGACCAACGCGGGCGCCGAGACCTTGAACCGTCCGTCGATCGGTTTTGCGAACTCGCGGATGGTCGGCGACGAAATGGCGGAAATCCGCCGCATGTTCACGCCCGAATTCCGCAACCGCCTGGACGCGATCATTCCCTTTGCCGCGCTGGACCACGAGGTCATCATGCGCGTGGTGGACAAGTTCCTCATGCAGCTTGAAGACCAGTTGCACGAGCGCCGCGTGGAGGCCGTATTCACCACGCGCCTGCGTGAACACCTTGCCAAGGAGGGGTTCGATCCGCTCATGGGCGCGCGTCCCATGCAACGTCTTATTCAGGACACCATCCGGCGCGCGCTGGCCGACGAGCTGCTGTTCGGCAAGCTGGTCGACGGCGGTTCGGTCACGGTGGATCTGGACGAGTCGGGCAAGGTTACGCTGGACTTTGACGATAGCGGCAAGCCGCCTTCGTCGGACGCGCCGGATAAGCAGGAAGTCGAACTCGTCGACTGATGACCGCGGACCGCCAGCCGCTGATCGAATGCGAACATTGCGCAAGCATCTATCGCCGACATCAGCTTGAACCTGGCGAGACCGCCAATTGTGCCCGCTGCGGCGCCGTGCTCTGGCGCTACAGCGGGCTTACTTTGTCCAATTGGCTGGCGCTCGCCATCACTGCCCTGATCGTCTTCGGGGTGGCCAACGCCTACCCGGTCGCTTCGATGTCCGTGCAGGGCATGGTCCAAGAAGCTTCCCTGCTGGATTCCATCTCCATTACCTGGCGTCAGGGCCATTGGGTCGTCTCCATCATGACCGGCCTGGCGGGCTTCGCGCTGCCTCTGTTGCAACTGATCGTGCTGCTGTGGGTGCTGGGTCCGCTGTCGCGGGGCCGCGAGCCTGCGGATTTCCACGCCGCCATGCGTCTTTTGGGTGTGCTGCGGCCGTGGTGCATGGTGCCGGTTTTCCTGCTTGGCGTGCTGGTTGCGGTCGTGAAACTGGCCGGGATGGCCGCGGTGGCGCCCGGCATCGGTCTGGCAGCGTTTGGCATCCTGACTGTGCTGCTGACGATGCTCGGCAAACTGTCGCCCCATGTGCTGTGGCGGTATGCCGAATCCGTCGGCGTGGTGCCCGTGCATGTGCCCGAAGCCGGGCCCGACGTCGTGTTGACCGGGTGCCACGTCTGCGGCCAGGTGCAGGCGCTGCCGAAGGACGCCGACCCCGAGGCGCATCATCACTGCGTGCGCTGCGACGCGGTGGTGCATTACCGCAAGCCCGACCATGTGGCGCGCACCTGGGCGCTGCTGCTTGCGGCCGTCGTCTTCTACATCCCTGCTAATGTGCTGCCGGTCATGAACGTCAATTCGCTGCTGGGCGACAGCGCGCACACCATTCTGGGTGGCGTGGTGGAACTCTGGCAGATGGGCTCGTGGGACATTGCGCTGATCGTGTTCATCGCCAGTGTGGCGGTGCCGCTGACCAAGCTGCTGGCACTTATCTTGCTGCTGCTGACTGAGCAATGGCGTAGCACAACCAATCTGGGGGCGCGTACGCGGTTGTATCAGATGGTTGAATTCATTGGCCAGTGGTCCATGCTGGATGTATTTGTCGTTATATTGCTGGCGGCCCTGGCCGACTTTCAGGGCTTGATGGAAATCAGCGCCGGTGCCGGCGCCGCCGCATTCGGCGTGGTTGTCATCCTGACCATGCTGGCTGCCATGAGCTTCGACCTGCGTCGTAGCTGGGACCTTGAAGGTCAGACCGAAATCGAATCAGCGCCGGTGGAGGGCCGGCATGCGCCGGCGTCCGTCTCCGGCAAGCAAGTGGGCTAGGAAAGGCCTCCCGCCGTTGTTTTCCGCTCAGAAAAGGAAAAAGTAGATGTCCGAGCAAGCCCCCGGATCTGGTGAAGAGAAATTCGCGTCGCCCGCGATCTCGCGCAAGAAGAAGAGCCGGATCTCCTGGATCTGGCTGGTCCCTGTCGTGGCCGCATTGATGGGCCTGTCGCTGGTCGTGCGGACCTGGATGCAGGCCGGACCCGACATTTCCATTTCTTTCAACACTGCCGAAGGCCTGGAAGTGGGCAAGACCCAGCTTCGCTACAAGGACGTGAACATCGGCACGGTCAAGTCCATCGGCTTCAATGCCGACCGCAGCAAGGTGGTCGTGAAAGCCGAGCTCTCCAAGCAGGTCTCCGACCTGGCGCGCGAAGGCACCAACTTCTGGGTGGTGCGGCCGCGGCTGGACGTAAGCGGCGTGTCGGGCCTGGGCACTCTGCTGTCGGGCGCCTATATCGGCGTGGACGCGGAAGAGGGCAAGGACAACAGCAACCGCGCCACGAAGCTGTCTTTTGAAGGTCTGGAAACCCCGCCCGCCGTGACCCACGACCGCGCGGGCAAGCGCTTCATGCTCAAGGCCTCGGACCTGGGCTCTCTGGATATCGGCTCGCCCGTCTATTACCGCCGCATCAACGTGGGCCGCGTGATCGGTTACGCCCTGGACGAGAACGGCAGCGCCGTGAACGTCGAGGTGTTCGTCGATGCGCCCAACGACAAATTCGTCACCAACGGCACCCGCTTCTGGAACGCCAGCGGCGTGGATTTCAGCGTCAATGCCGATGGCCTGAAGGTGCGCACGCAGTCGCTCGTCTCCATGGCGGTGGGCGGCGTGGCGTTCGCAACCGTGCAGAACGCTCGCGATGGCGATGCGGCGGCCAAGGCCGACACCGAGTTCGACTTGTACGCCACCGAGGCCGCAGCCAAGGCCAACCCTGACGGCGAGGCCTTCCCGATCCGCATGCGCTTTGACCAGTCGATCCGCGGGCTGACCGTGGGGGCACCGATCGACTTCAACGGCATCACGCTGGGCGACGTCACGCAGATCACGCTGGACTTCGATCCCGCCACCAAGCGCTTCTATTCGCTGGTGGACGCCACCCTGTATCCGGAACGCCTGGGCCGCGTCTACGAAGAAGTCCGCGAACGAGCGATCAAGGAAGGCGACGTGGCAGGCGGCCGCTTGCTGGGCGTGATGATCAAGCATGGCCTGCGCGCGCAACTGCGCACGGCCAACCTGCTGACCGGCCAGCTCTACGTGGTGCTGGACAACGTGCCGAACGCCAAGCCGGTTGAGTTCGAGATGTCGGAACCGGCGATCATTCCGACGGTGCCGGGCAACCTGGATCAGCTCCAGCAGCAGGTCACCAACATCGTCACCAAGATCGAGAAGATTCCGTTCGACAAGATCGGCGAGGACCTGCGCGCCACGCTGGCCAGCACGTCCAAGCTGATGAATCGTCTGGACAAGCAGGTGGCGCCCGAAGCCCAGAAGGCGCTCAAGGCAGCCAAGGACTCGATGGCGAACATCAATTCGCTGCTGGCCTCTGACGCCTCGCTGCCGGTCAACACCGAACGGGCGATGCAGGAACTGAGCCGCGCGGCGCGTTCGCTGCGCGCGCTGGCCGACTTCCTGCAATCGAATCCCGAAGCCCTGCTGCGCGGCAGAGGCGAAGACCCCATCCCGGGCGCCGGCCCAGTCAGGAATTAGACGCTCATGAAAAGCCGACTCTCTTGCTCCGCAACCCCGTCCCGCAGCAAACGCGCCCGCGCCGCGCTGACCGTGCTGGCGCTGTCCGGCGCGCTGGCCGCGTGCGGGTCGTCGCCGCCCGTCCACTACTACACGCTGCAGACGCCCGAGCGGTCGGGTGCGCCCGCCGCGGCGCCGGGTTCCGCCTCGTTCCTGATCGAGGTGCAGCCCGTCACGCTGTCCACGCAAGCCGACCAACCGCAGTTGATGGTCCGCACCGGCGACGGCAGCATTTCTGCCTTGTATTCCGAACGCTGGAGTTCGCCGCTGGGCGACGAGTTGCGCAATGCCTTGTCCGATGCGCTCAAGCGTGACCTTGGCGCACTCGACGTGCAGATGGTCAAGCCGGGTCCGGGGGCGCCGATCTGGCGCGTCCAGACCGACGTGCAACGCTTCGAGATGGTGTCGGGCAGCATGGCGCAACTGGACGCCACCTGGCGGGTACGGCCCGTCGATACCAAGGGCAGGGGCCTCTTGTGCCGCAGCGTCGTCACCGAAAACGTGCCGGACGAGGCCGTCGGCAGCCTGATCGCGGCGCAGCAGCGCGCGGTGGTGAGCCTGGCGGGCGTCATGGCGGCTGCCATTCGCGGCCAGAATCCGGCGGGTTCCGGCTCGGTCCAGATGATGGGATGTTCCGCGCTGAAGGAATGATCCGCCCGGGTTTCCCGGATAAACCTCGCGATCTCAAGCGGTTAACTGGGTTCAACCTAGGGTTAACCTTAATACAAACGCGGTTGCAACCTGTCTAGCATACGGTCCTACCCATACTGGGTCCTGTCCGGGCCCAGTTACACCTTTGCCATGCGACAGGAAGCAATCTCTTATGGCCAGCACGACCCTCGGCGTCAAAGTCGACGACGCACTCCGCGACCGCCTGAAAGCCGCCGCCACCAAGCTCAACTGCACGCCGCACTGGCTGCATAAGCAGGCGATCCTGTCCTATCTGGACAAGATCGAGCGCGGCCATCTGCCCGCCGAGATGTCCCACCTGAGCGCGGATGCCGCGGGCGAAGAGGATGCGGCCGAATCCCATGCCGCACCCACGCCGCCGTTCTACGAATTCGGCCAGGACGTGCAGCCGCAATCCGTGCTGCGCGCCGCCATCACGGCGGCCTATCGCCGCCCCGAACCCGAGTGCGTGCCGCTGCTGTTGGGCCAGGCCCGTGTGCCCAACCTGGAAAAGGTGCACGCGATGGCGGCCGGCCTGGTCAAGAAGCTGCGCGGCAAGCGCACCGGTGGCGGGGTCGAAGGCCTGATCCAGGAATTCTCGCTGTCCAGCCAGGAAGGCGTGGCGCTGATGTGCCTGGCCGAAGCGCTGCTGCGCATTCCCGACCGCGCCACGCGCGACGCGCTGATCCGCGACAAGGTCGCCCGCGGCGACTGGAAGTCGCATATGGGCGGTTCGCAGTCGCTGTTCGTCAACGCGGCCACCTGGGGTCTGATGATCACGGGCAAGCTGGTGGCCGTGAGCAGCGAGCAGTCGCTGTCCAAGGCGCTGACGCGCCTGATCGGCAAGGGCGGTGAGCCGCTGGTGCGCAAGGGCGTGAACATGGCCATGCGCATGATGGGCGAACAGTTCGTGTCCGGTCAGACGATTTCCGAAGCCCTGGCCAACAACCGCAAGATGGAATCGCGCGGTTTCCGCTATTCGTACGACATGCTCGGCGAAGCGGCGACCACGGCGGAAGACGCCGAGCGCTACTACGCCTCGTATGAGCAGGCCATCCACGCGATCGGCAAGGCCGCTGCGGGCCGCGGTATCTACGAAGGCCCCGGGATCTCGATCAAGCTGTCCGCCCTGCATCCGCGTTATTCGCGTGCCCAGCGCGAGCGCGTCATGGCGGAACTGCTGCCGCGCGTGAAGGCGCTGACCATCCTGGCGCGCAGCTACGACATCGGCCTGAACATCGACGCCGAAGAAGCCGACCGCCTGGAGATCTCGCTGGACCTGCTGGAAGCGCTGTGCTTCACGCCTGAACTCGAAGGCTGGAGCGGCATCGGCTTCGTCATCCAGGCTTACCAGAAGCGCGCGCCGTTCGTCATCGATTACGTGATCGACCTGGCCCGCCGCAGCCGCCATCGCGTGATGGTGCGACTGGTGAAGGGCGCGTACTGGGATAGCGAAATCAAGCGCGCCCAGGTCGACGGCCTGGAAGGCTATCCGGTCTACACCCGCAAGTTGTACACGGACGTGGCGTACATTGCCTGCGCCCGCAAGCTGCTGGCCGCGCCCGAAGCCGTGTATCCGCAATTCGCCACGCACAACGCCTACACGCTGGCAGCGATCTACCAGCTTGCCGGCCAGAACTACTACCCCGGTCAATACGAGTTCCAGTGCCTGCACGGCATGGGCGAGCCGCTGTACGAAGAAGTGGTCGGCCCGCTGACCCAGGGCAAGCTCAATCGTCCGTGCCGCATCTACGCGCCGGTCGGCACGCACGAAACGCTGCTGGCGTACCTGGTGCGCCGCCTGCTGGAAAACGGCGCCAACACCTCGTTCGTGAACCTGATCGGCGATGAGACCATCCCGGTCGAAACGCTGGTTGCCGACCCGGTGGAAGCCGCCTCGCGCATCACGCCGCTGGGCGCCCCGCACGAGAAGATTCCGCTGCCGCGCGAGCTTTACGGCAATCCGCAGGACGGCGCCCGTGCCAACTCGGCGGGCCTGGACCTCAGCAACGAACATCGCCTGGGCTCGCTGTCGGCGGCCCTCCTGGCCAGCGCCGGCACGCCGTGGCGCGCCGGTCCCATGTTGGGCGAAGGCGGTGAACACTGGGATGCCGCCAAGGCAATCGAAGTGCGCAACCCCGCCAATCTGCGCGACGTGGTCGGCCATGTCATCGAAGCCGATTCGGCCGACGCCGAAGTCGCCCTGCGCGCCGCCGCCAATGCCGCGCCGATCTGGCAGTCCACGCCGGTCGCCGAGCGCGCGCAGTGCTTGCGCCGCGCGGCGCAATTGCTGGAAGAGCAGATGCAGACCCTGCTGGGCCTCATCGTGCGCGAAGCCGGCAAATCGCTGCCGAACGCCATCGCGGAAGTGCGCGAGGCCGTGGACTTCCTGCGCTACTACGCCGACCAGGCCGAGCAGGAATTCAGCAACGACACGCATCGTCCGCTGGGCACCGTGCTGTGCATCAGCCCGTGGAACTTCCCGCTGGCGATCTTCACCGGTCAAGTGGCGGCTGCGCTGGCGGCGGGCAACACCGTGCTGGCCAAGCCGGCCGAGCAGACCCCGCTGATCGCGGCGCAAGCCGTGGCCATCCTGCGCGCGGCCGGCGTGCCCGCCGGCGCCGTGCAGCTGCTGCCGGGCCGCGGCGAAACCATCGGTGCGCAACTGGTGGCCAATCCTGGTGTACGCGGCGTGATGTTCACGGGTTCGACCGACGTCGCCCGCATCATCGCGCGCACCCTGGCCGACCGCCTGGACGATAACGGCCACACCATCCCGCTGATCGCAGAGACCGGTGGCCAGAACGCCATGGTGGTGGATTCGTCGGCCTTGTCCGAGCAGGTTGTGTTCGACGTGCTCAGTTCGGCCTTCGATTCGGCCGGCCAGCGTTGCTCGGCGCTGCGCGTGCTGTGCGTGCAGGAAGACAACGCGGATCACGTGCTGACGATGCTGCGCGGCGCGATGCGCGAGCTGGCCGTCGGCAATCCGGATCGCCTGTCGGTTGACGTGGGTCCCGTGATCGACACCGAGGCCCGCAACGGCATCCAGCGTCACATCGAGTCCATGCGCACGGCCGGTCATCGCGTCGACCAGGTCGAACTGAACGGCGAATGCCGCCACGGCACCTTCGTGCCGCCGACCATCATCGAAATCGACAACGTCAGCGAGCTGACCCGTGAAGTCTTCGGGCCGGTGCTGCACGTGGTGCGCTACAAACGCGACGAACTCGACGCGCTGCTCGACGCCGTCAACGGCACGGGTTACGGACTGACGTTTGGCGTGCACACGCGTATCGACGAGACCATCGCGCACGTGACGGGCCAGGTCCACGCCGGCAACGTCTACGTCAACCGCAACATCGTGGGCGCCGTGGTGGGCGTGCAGCCGTTCGGCGGCGAAGCGCTGTCGGGCACGGGTCCGAAGGCGGGCGGTCCGTTGTACATGTACCGCCTGCTGGGTACGCGCCCCGCAGGGCTGCCGCCGGCGCTGGACGCCGCGGCGCCGCTGCCGCAGCGCATCGCGCTGCCCGGCCCGACGGGCGAGACCAACACCTATATGGTCGAGCCGCGAGGCGCCGTGTACTGCGTGGCCGCCACCGAGGCCGGCGCGCGGGCGCAATGGTCCGTGGCCCGTCTGACCGGCAACCACGCGTGGTTTGCGGACACGCCGGCCGCGCAGGCGCTGCTGGCGACGCTGGATGCCGATCAGCAGGGCCAGGCCGGCATCCTGTCGGATGCTGACGTGGACGAGGCCGACTACCAGGCCGTGCTGTTCGAAGGCGACGGCGACGCGCTCAAGGCGCTGAACCAGCGCATCGCGCGGCGTCCGGGTCCCATCCTGGCGGTGCACGGCCTGACCTCCGACGCCTTGGCGGCGGGCGCCAGCTACGTGCCTGAACGCCTCCTGACCGAGCGTTCCGTCAGCGTCAACACGGCGGCCGCGGGCGGCAACGCCAGCCTCATGACCATCGGTTAAGCGTGACCAGGGGTAACCCTCAGCAAACTGAGGGTTATCTCCAATATCGGGCTAGGTTGCACTGGAACGAAAATCCGGTCGCACCTCTGGTCTGGCTGCCGCAATCCGGCATTCAGGCTCTGCAGAAAATGCATGCGCGGGACCCGGATATCACTGGGCCCGCGGTAGTAAAAAACCAAAAGCCTGGCTAAAAGCTCAGGTATAACAAGGCCTTAGTCCGATATTTCGGAGGATTCCCCATGAAGTTCCGCACCACTTTGAAGCTTCTCGCTGCAAGCATCGCCGCCGCCGGCATGACGGCCGCCGTGCAGGCCGCCGACGTCAAGTTCGGCTTCGCAGCCCCGCTGACCGGTCCGCAATCGCACTACGGCGAGGACATGCAGAATGGCCTGAACCTGGCCCTCGAAGAAGCGAACAAGAAGGGCATCAAGATCGACGGCGAGACGGCCAAGTTCGTGCTGGTTTCGCGCGACGACCAGGCTGATCCGCGCGTGGGCGTGCAGGTCGCCCAGCAACTCGTCGACCAGGACGTTGTGGGCATCCTGGGGCACTTCAACTCGGGCACCACGATTCCCGCGTCGCGCGTCTACCACGAAGCCGGCCTGCCGCAGATCGCCATGGCGACCTCGCCCGAATACACCAAGCAGGGCTACGAAACCACGTTCCGCATGATGACCAGCGACACCCAGCAGGGCGCCGCGGTCGGCAAGTTCATCGTGCAGAACCTGAAGGCCAAGAAGGTCGCGATCATCGATGACCGCACCGCCTACGGCCAGGGTCTGGCGGACGAAGTCGAGAAGGCCGTCAAGGCCGCCGGCGGCCAGGTCGTGCGCCGCGAATACACCACCGACAAGGCCAACGACTTCACGGCCATCCTGACCAACATCAAGGGTTCCGCGCCTGACGCCATCTTCTACGGCGGCCTGGACGCCCAGTCCGGCCCGATGAAGCGCCAGCTCGCCACGCTGGGCCTGAAGGCCCCGCTGGTGTCCGGCGAAATGACGCGTAGCGACACCTTCATCAAGCTGGCGGGCGACGCCGCCGACGGCACCTATGCCTCGCTGGCCGGCGTGCCGCTGGACAAGATGGCCGCGGGCAAGGACTTCGATCAGAAATACCAGGCCCGCTTCAAGAAGGCCCCCGGCGTGTACGCGCCTTACGCCTACGACGGCGCCTGGAACATGATCACGGCCATCGAAGAGGCCGGTTCCGCCGACCCCGAAAAGTACCTGCCCAAGCTGGCCAAGCTGAACCGCAAGGGCGCGACGAGCGAGCACATTTCCTACGACGACAAGGGCGATCTGAAGGAAATCTCGGTCACCATCTACGAAGTCAAGAACGGCAAGTGGGAGATGGTTGAAACGATGGTCAGCCAGGCTAACTAAGCCGGCTTGAAACCAGGGCGGAGCTGGCCGCGCGCCGCTAGCCGCGCGCCGCTAGCCGCGCGCCGCTAGCCGCGCGCCGCTAGCCGCGCGCCACGTTCCGCCCGCTCTTTTCGGCACGCGCCGTCCGGCGCAGCGGCGCGCGACGCGCGGCCAGGCCTTTGCGCCCTGGCCGCCCCGCGCGATTCTTCCAGGCTTATTCAGCGGCCCCTATGGATATCTTCATTCAACAACTGATTAACGGCGTCACGCTCGGCAGCGTGTACGCCCTGGTCGCCCTTGGCTACACCATGGTGTACGGC
>Ga0209050_1002626_pt1 | contig 14787 bp, 10 predicted proteins | sample Araplavi_mTSA_r2_FD_184276 | JGI IMG/M metagenome (GOLD analysis project Ga0209050, IMG submission 184276) | Arabidopsis root microbial communities from North Carolina, USA - plate scrape MF_Cvi_mTSA_r2 (SPAdes) (version 2) | ecosystem: Host-associated > Plants > Roots > Endosphere | place: USA... | reverse complement strand
GCCTGGGCGCTGCGCAGCCTCGGCAATCGCTTCAGCATCAATCGCATCGTTCTTGTTCCGCTTCACGAATGGCTTCACGTAAGATGGCGGGATCAGCCGCACATCGTGCCCCATCGTCTGTAGCTGAGGCGCCCAATGATGGGCGCCACCGCACGCCTCGAGCGCTACTATGCATACCGGCTGACCTGCGAAGAACTCGAGCAGTTTGCCTCTCGTCAGCTTGCGGCTGAAAACCATCGCGCCCCGCTCGTCAGCGCCATGCGCATGGAAAACGTTCTTCGCGATATCCAGACCGATTGTGGTAACCTGTGACACGGACGCCTCCTCAGTGGTGCTTCAACACCTCCACTTTGCCATAAAGGCCGTCGGGGGGCGTCCACCCCATCAGGTTTCGGCCGTATACCTGCCTATCGAGATATTGTCGGGGAATGGCGGCAAAGTCCCAAGCCTTGCCTATCACAGGCGACCCTTCCCCGACATTCATATCGTGGTTTTGGGCTATCGGCCATGGACGTGTGGTTGTGACAGCAAATGGCCTGTAGGCGCCCGCTGCGTATCGTGAGCGTCAGACACCACGTGACGGGAGCGCCAAGTGGCTTTATATCGTCCACATGGCTTCTGAATTCCAGGACGCGAATAATCCGTCCTCCTCGTCCGCGGTGCAGCAACCGCATGGAGCCATGCTCGAACATGGCGAGGAATCGCAGCGGCAGTTGAACCTTCTTGAGGCCAGCGAGCGCTTGGCTGCCGCAGGTTCTCTCGAAGCGGTCGTCAGCGTGCTACGAGAGACTGCACGAGCAGCGGTCGGTGCCGAAGGAATTGCGGTCGTATTGAAGGACGGGAACCGCTGTTCCTACGTTGCCGAGGATGCCGTTGCACCGCTGTGGCGAGGGCAGAGCTTCCTTGCAGACGAATGCGTGTCTGGTTGGGCGATGCGAGAGGGGCAGACCGTGGTGATCCGTGATGTTCGAGTGGACGCGCGGGTTCCTCAGGAGGCGTATGCATCCACCTTCGTTCGCAGCTTGATCATGGCGCCGATAGGCCGTTCCGAGCCCGTCGCAGCTCTCGGCGCCTATTGGTCCGACGCTGCCGATCATGGGGCGGATACCGTGAAACGCCTCGAAAGCCTGGCGCGGCTGGCAAGCATCGCGATCGAGAACGCGCGCCTTACCGAGGCGCGTGACCGAGCGGTAGCGGACCTGCGCGAAAGCGAAACGCGGCTGCGCTTCTTTGGGGCGCTGCAGGAGCGGCTCGCCAGCGTGACGGATGCAGCAAGCGCGCTCCAGGCCGCGACCCGAATGCTTGGCGTGAGACTCGGCGTGTCACGCTGCGCCTACGCCGACGTCGATGCCGACAACGATCGTTTCTGGATCCGTAGCGACTACAACGCAGCGGGTATTGAAAGCTCGGTCGGAGCCTACAGCCTCGATTTGTTCGGACCGCGCGCCGCCGCCGATATGCGTACGGGCCGAGCATTGGTCGTGGACGACGTGCCGAGCGAACTCGAACCCGGCGAAGGGCGCGAGATGTTCCAGGCAATCGGAATCGACGCGATAATCTGCTGCCCGCTCGTCAAGGACGGCCAACTCGTCGCGATGATGGCCGTCCACCAGGATCGCCCGAGAGATTGGACCGCGACCGAGATCTCGCTGGTGCAGGACGTGGCCGAACGTTGCTGGGCCTACGTCGAACGGGTCGGCTCGGAAGCACGACTGCGCGAGAGCGAGGAACGGCTACGCCTTGCAGTCGACAATGCCGACGTGGGATTCTGGGACGTAGACGTCATCAACGATCAGTTGATCTGGCCGAGTCGAACTCGGGCCATGTTCGGCATCTCTGCTGACGTTCCGGTGACGATGGACGATTTTTTTGAGGGGCTTCATCCCGATGATCGCGCGGCTACCACGGCGGCTTATCGCGGCGCGGCTGATCCGAGCCTGCGCGCCGTCTACGACGTCGAGTACCGGACGATAGGCAAGGAAGACGGCGTCATGCGATGGGTGGCCGCGAAGGGCCGCGGCGTATTCGATGCATCGGGCCGTTGCCTGCGGGTAGCGGGTACCGCGCTCGATATCACGGCCTGGAAGACTGCGGAGATTCGTCGCGGTGCCCTGATCGATCTGGCCAACGCCATCCGGGACCTTCAGGATCCGGCAGAGATCGCTTATGCGGCCGGCGAGGTTCTCGGCCGAACCCTGGGAAGCAGCCGGGTGGGCTACGGCGCCATCGATCACGATGCCGAGACCCTTCACCTCGATCGCGACTGGACCGCGCCCGGCGTCGAGACACTGGCGGGCGTGCTATCCCTTCGGGATTACGGCTCTTTCATAGATAGCCTCAAATGCGGAGAGTTCACGGCCATCGCGAATGTCCGTGGCGACGCGCGGACAGCAGGCCCCGCCGCTGACGCGCTCGAGGAAAAGCACTCGTTCGCCTTCGTTAATGCGCCCGTTCTCGAGCATGGGCGGCTTGTCGCGGTCTTCTTTGTCAATCATGGCGAGCCTCGCAACTGGAGCGACGACGACCTCGCGTTGATCCGCGAGTTTGCGGATCGGACGCGCAGCGCGGTCGAGCGCGCGCGCAGTGTTCGCGCATTGCAGGCCAGCGAAGTGCGATTGCGCGAACTCAACGAGACGCTTGAAGCGCAGGTCGAGGCCCGCTCTGCGGAGCGTGACCGGTTGTGGAACCTCTCTCAGGACATGCTAGCCCGGGCCGATTACAACGGCATGATGAGCGCTATCAGCCCCGCATGGACGCAGGTGCTGGGCTGGAGCGAACGTGAATTGCTGGTGCGCGGCTATGCCACATTCATGCACCCCGATGACGCTCCCGCCACGCTGGAAGCTATCGGATGGATGGCCGAGACCCGCGAGCCGACTCGCTTCGAAAACCGTATCGCCACCAGTGCCGGGGGTTGGAAGTACATCGAGTGGACGGTCGCTCCCGAGCCGGACGGCAAAAACTTTATTGCCGTCGGCCGTGACCTCAGTCACGCCAAGGCACGCGAGGCAGAGCTCGAGATAGCGCAGGAAGCCCTGCGGCAGAGCCAGAAAATGGAAGCGATGGGTAGCCTCACCGGCGGTGTGGCCCACGACTTCAACAATCTGCTGACCCCGATCATCGGCTCGCTGGACATGCTCCTGCGCAAGAAAGTGGGCAATGAAAGAGAGCAACGCCTTATCGATGGCGCCCTGCAGTCGGCAGAGCGGGCCAAGACACTCGTACAGCGCCTGCTGGCTTTCGCGCGCCGACAGCCTCTGCAACCTACGGCCGTCGACTTGACGCGGCTGATTGAGAATATGGCGGGCTTGCTAGGTTCTACCCTGGGCCCGAAAATCGACGTGCGGATTGATCTCGCCACAGACCTGCCCCTCGCCCGGGCGGACGCGAACCAGCTCGAAATGGCACTGCTGAACCTTGCCGTGAACGCGCGCGACGCGATGCCTGCCGGGGGTGAATTGACCATCCTCGCTCGCCCCGAAACCGTGAGCGAGCGGCATTCGGCAACGGTACGCCCGGGGCAATATGTTCGGCTGTGCGTCCATGACACAGGCGTCGGCATGGATGAGGTCACCCGTGCACGGGCAGCCGAGCCTTTCTTTTCCACCAAAGGCGTGGGTCAAGGGACTGGCCTTGGCCTGTCGATGGTGCATGGCCTGGCGGCTCAGCTTGGCGGCGGAATGCTTCTTGAAAGCGAGCCTGGGAAAGGGACGACGATCGAACTCTGGCTACCGGTTAGTGCGGTCGCAGCCGAAGGTGTAGACGGGCCGCTGGCCTCGCCGTCCGTCGCGGTGCCACGCGGCATTGCGCTTTTGGTGGATGACGAAGAACTGGTACGGATGAGCACCGCCGACATGCTTGCAGACCTGGGCTACGAGGTGATCGAGGCCAGCTCGGCCGAAGCGGCGCTGTCGATCCTGGGGACGGGCCTCGCACCGGATCTTGTCGTCACCGATCACCTCATGCCGGGCATCAGCGGCGCTGAATTAGCCCGAAAACTTGGGGCGGATCGGCCCGGAGTGCCTGTGCTCATCGTTTCCGGCTACGCGGACGCCGAGGGTATCGATCCGAGAATCGCACGATTGACGAAGCCGTTTCGCAAAGCAGAACTGGCGCAAAGCGTGTCATCTCTGATTGCAGCCAGTTCCAGTTGAGAATGGTGTTGCCAAGCCCGGCGTCATCTCTCACGATCCGCTGTGCTTTTCAAACGGTATCGACCAGGCCCAGTCGTCCATACCTGTCGCAGGGCATGGCTGACTTGGCCGTTAGGCGATTGTCCGGTTTTGGACTGGGGCAGAGAGATAGCTGCCTTTACATTTCTTGATCGACGATCTCGAGAGATTCACGTTTCAGTGGCGAGCCTGCCTCGCAGGCCAATGACCCCTAATCCGTTTCACGTGTCCCTGTGAGCAGCAGCATCAACCCGTTATCGACTAGCTTGGCAAGACGGTCGCGCGGAACTGAAGTACCGGCTGGTCCCGCGTCATGGGCGAGAAGCGCAATCACCGTATCCACCATCACGTCGAGTTCGGCCTCCGACAACGGCACATGTCCAGCATCCGCCGATCGCTGCGCCAGCTTATGTAGTTCAGTGCGGATGAACGTACTGAACCTTTCGGTGAGGGATCGATAAAGGTCCGGGTGCGACCGCGCCTGCTCCATGGTCGCAATCACGACCGCACTTCTCCCGTCACAATTGCCGGCCTGCTCCAACAGCGCGAGCAGATCATCGCGCAACGATGTGCCCGGATAGCGAGGTGTGCTCACCGGGCTCAGCGTGGCGACCGCATCAGCGACAAGGTCCGCCTTTGCCGTCCAACGTCGATACAGCGTCGCTTTCGATACCCCCGCACGCGAAGCCACATCGGTCATTGTTAGGCCGTGATATCCGTTGGTGCCGAGCAGCTCGAGTGCGGCGCTGATAATCAGGTCGTCACGGCTGCTGTCCTGCGACCGCCCGCGTTCCGCTGGAGGCAAGCGATGTTGGTGGCTTTGGGCTGGTACGGTCATGGCAACCTTATAAATCCTTTTTTACGAAAATCAACCGTATCGAAACTCTTGCGTTTCGCAATGATCGGCCCCATCCTTGGGTCTGCACGTTGATGCGCATTCCGCGCTGTCGATCAAGAAAGGCTCACAATGTCGAATTCCGAAACCCCTCTAATCCTGGTGGCCGGCGCTACTGGCAAACAGGGCGGCGCCGTCGTTCAAGCGCTTTTGCAGGCAGGCCGTGCCGTCCGTGCATTGGTGCGCGATCCGGATTCGCTTGGAGCGCGGGCGCTTGCGGCTCGAGGGGTCGAGGTCGTCAAGGGCGACTATCACGATTCTGCCAGTCTCGATGCAGCGTTGGCGGGGACATGGGGCGCGTTCTCCGTGCAGATGGGCTCGCATCCCGGCGATCCGGATACCGAGATTGTCACCGGCAAGGCGTTCATCGCGGCGGCCCGTCGCGCAGGTGTCGAAATGGTCGTCCACACTTCTGTCGCCCGTGCAGGCGATCAGCAGTACTTCGTCGGTTGGGACGAAGGCCGTTGGGAGCCCCTGTACTGGAACAACAAGGCGGCCGTGAACGACATGGTCAAGGCGCAGGGCTTCCGTCACTGGACGATCCTGAAGCCAGCTATGATTATGGAGGACCTTGTGCCGCCGATGGTGGAATCCATGTATCCCTCGCTACGTGAACGTGGCCGGTTCGAAACAGCGATCGAAGCGGATACCGGCATGGACTGGATCGCGGCGAAGGATATCGGCGCATTCGCGGCGGCCGCATTCGCCAATCCGGATCATTTCCATGGCCATGAGATCGACCTTGCCGCAGAGACCTTCACGATGCCCGAGGTGGCGGCCAAGATCACTGCGGCTACGGGGAAGCTTGTTTCGGCAGTTACGTTGTCGAAGGAAGAGGCGCTGGCAAGACCCTATGGCGAGCTGGGCTATCAGCACGAGTCATGGAACAACGTAGAAGGTTATAAGGTGGATCTCGACGCCGTCCGCAGTTGGGGCGTGCCACTGACGACGCTCGACGAGTTCATCGCGCAGAACCGCGACAAGTTCGCCATCGGCTGAACACTCGCACAATTTTTCCTCCACAGCCCAGCGTGTCCGCCTTTAGAAGCGAGACACGTTGGGCTGAATGCCTGCAAAGGGCGCACAGCTGACCGGTCGCTGTTTGGGTTGAGTTGGCCGGCTGCGGAATAGCAGAGTGCATACGACGAAGAAGAGAAGCAGCCGGTCATCAGCGTACCGTCCCGACGTGAGATCCGTCCGACTTCTTGCCGCAGCCTCTAACCAGGCGGGGAAAGAAGTGCTTCGTCAGAGCTTGCATCCCCCACACTGCAAGGCATGATAAGCGTGAACCGGGTCTCGTCCTGCGTGGAGGTGACTTTGATCCGGCCATTGTGCGCCGATGCGATTTCGCCCGCTATGAACAGGCCCAGTCCCAAGCCGTCGTGCGCGCTTCCAGTATTGCGGTCAGTGAACGGCGCAAACAGAGTGGGGAGACGCTCGGCCGGAATGGGGTCGCCGCCATTGGCAACGTCGATCACGAAACCATCACTGTCGGATCGCGCGGTTACGCGGACGGGTTTGCGGGGATCTCCGTGGCTAAGTGCATTACCCAGAAGGTTGGACAACAACTGGGCAATGCGGGGAACGTCGCACTTCACTGGCACGCCCAGTACGATCGCCGCATCCACCGTGCGATCGGGATGGATCATCCGAAGTTCGTTTATGACATGACCGAGCGAGGCTTCGAGGTCATGACCCTCTCTAAACGACAATGGAACACCTTTGCCAAGGCGGCCTCGAGCCAAGTCTAGCATATCGCTGACGAGACCCGACATCCGGCTGCAACTCTCCAACATGCGCGAGACTATGGTGCTTTCACGCGGCTTGATGTCCGCTTTCGAAAGCATACGCGCGCCCGCCTCGATTGACGCCAGCGGGTTGCGCAAATCATGGCCGAGGATTGCGATGAATTGCTCGCGATAGGCGCCTTCCTTGCCCGCCTCTTCAAGCGCGGCCGTGCTTTCGGCAATCCGGTCCTGCGCGTCGAGGTGTAGGCCGATCAGCTGCGAGAATCCCTCGAACATGCTGATCACTTCTGGGGTCTTGAGCTTTGCGGGCTCAGGGTCCAGCGCGCAGAGCGTGCCGAAGAACGTTCCATTCGGTCGAACGATTGGGATCGAGATATAACTCTGGAAGCCATACTGCCGAGGCGTGTGATGCTCGCAGAAGATCGGGTCGTCGCTGACCTGATCGATGATAACTCCTTTACCGCTGGCGCGGATTTCGTCACAGATCGTCGTTTTCAGGTCCAGTTCGCCGCCAGCAACGAGGCCAAATTGAATTTCATCGCGAACCGCACAGGCGGTCCAGGACGTGTCGGTCACCCGGGCAACGGCAGCAAACCGCAGGCCCGTGTTCCGGCAGCACAGGTCGAGGATAAACGGGATGGATTCAATCCGGCCGATGGCGGATATGTCGTTCGCAACAGATATATCCATGCTCATCCCTCGACCTCGGCTCTCAAGCTTGACCTCGCCAGCGCGTCCAAATCACATGTCTGGCTCCTAATTAACGGCCCGCGCCGGGCCTATCCCATTTTCTATAATGCCGACGCAAGTTTTCACCAGTGCTCTACGGCGCGCGGCTCGGACGACAACCGCTTTAAGGATGAGCGGATCGCCGGGTGGCCGACCGCAAAGGGGGCGTGAGCGGAAGGGACGGCTATTCCATCAGACAGACCGGCCCAACCTGAACGAATGATCGCTTTGGAGCAAAGGCACAGTGCCGCTTTGCATGAGCAGCACTCTATTGTCCGGCCAAGCGGACCAACAATTTCAGGGAAACCGCACAGGACTCCACTTAGGAAGATCCTGCGTGCCGCGCGATCTCAATTTCGGGCGACCGACCGATCGGCTCGCCGGAGGTCCTAAACCAAAGCTAACCGGAAGCCCCCCTCTTCACCCGCACGAGACAGACAAGGTCCGGGACAGCGAGGTTGAAGTAAGCACTTTGCTCCGCGTATTGCCGCGCAAGGGCGAGAGCTTGTCCGGCGCTCGGTGCCTCGATCAGAAAGGTTTCCACCGCAAACAGCGTCTCGGCGCTGTAGAATTCTGCGCAGCCAAGCCGATAGGATTTCGGCGGCTCGCGATATAGGTCTATCACAGCAGCCTCCGTCTTGTTGCGACCGGCAAGGCCAGCCTCAATTCACGCGTTCAAGCAGTCGCCGCGCCTTGCTCTCGTAATCAAGACGGTCATCCTGGTGGGGCTTTGAACGTGCCACGGCGGTGATGCCCTGCACGAAATCGTAAAGCGAAGTGGCCGGATGTCCCTCTTCTTCCACAACAGATGCGATGATCCTGCCCGTATCGGTCTTCGAGAAACCCCGGCCGCGTAGGAAAGAAGTGCGCTCTTCGTCAGTTCGGGCAACGATCCGTGCCCTGGCCGTTTGCATGCCTTCGACAAAACCCCGCGCCGAGGAGTTGGCGAAATGCGCCAGCGCCGGAGCCGCCTGTTCTGTGAACCGGCTGGGAGCAAACTTCGAATGGCGAATGCTGATTTCCTGGAAATTCTCGACGCCCCAGAGATTTCGGTTCATGCAGACGGCCCTGAGGTAAAAGGTCGCAATTCCCAGCGTCTTCGAGCCGACCTCGCTGTTCCAGCAATAGAACCCCCGAAAATACAGATCAGGATCGCCGCTTGGCAGCTTCCCGGCCTCTATGGGATGGGTATCATCGACAAGGAAAAGAAAGACATCCCGGTCGGAGGCATAGAGCGTGGTCGTGTCGGCAGCCACGTCAACGTGAGGGTTGTACGTCATCGTCGACCAATCGAGCACACCGGGTACTTTCCAGCGGGTATCTCCGGTTCCGTCGCCCGCGATTGCCATCACGGCCGCGACCAGTTCGTGATCCCAGATCCGGCCGTAGTCCGGTCCGGTCACCGCGCGTAGCTCGGTCCGCCCGTCCGTTGTCTCAAGCAATTTGATGTGCTCGCCCCGGTGCTGAAGCAGGCCGTGCTGGAGATTGATCCCCGCCAAGGTCGCAGGCAGGCCTCGCAAGTAGGCCCCGGGGGCTCCCACCAGACTACAAAGTTGGCTAAACGACCAGTTGGTCGGAGCGACAGGTCCGGCTGAGCCGGGCGCCAGCAACGTCAGCCGGTCGGCGTTGCCCGGCTCAGCTCGAACCTCGATCGATCTGCTCTCCACGATTCGGGTCGATGCCGTTTCGGCCCGGGCAAGTACACTGGCGTAGAGCGCACCGAGCGAAAGGAAGCGCTCGTCGGCAGGCCGCGCGAACCATTCGGATGATACCCGCGATACGTTCTCGCCCCGGCTGATATCTACGCGGTAAGGCGCGCCGGGCGCCGCTGCCGGAAGACTGGAGGAATTGGTCATGTCGTAATCTCCTCATGAGGTTGCAGACGCAGACACCCATTCCGCGTCGCCCCTTTTCCCTTCCTCTCCTCCTGCCGGGCCGACGCACCACATGTTCGAACGGGAGGACAGGGAGCCGCGATGCCTTCGGCAAGCCGGAACCACTGCCCATGAAGCGAGGAACGCGGCGCGGCGACAGGGCTGCACTGCGCCGCCCGCGACATGAAACTCGCGGCATCCCTGTCGTGACATTGACCCGGCGATACCGATCGCACAGTACCGAACCGGCCGCCGGGAAATCGCGAGCCAGAGCGACCTGAAGGCAGCCTTGCGCAGGGCCGCGATCGCCCAGGGCGGATGAACCATTTCGCAGCATCAGGCTGATGCCGCACCGATCAACCTGCGCAGGGCAGCCCAGGCGCTTGCTTCGCCCGCGCGGCATCCCTCATTGAATCCATGATCGTAAAGCCGGCATGCGATCGCTGCCATGACCGGCTCGGTCTCTGCCGGTATGAGGTCGAGAAGCTCGCCGTCGCCGCGCCGCAGTTCCAGGGTATCGGGATGCTTGTTCTGGTCGGGCAGCGAAACCCGGGCAAGCGATCCCAGCTCGGCAAGATCGGCATTGTAAGTGGCCACGAAGAGGTCTGCGACGGAAGTCGAATGGGGCATGGCATATCTCCTGATTGGCGGCCGCCGACTTTCCCCGGCGGCCTCCCCCCATCCCCGCTTTCCTCCTTCGGGCAGGGAAAAGCGCAAAGCGGAACGGGCCATGACGGTCCATCATGGGCCCTCGGCCGCCGCCATGATCCTTGCAACGCGGCCAATACCCTCAAACCGTGACGACCATGGCCGAGCAAGCTCTCCGCCACCGGCCGCGACCTACCGAGCGATCCAGGAAGGATGTTCCGTTGCGCTACTCCTGTCGGCCTCCCACATCGCAAACTCAAAATCGTCGAGAGTTATGCCGCACTCCATGAGCACGCGCGCGGCCGCCATGGGGCTGCGGGCAACCGCGTCAGCAAAGTCTTCGAGCTCCCCCGGATAGCCGGAGAGGCATTCCCAACTATCCCCGATGCAAGAAACCGGATCGCGCGCGATCGGGAGACCGGCAGCATCGAAAGCCAACATCGCGGCAAGGAGCTTTTCGCAGTGCCCGACGTCGAGCGTTTCCCTAGGCCCGTGCTGCCCGTGATAACCAACCGACAGGTTTGTGCATTCGGCAACGATGCCTGCATATTCATTGGTGTCGGTGAAGACCCCGGTGTTGTCCGGACGGTACTTGAAGCCTTTGTCGAGACTGTTCAGGGATGCGGCAAAACCGAGCGCAAAGGCGTCCGAACATGTGCGTCCAAAGGCCTGGTGGGTGATGACGTCGCTGAAGCCCGCGCGGTCGAATGCGATGGCGGCGTCGATATCGCGCAGAAATCCGGGGTTGCTGCGCCTGATCCATGCCGAGCCAAGACAGCCCTCCTCTTCGCCGCGATGAAAGACGTAGAGACCCGGGCGTCCGGCAGCAATCATGCCCAGCATGATCCAGATGCCGGCTCCGTCGTCGGCCCCCAGCGACATGCCGGGCTTGCCATTGCGCAGCCGGGCGATGCCCTGCTTATCGACAAGGACTTCCTGCGGTCCCGAACGCGCGGCCACCGTATCGACATGGCAACTCCACATTACACGCGGTTTGTCACCGATCGCGAGCCACCTGTTGCCGAAGCCATCGGCATTCATTCCCGGCACGCTGTCGAGAAACTCGCGGCAGAATGCGCGTTCGATGCTGCTGTCATGGGGCCGTGCCCAGGAGAGAATTTCGAGGAGGCCCTGCCTGCCCATCAATACGTGGTTCATCGGTCAGGCTCCCGCAGGTGAGGAGGACGCAGCAATATGCTGCGCAGGCGGCGTGACTTCGCACAAATTTCCAGATAGCGGCGGCGGGCTGGCGGCCGGTGGTTCGGAAGTCCACATTGCGCCCGCCAGCGGAGCGAGAACAGCCGGGTCGGCGCCGGGGCAGCCCCTGGAAGACGTATCCCTGTCTGTTTCCTCGCCTTGGAAATTCAATCTTTGCGCGTCGGAAGCAATTTCGCTGAGCCCTGCCTGGGACCGGCGCTGCGCGATCACATGCGCGTTCGGGATATCCGCGGCGTTGTCGTCGAAGGGCTCCGGGACATAGTCGGTGGAGAGCCACTCACCGAAGTATTTGGTGAGGTCATTGATGTGGAACATTTCGCCGGAGCCATCGCATTTACGGCAGTTTGGCGCTGTCCACCACTCGCTGCGGTCGCCCAGAAAGACAGCGCCGAAGGCTTCCGCAGACTGCTCGAGGATGTCATGGAATGCATCTGTGCTGCAGACGACGATGAAATCTTCAGAATCGCTGTAATGGAGCTCGTTGTGCTCGCAGAATGTGGTGCAGTTGTGGAAGCAGCCGTGGCACCATTCCTCACAGGAGCCGTCGGCGAACCAGACTTCGTCATAGGCCGTTGCGTCGTTCTCGCATCGCGGGCAGTACCAGGGAACGCGCCCAAGGCCGTTGGTGCTTTCGGAACAGATGCTACCTTGTCCGATAACGAGAAACTCGCCGTTGTCGCCGAGATCATCGCCGCCATCGATGTAGGGAACGACAAATCCCTCGCCGTCCTCGATGCGCTGTATCCTGGCACCGTTCAGACCGCCTTCGCAGAACCCTGCCGCTTCCAGGAGAAGTTTCAGCCTGGAGACATCGCCGTAAATGGTCGTGTAGATCTTGCGATCCGGCCAGATCACGCTGCGAGCCCGCGCGTCATCCCGCGCACCGATATAGGCAAGCGCCGTATCGGGACCGGCGTAGACCCGTACCGGATGGCAGCAACTCTCGAAGTCATCGGCAGCACGCGCCATGCAGCTTGCCGGCCCTCCGACGTAAACCTCCTCGATCTCGTCCGCATCCTGGGTGATCTTGAGGGCGTGTTCGGCAAGCAGAACGGAAAGCCTGGCGCACCAGCTCTCGATCGCGTTGTTGTCGAGGATTTGCGGGAAGTATCGATGGAGATAGCGTCCTGGCGACATGACCAGCTGGCGATCGAGCTGTCCCTTGCCGCAATTTTCAGTGAAGGCGATCTTGCCTGCCTGGTCGGTCGAGAGGTGGCAGAAATGCTCGCCGTGCACTGCCTGATACCAGGGCTCGTCGTGCCAGGGCGTCTCTGTGTAAGTGCCATCGGCAAACCGAAGTTTTTCACGGGTTCGCCAGTCGATATCGCCCGCGCCGATGCCCTCTATCGCGATGCGAAGCCGGGCTTCGGGAAAGCGACGCGAAAGGCGTTTGCGCACGGCGTCGGCTTCTTCGAACGAAGGCCAGACGTATTGCTGGTCACTGACCGGTGCCATGCAGAATTCGGTGGTGATTTGTCGCCATTCGGTTTCGGCAGGCGAATAGAGGATCTGAAACTGTGCCATGGGCGTGACTCCGCGCAGCCGCGCGGCATGAAGCGCGCGGCCGGAATGTTGGTGCTGGTTCGGGAGGGCCTCAGTCGAAGGCAGACACCGCAGGTGCGCGGCGCCGGCCTCTCTGCCGAGATGAACCGGCGCCGCACCTGCGGCTTGTTGGCTCCGCCTCGCGGATCATCGGCGATGACCCGCAATGTTCTGCGACCGAAAAGGGGAGCTGGAGACGCCCGCTACCAAGCGCCTCCGTCCAGGTTCATGCTGCTTCGGGCAAATCTTCCTCAGGCTCCGGGCTCTCGATTTCGCCCTCGGCCGCTTCGCCTGGTGGCGCCGAAGCAGAGCTGAACTTCATGGGCGCAGGAAGCCACGCCGCCGCGCGCTCCTTGAGTTCGGCCTCGATCACCGCCTCACCCGCAAAGAGCCGTTCTGCCGACACCGCGAGATCGAATTTGCGCGCAGATGCATGGCGATTTCGCAGTTCTACGCCGCCGATCGCTTCGAAGAGATCGAGGATTTTCGGCTTGGTCAGCCGATCGAAGAAGTTGCGGGCGGTTGGGCGCCACCAGGTCGAGACATCGATTTCGAGCGCGCGGCCAAGATGGTCGAGGAAGTCGGCGCCGGCCTGACCGTAAGGCACCGAATGCAGGGAGCGTGCGACGGCCCAACCGAGCCAGGCGCCTCGCAGTCCATCGTCAAGCGCGCAGAACGCATCGAAGCGCTCCGCCATATAGGTATGTTCGCACCAGCTGCGGTCGAGCGCATCTTCGAGGTCGGCCCATTTATGTGCCGCCACAGTTTCGCTGACGAAACCTTGGATCCGCGCAGCCGCGGCGTCCGCACGCAGTTCGCTGGGCATCGCATTCCAACCGCGGCAGGTCGCCCGGTCCGCTGCGATGAAGGTGGCAAGATCGAGAGCGAAGCGCGGATCGTTTGCGACGTGGACCGCGAGCAACTCGGTCTTCATGGTTGCCAATTCGTCGAGCAGCCGCATGCTGTAGCTTTCTTCGGGCTCAGCAGCTTCGTCTGATCCTCCAACGGTTCTTGCGCCGTCGAAATCGGCTGCTTCATCCTCGCCGCAGCCGTCGTCGCCGTCCCCGCTATCCTCGTCGATCTCGGGTTCCACCGCGAAGCACTCATGGTGGAGGTGCGGTTTGCCTTCGGCATCGATCAGCAGATAGGCAATCGCGCCGGCCCTTTGGTCCGGTGTGAGTTGGAGCGAGGCGCCGACCAGAGCTTCCATTTCCTCATTGAGGGCATCCAGCTCGCCCAATTGCTCGTTGGTATATTCACCAGCCTCGCTCGCTTCGGTCTCGATTTCCTCGAGTCGGGTCACGATTTCATCGTGCCTGGCTTGCGCCTTGGGCTCGAAGGGCGTGGCAACCGGCTCGACGCGGGCCATCCGGAAAGTCTCGGAATAGGGGATGGAGGACGACGTCACGGTTCGGACCTGTGCGAAGCCCTCGCGCTCACGCAGTGCACTTGCTGCTGCTGTCATTTCTTCCGCGGCAAGGCGTTCGACCAGTTCGCCATCGCACCAGATCTCGGTGGCGGAATCGCTGAAGAGATCGGTTTCAACGCGGCCGCCTGCGGCTAGGTAGGCATCGCGGCCGACAAGCAGCGCTTTGGGATCGCCACCCTTGTAGGATCCTGTCGCCAGTTGCCGCCTGATTTCGTTGACGGTGTGACCATAGTAGCTGGCCTCCATCTGCTCGAAAACCTGGGCTTGCCGATCGGCATCGCCCGTTGCGGCATAGGCCTTTGCCACATCGAGCGTGATCTCACCGCTGCGTAGGGCTTGGAAGATCGGTTCGGCCAGATTGGCGAGGCGAAGGCGGCCAAGTACAAACCGCTCGGTCTTGCCGAACCGCTTGGCTAAGGCTTGTGGACATTTATCGTATGGCAATCTTCAGCGCCGCGATATTGATCATGGCTCGGTAGCTTTGGTCAGTTTTCTCATAGCGGGTGGCGATGCGCCTGAATGTTTTGAGCTT
>Ga0209050_1002623_pt1 | contig 14798 bp, 7 predicted proteins | sample Araplavi_mTSA_r2_FD_184276 | JGI IMG/M metagenome (GOLD analysis project Ga0209050, IMG submission 184276) | Arabidopsis root microbial communities from North Carolina, USA - plate scrape MF_Cvi_mTSA_r2 (SPAdes) (version 2) | ecosystem: Host-associated > Plants > Roots > Endosphere | place: USA... | reverse complement strand
AGAAGGCAACATCGGATTATCCGTCGAATAAGACGAACGTGCTGCCTGCCGTACCTGACGGCACTTACACCGTGAAGGCCATTCACAAGGTTCGGAAATGTGCTACACCAGCCAAAACCATCGTGGTCGCCAACGCCATCGTTCCTTTTGTGATCGGACTCACCGACATCAAGCAACCCACGGATTGTACATCTCCTACCGGGTATTTACAAGCAGGCGTTTCTACGGCCAATACGAACGGATATGATTTCACCTGGTTCGCTGGAGGTTCTGCTTCCGGTACACCTTTAACGACCGACATCACCAACACACCGACGTCGTCCAAAAAAGATAATATCAAGCAAGGCAACTACTCCGTGCAAGTGACCAATCTTGACAACGGCTGCAGACAAGACGAGCAGTTCATCCTGGACTTTGTCGACTCGCACCGGCTTAACTTTATTTCCCAAACCGACGTAACAAATTGTAACCCGGCCACCAATGGGGAAGCGACCGTGGAACTGACCCGACTTGCTCCCGGATTAACGCTGGCCGACTATGATGTGTTCCTCTATGCCGGCAATGTCGACCCTGGAGCCGGACCTGGATTGGCCACCTTGGCACCGAGCGGTATCGGCAGTCAGTACAACACCACCCCAACATTGCTGAGCCCCCAATCCTACACGATGGTGGCTGTAGCAAACGCTGGACCTGCGGCAGGCTGCCGCGCCGTGCGCACGGTAACCTTGAAGCAGGTAACGACCGATCCGGTGATCGATGACGCTGTTACGGCCGCCAGCATGATCAATAACACCTACTGTAACACGACCACCACCCTATCGGGAAATGGCGGCATCACCGTAGCCGTCGCGGGTACCGCTACAGAATATGATTACCTGTGGTCTACCGGGGCTACGACGCAAAATATCACGAACGTTACACCGGGCGATTATTCCGTAACCGTTACTTATAACGCCACGGCCCCGGCCAACATCGGGTGTTTTACGAAGCGTACTTTTACCGTAGGCAACAAGCCGCAACAACTGTCCATCAATATGGCCAACGGTGATCTGACCACAACCGATGCACTGCATTGCGACCCGAACAATGCTCCCTTGGAAGAGGGCACAGCAACCTTCCAGCGCATCGTGGTGGACAATACAACCGTGACTTCCCCTTTTGCGGGCTATGCTTTCAATTGGAACAAAGAAGATGGCACCCCGATCGTCGATGCTGACGCTAACGGTTGGGACATTGGTGCTTTGAAATTCGGTAACTACTATGTGGTGGCCACGAACTCCACCAGCAGTTGCGATGTGACAGCGAGCTTTGAGATAAAAGACAGGACGCAGCCCACGGTGAGCATCGATAATTTTATCTTCCAGGAGGAGATATTTTGTGTGAGCCCAGTCGCCGGCTTTTTGCAGGTGGTCCCGGGCGGGACAAGCACTACTGGCTATAGCTATCAGTGGTACGACTCGCGCAATCCATCGACCGTGGCTTATACGACGGATCAGATCCCCTACACGTCACCCAGCCTGGCTTCACTAACCTTTAAGGTATTTGTGATCAACAATGATAACCAGTGCTATGCCAGCAACTCGTATACAACAACGTCGAAGAAGAATCAGATTCTTGTGAATGCCTCTTCCTCACCGCTTACGAATTGCTTGAATCCTCAACTCCCGACAGTCCTTGAAAACGGATCGGCATTGGCGGCGGTAACGTTTGGCGGCTTTGATCCTACCGGCATCCCGAACGCGATCAATCAAAACGCATTCAGATTTGACTGGTATATAAATAACGTGCTCACCTACTCACAGAAAGAAATTCAGTTGGGCATGGCCGATCTGAACAAATCTATCTCTGTAATAGCCGTCGACCTCAATGACCAGGCAAACTGCCAAAGCCCCGCCATTATCGTGCCCTTCGATGATATGCGCGTAGCCCCTCCCGTAACGGCCGAGGCCTTGGCACCGGTAACGAATTGCGATCCCACCATTCCCAATGGTGTGGCCTCCGCGTCTGTCAATGGGGATTTCATCAACTACGATTTCGATTGGTTCGAGAACGTGCCCGTTGCTCCGCAAACAAACGGCGGTTTCTATCAAGGCGCTCAAGTGGATGGACTGAAACCAAAGATAGCCCCGGATAATACGGTCTACACAGTGTTGGCTACCGATAGAATCACCGGCTGTACAAACACCGCCACCATCGAAATCAACTATAGCCCCTTGGCCATTCCGGCGCCGCAGATCGAGATCTTGTCGCAGGTGACGAGTTGTATCGTGGGCGAAGAGAACGGTGCGCTGTCGGTTTCAGTAGACAAGAACATCAGTGATTATATCTTCAACTGGTACATCGGACAGACCGAAAAAGCGTCTCCCGACTTTGTGGGCGACGAATATGACAGCCTTGCCGTTGGCATTTATTCGGCCACCGCTACCAGCCGCATCACGGGTTGTAAATCGCCGCTGGTAAGTGAAGAACTCATTGCGATTCCGGTATATCCCGAGTTTGATTTTAGCATTGTTGCCACCCATTGCACGGCGCCGGTAGACGGCCTGCAGCCAGTGCCCGACGGAAGCTTATCGCTCTTCATCACCAACATGGTGGAGATTGACAAGATCGAATGGAGCCAGGGCAACACGGTGTTCCAAACCGGCCCGATTGTAACCAATGTGGACGCCGGTAACTATTCCGTTACGGTGACCTCGTTGCTGGGATGCGCTACAACAAAACCGATATCCGTGAAAACCGATATCCGCCCTTTCAACGGTATCTCCCGAAACGGCGACGGAGCCAACGACATCTTCTACATCGGCTGTATCGACAACTTCGAGAACAACCTGGTGAAGATCTTCAACCGCGCCGGTACGCTGGTGTACGAAGCAGAGGGCTATGACAACTCGCAGATCTTCTTCAACGGCGAGTCCAACAAAGGGATCAGCCTCTTGGGCACGCACTTGCCGGGTGGAACGTATTACTATATCATTGACAAACGCGACGGCTCGAAGCCTATGGCAGGATATTTAGAACTTGTTAATTAACTTTTTAGACTCATGAGCACCTCTCTCAAGAGAACTTTTTTAACTTTTATCATTGCGTTGGCCATGGTAACGTGGTCGTATGGGCAACAGTACCCGGTATTTACGCAGTATTATTTCAACGAACTGGTGATCAACCCGGCCTATGCCGGCGCCCAGGTGCAGTTGAACCTTACGGCAATGTACCGCAACCAATGGGTCAACTTTCCCGGCGCTCCAAAAACCTATAGCATCAGTGGTCACACGGCCCTGATGAAAAACAAGGTGGGGGTCGGTCTGTTGGTGAACCACGACGAGATCGGCAGCTACAAGAACGAACACATCTATGCGAGCTATGCCTACAAAATCCATTTTCACGACGCCACGCTGTCGATGGGATTGCAGGCCGGCATAAATCTGCTGGGTGCCGACTACAGCAAGCTCGACCTGCAAACTACGGGCGACGCTTCTTTCTATAACATCCTGAACGTGGTGAAGCCCAACTTCGGCGCCGGGCTGTATTATAGTAAAAAGAATTTCTTTGTGGGCTTCTCCGTGCCGTTCATTCTCAACAACAAGATCGCCAACTCCGTGGAGGGGATCCTGGGACAGATCAAGGAAGCGCGCTATTACTACATCCGAAGTGGTGTTGTGTTGCCGCTCGATCGTTTCAATAAAGTAAAGATCAATCCTTCCATCCTCGTACGCGCACAGGAAAATCAACCGCTCAGCCTGGACCTGAACAACGCCTTTATCTTCTATGATGTTTTCAGCGCCGGTGTTTCGTATCGCCTGGGTGACGCGCTCATCACGTTCATTGACCTGAAGCTGAGCGAGAAATTTCACTTCGGCTACTCCTACGACTGGACCCGCTCGGACCTGAACAATTTTTCGAATGGCACGCACGAATTTATGATCACGTATCGGACGCGGATCCGGGGGGTGCATAAGAATCCGGAGTGTCCGCAGTATTATGAGTATCGGTAATCAGGAGCCAGGAGCCAGTAGCAGGGCATCGGTATTCAGTAGTCAGTAGTCAGTATCCAGTAGTCATCTGGCTGGATTAGCGGCTCCTTAATCGTTCGTCTGCCCGCCGCCCTGGTGTTCTTCACCAAGATAGCATCGCGTGTTTTTTTGTACGAACGAATTAGCATTCGAGCACTCCATTCTTAGGAGCTTCTACCCAAACATTTTTCATTCGACGACGCACATACCGGCCACGTCAGTCCCTTTGCAGGAGATCGGTGTCGGACACAGTTTTTGGTAATGGGGTTGGATTTCAGAACAACTTCGCATCCATCACGATCTCCTTTGTGATGTGATAGAATTCTTTGTGAATGTTAAAAGGGGGCTGGCCGTCCAGGTCTTTTTTCACATAGGTTCCATCTTCCTGCATCACGTAGGCGTTGATATTGTCCTTGAGGTTGAAGCGAAGGTTGTTGATAGCTTGTTTTTTGAGGATATCTTCATCCAATAAAAACAGCGATTCGATCCGGCGGTCAAAGCTGCGCACCATCGCGTCGGCGCTTCCGATGTAGACTTTGGGATGATTGTCGTTATGGAAATAATAGATACGGGAATGCTCGAGGTATTCGCCGACAATGGAGATCACCTGGATATTTTCGCTGAGGCCCTTGCGGCCAGGGCGAAGACAACACATGCCGCGCACGATCAGTTTAATGGGTACACCGGCTTTGGAGGCTTCATAGAGTTCGTCGATAAGCTCTTTGTCCTGAAACGAGTTCAGCTTGATGACAATACCCGACTGAATGCCATTGCGCGCATTTTCGGCCTCGCGTTTTACGAGGTTGCACAATTGAATGCGCATATCGCGGGGCGAGGTGATGAGGTTGCGGTAGGTAGACGGCTGCGAGTGGCCGGTGATAACGTTGAAGAATTCAGACACATCGTTGGCGTATACCTCCTTGGTGGTGAGCAGGCCGATGTCTACATAAAAACGCGACGTGGCCTCATTGTAGTTTCCGCTGGAAAGGTGGACATAACGATAAACTTTGTCTTCGCCTTCTTTGCGGACGATGAGCAGCAGCTTGGTGTGGGTTTTCAGGTTTCCCACGCCATAGATCACAAAGCAGCCGGCCTTTTGCAGGCGCTGGGCTTCGCGAAGGTTGTTTTCCTCATCGAAGCGGGCTTTTACTTCGAATAACACCGCGACGTGCTTACCATTTTCTGCGGCGCGCAACAAGGCCGAGGTGATCCGCGAATCACGGGCCACACGGTAAATGGTAATTTTGATAGAGAGCACATAGGGATCGTCGGCCGCTTTCTCCAACAGGTCCAGCACCGGCTCCATGGAATTATAGGGGTGGTGCAACAGAATATCACGCTCTTTCAATACCTCGAACAGGTCGCGCGAGCCATGCTCGGGAAAGTTCAGGGGTTTGATAGGATCTGGCGGGTGGACGCGCTTGGCTTTGAATTCTTTATGTCCGATGATCTGGAGCAAGCCCGAAAACTCGACCATGCTTTCGTGCGGTGCATAGAAAATGTTATGCTCGTCGAGGTCCCACTGGATCTTCAACAGGCGGATCATCCAGGGATCGGCACCCGCCTCCACTTCCAATCTCACCACACGGCCGGAGCGGCGGGTTTTCAATTTGCGTTTCAGGTCCTCGAGGAAGTTGGACTCGATGTCTTCGCTTTCTTCCAAGGTGAAGTCACCGTTGCGATTGATGCGAAACAGGTTGGTGCTCACGATCTCTACGTTGCGGAAGAGGTGGTGAACATTATTCCGGATGATTTCCTCGATCGGCACAAACTTGATGAGCCCATCCCCTTCCAGCTCGTAAAAACGCGGAAGGTTTTGAGGCACCTGCATGAACGATACCCGTTGTTGGGTCTGGTTCTCGTTGGGACTTTTGGTCACCACGCCAAACAGCAGCCTGTTGTTCATCAGCAGCGGAAAAGTGTGATAGCTGTCGAAGACCATCGGCGTGAGCATGGGGAAGATGGTCTTGCGGAAATAGTCGTTCACGCGCTGGGTGTCTTCCACCGACAATTCGCGGTATGGCGCAATCACAAAGCCATTTTGCGAAAAATAGGGTTTCAGGTGTTCGACATAGTATTCGTTCTGGTCTTTATAAAAGCGCTGTGTCTCCAACAGCAACAGTCTGCGAAAAGGCTCTTCCCGCAGGCCGTTGTAGTCGAAGCGCTCTTTGCCATAATCAATGTAGTTGTAAAGGCTCCCGAGGCGGATCGTGCAAAACTCATCAAGGTTGGACGCCGTGATGGACAGGAATTTCAACCGGTCGAAAATGCTGCGATCGGTATGCTTGGCTTGGTCGAGCACACGATAATTGAACTTCAGCCAGCTCAGGTCGCGGCTGATGTAGTTACTCTCTTCTATTTGCTGTGCGATCCTTTCGGTCGTTACGATCGAATCCTCCATAAAATCAATTCCGCTAAAAAGTGTTGCTTAAATATCAACGCGGGCGTACTTCGCATTTTTCTCGATGAACTCGCGGCGCGGTGCTACCTCGTCGCCCATCAGCATGGAGAACAAGTGATCGGCTTCGGCGGCCGATTCAATGCTCACTTGCTTGAGCGATCGCTTGGAAGGGTCCATGGTGGTGCTCCACAGCTGTTCCGGGTTCATTTCCCCGAGACCTTTGTAACGCTGCACGCCAACGGAATCTTCCTTGCCGCCTGCGGCCAGCTCTTTCACGATCGCCTCGCGTTCTTCCTCGGTCCAGCAATACCGTTCTTCGCGGCCTTTCTTGACGAGGTATAGGGGGGGTAATGCGATATACACGTAGCCGTTCTCGATCAGGTCTTTCATATACCGGAAGAAGAATGTCAGGATCAGCGTCCGGATGTGGCTGCCATCCACGTCGGCATCGGTCATGATGATGATCTTGTGATAGCGCAGCTTGTTCATGTTCAGACCCTTTTCGTCTTCGGGGGTGCCAAAGGTAACGCCGAGGGCGGTGATCATGTTCTTGATTTCTTCGTTGTCGTAGATACGGTGCTCTTGCGCTTTTTCCACATTCAATATCTTACCACGCAGGGGCAGGATGGCCTGATAATTCCGGTTGCGGCCTTGCTTGGCCGAACCACCCGCAGAGTCACCTTCCACGAGATACAATTCACAGATGCTGGGATCGGTGCTGGAACAGTCGGCCAGCTTGCCGGGGAGGCCTGTGCCGGACAACACGTTCTTGCGCTGCACCATTTCACGGGCTTTGCGGGCCGCATGACGCGCCTGTGCTGCGAGAATCACTTTGTTGACAATAAGTTTGGCTTCGCGGGGATGTTCTTCCAGGTAATACTGAAGCACCTCTCCCACGGCCGCATCTACGGCGCCCATCACGTCGGAGTTACCGAGTTTGGTCTTGGTTTGGCCTTCGAATTGAGGTTCAGCCACTTTCACAGAGATAACCGAGGTCAATCCCTCGCGGAAGTCGTCGCCGCTGATGTCGAGCTTTACTTTTTCCAGCAGACCCGACTTATCGGCATAGGCCTTCAACGTACGGGTAAGCGCACGGCGGAAACCGGCCACGTGTGTACCTCCCTCGTGCGTGTTGATGTTGTTCACATACGACACCAGGTTTTCGGTGTAGCTGGTGTTATAGCTCATGGCCACCTGGATGGGGATCTCACCCTTGTCGCTCTCGATGTAGATGGGTTGGGCAATCAGCTTTTCGCGGGTGGAGTCAATATATTCCACAAACTCACGCAAACCGCCTTGGGAAAAGAACACTTCGTTCTTCGCCACGCCTTGTTCGTCCTTATCGCGCAGATCGGTCAGTGTGATCCGAATGCCCGGGTTGAGGAACGAAAGCTCGCGCAAGCGGGTGGCAATGGTCTCGTAGTTGTATTCGGTGATGGGAAAGATCTGTTTATCGGGCAGGAAGCGCACGGTAGTGCCTTTGCGATCCGAATCACCCACTACCCGCACAGGGTATTTGGGGCCGCCACGCTCGTATTCTTGCTCAAACATCTTCCCGTCGCGGTATACGGTGACGTGCAGCATCTCCGACAATGCGTTGACGCAGGAAACGCCGACGCCGTGCAAGCCGCCGGATACCTTGTAGGTATTCTTATCGAATTTACCACCGGCGTGAAGCACCGTCATGACCACTTCCAAGGCCGAGCGCTTCTCTTTCTCGTGCATGTCGGTAGGAATGCCCCGGCCGTTGTCTATTACCTCAATAGAATTGTCTTCCAGAACGGACACCTTAATATCGTCGCAATAGCCGCCCAGGGCTTCATCGATCGAGTTGTCTACCACCTCCCAAACCAGGTGGTGTAGCCCTTTCACCCCCACATCTCCAATGTACATGGCGGGTCTTTTTCGAACCGCCTCCAAACCTTCTAAAACCTGAATATTATTGGCTGAGTAATCAGCGGGTACTTTGTCTTTTACTTCACTCATGATGTATTATTAGAACCTTCAAAAATAACGTTTTTACCTCAGATAACAATGCATTTTGCATCCTGTAACATGAACAAAATCCACTTATATTTTGATCGTTCAAATACGTCTTTTCAAGCTTCGTTAACCAGTTGGGCTCGCGCCTTTTGGAGGTCTGCTTTTTCAGTGTCGGTCAAGGTCGGATAGTGAATGCTGAGGTCTTCGAACTGGTCGTGGATGATCGTGGCGATGGCCAGTCGCGTATACCATTTGTCGTCGGCGGGAATGATGAACCAGGGTGCATGTTTTTTGGATGTGGCTCCGATCGCTTCCTCGTAATAGCGCTGGTAGTCATCCCAGTACCCACGTTCGCGGATATCCCCCATTTCGAATTTCCAGTTTTTGGTAGGATCGTCGATGCGCTCGAGGAAGCGCTTCTTTTGTTCTTTTTTGGAGAGGTGGAGGAAGAACTTGAGGATCACCGTGCCGTTCTCGGCCAGCCCCTTTTCAAAAGCGACGATCTGCTCCAGACGATCCTCCCAAAACGACTTCTTGATCTTGTCCACACGGTCGATGCCGGGAATATTTTCGTTTAGAATATATTCCGGGTGCACCCGCGTAACCAGCACGTTCTCATAATGCGAGCGGTTGTGAATGGCGATTTCGCCCCGGGCGGGCAAGGCCAGGTTGTGGCGCCACAAGTAGTTATGTTCAAGTTCCGGTTTTGTTGGCGTCTTAAAACTGTGTACCTGCACGCCCAGCGGGTTGAAACCCGACATGATGTGCTTCACGGCACTGTCTTTGCCCGCGGCATCCATGGCCTGCAAAATGATCAGCACGCTGTAGCGATTGTGGGCATATAATTTATCCTGCACTTCCGCCAATTGTTTGCGGCTCTCCTCCAGCAGTACGCCGGCGCGTTCTTTGTTCAATTCATCGCCATCATAGCCGGTGGGATGGCGCTTAAGATCCACTTCGCTATCGGGCTTTACCCTAAATTGTTTGATGTCCATGTGTTGTCGATATATTAACGTGATGAGATTTTTTTCTTCGCTGCATAGCACAGCGATAATACACGGTAAGGTAGCGACTATTATCCAAACACCCTTCCCGGTAATCCCTGAAAGCTTCGTAGACAACGCCTTGCGCATTGGCCAATGTTCATTAACTTACGTGATCTGCCCGCACTAACTTTTTTGGAGCCATGATGGATCGGATTGCCAGGTTGATGCTCGCTACACCGGGACAACGCATAGGCGTTTGGACACTGTTGTTGCTGTTTAATTTCCCCCTTACCACTCCTGCGCAAAAATTGCGCTTCGACAACTATTCTCTCCCGCAAGGACTCTCCCAAAGTACCGTCGTGAGCCTGCTGCAAGACCACCAGGGATTTTTGTGGATCGGCACCGAAGACGGGCTCAACCGTTTTGACGGCTACACCTTCAGGATCTTTCGCAAAGATCCCCAGGACACCCTCCACAGCATCGGCGGCAATTTTGTATGGACCATCGTAGAGGCGCCCGACGGACGCCTGTGGATCGGTCACGAAGGCGGGATCTCCTGCTATAACCCCACGCTCGACACTTTCGAAGCCTACCGGGTCGGCGATGGCTCGGCAACGGTGCGGACGCTCGTGCTGCAGCCCGATGGCAATGGACTGTGGCTCGGGACCTCCGGTCAAGGGATCTTTCATTTCGATATGGCCACCCATGTCCTTACCCCTTACATCAACGCCACGAAACAGAAACTTGGTTATAACAATATCCTGCACATCATTCCGCATGGAGACGGCCTGCTGGTGGGCACACGCGGCGGAGGACTGTTTCTTTTTTCCGCGGATAAAAAATTTCTTCGCCCCTCGTTCGGCCAACAGGACTCCACGCTGCTCACGGCCAACGACGTGTGGCGAATTGTGCCCCGGAAGGATCACTATTGGCTGGGAACGCAGAAAGGCCTCGTGGAACTGGACGCCAACCTAAACCAAGTAAGCTATGTTCCCTTGTCGCGCGGCGAACAGGCCACACAGCGCGTGTCGTCGTTGTTGTTTGAGTCGGATGAGTCGGTTTGGGTTGCTTGTTACGGTGCGGGGCTTGTTCATTTGAATCCCCGGACCGGCAGTTATTCCTTTTCCAACCACGCCGCCGTCGACGCGTCATCGCTGGCCAACGACCTGGTCTTCTCGCTGCTCCTGGATCGCTCCCACAATCTCTGGGTGGGAACCTGGGTCGGCGGCATGAGCAAACTGCGGAAAGGCCGCGACAACTTTATCAATTATTCCAACGACGACATCGGCACACCCTCCAATTTCATTACCGCCCTCACAAGCCTTCCGTGTGGCACGACCGAAACGCTTTTCATCGGGGCCTATGGCGCGGGCATGCAAACGGCAACGTTGAATGACGTCGGCAACCTGTCATTCAAAAAGTACGACCCCTTCCCTCCCACCCTGAGCAAATCGGTAGACCTGATCAATAGTTTCTACCCAGGTGCCACCCGGTTGTGGATCGGCACGGACCACGACGGCCTGGTGGGTATCCCGCTCAACGCCGCGGGGTGCCTGCAAAAAACGAACGACATCGTACACTATGACTCCAGGGGCGACGCCAACACGCTATCGAACGGGACGGTGAAAGCCGCCATGGAGGATAAGCAGGGCGACCTGTGGGTGGTCACCGTCGGCGGCGGGGCGAACAAGATCATCACCCGCGAAAAATTTGGTCAGCCTGGGTCGGTCATTCACTACCTCAACGATGAAAAAGACCCCGCTTCACTCAGTCACAACCGCGTCAACACCATTTTCAAAGACCGCGCGCAAAACCTATGGCTGGCCACCGCCAACGGACTCAACCTGGTGGAGGGCAACGGCTTTAAACGATTTCTGCAAGGCAAAGTCATCACACTCTTTCAAAGCCGCAACGGAAAGCTGTACGCCGGCACGGAGCACGGCCTGTATGTGAACGAGGCGCCGGATGGACCATTTGTTTTCCGGGAAGAAAAACTTTTGGCCGCGCAACTGATCAATGCCATCGGGGAAGATACACAAGGACGCTTATGGATCACGACCAATCAAGGCCTTTTCCGTTTTGATCCTGCCGCTCAGGCCATCATTCAATTCCGTTCCAGCGACGGCTTGCAAAGCGACGAATACAACTTCAACGCCTCCACCCAAACCCGCACCGGGCACCTCGCCTTTGGTGGTGTGAACGGGCTCACGTTGCTGGACCCGCAGCGGATCACCCTGAACCCGACCAAGCCGCCGGTCGTGATCACCTCTTTAAAACTCGACAACAAAGAAGTGCACGTGGGCCCCGTGAAAAAAGACACCCTCACACTGGCGAAGAGCCTGAGCGAAACCGCGACACTGTCCTTTCACCATGACCAAAACTATCTGACGTTCGAATTTGCCGCGCTCGACTTCACCAATCCTTCCAAAAATAGCTATGCCTATATGCTGGAGGGCCTCGACAACCAATGGATCACGACGAGCGCCACGAGCCGGTCGGCCACTTACACCAACCTGGATCCCGGCACCTACACCCTGCGCGTGAAAGCCGCCAACAACGATGGTGTGTGGGACGAGACCGGCAAAGCGCTCACGCTCGTCATTCACCCTCCGTGGTGGAAAACGTGGTATGCCTACACGTTCTATGTGCTGGTGGCCGTCTTCCTGTTGTGGCTCGCGCGCAAATTTGTTATCCAGCGCGAACGTTGGAAAACCGAGCTGCAACTGGGCCATATCGAGGTTCAAAAATTAAAAGAGCTGGACGATTTCAAGTCGAAATTCTTTGCCAACATCTCCCACGAATTCCGCACACCGCTCTCGCTCATCCTGGGCCCAACGGAAAGACTACTGGCCGAATCTAACGGTACACCCCAGCAAGACCTGGTGACGATCCGCAACAACGGAAAGTCGTTGCTCAACCTCGTGAACCAGATGCTGGACCTGTCGCGTATCGAAGCCGGCAACCTGCCCTTGCAGGTGAGCGAGGTGGACATTGCCTATTACTTGAAAATATTCGCGGAAGCTTTTCACTCCATGGCGCAACAACAGCACCTGGAGCTGACCGTTGACATTCCCTCCGAACCCATCCGCGGTTATGCCGATGTCTCGTTCCTGGAAAAGATGGTGAACAACCTGCTTTCTAATGCCATCAAGTACACGGCACAGGGCGGAAAAATTAAGGTGACCGTCACGTCAAAAGGAGGGTACATCGTGTTGTCGGTGACCGACACGGGCAAGGGCATAGCACCGGACCAACTCACGCGGATCTTCGAGCGGTTTTACCGCGTGCACGAAACGTCGTCGGTGGAAGGCACCGGTCTGGGCCTGGCGTTGACGCGCGAGCTGGTGAAAACACACAAGGGCGAGATCACGGTGGAAAGCACACCCGGCAAAGGCTCAACGTTTACCATCCTGTTGCCCGTGACCCAATCGTTCTATTCTCCCGCCGAGATCACGGCTGCGCCGGGGGAAACGGCGTCTGTGCAGAACGAACATCGCGAAATTTCGCCGGTTCCCGGCAATGGCTCCGACCCAAACCAACTCCACCCGCTGCTGCTCATCATCGAAGACAATCCGGAACTGCGCGCTTTTATCCGCTCGGCGTTCACCGACCGCTTCCGCATTCTGGATGCTGCCGATGGTGAAACCGGCGTAAAGACGGCCCTGAGCGAAATTCCCGACCTCATCATCAGCGACTGGATGATGCCGGGCATGGATGGCCTCGAGGTGTGCCGGCTGCTGAAAACTTCGGAACTGACCAACCACATCCCCATCATCCTGCTGACGGCAAAAGCCGGCAGCGACTCCCGGCTTCAAGGCCTGGAGACGGGTGCCGACGAGTACCTGACCAAACCCTTCGACCTCAAAGAGCTAACCGTGCGTGCCAACAACCTCATCGAGCAACGCCGCCTGCTGCGCCAAAAATATACCCAAAACGGACGGTCGCTCTACAAGACTGTAAAGGCCACGTCGGCCGATGAGAAGTTCCTCGAGCGTTTGCGCGCCACGGTGGAACAGCATTTACAAAATTCCAGGTTTGGGGTGGAGGACCTGTCGCGGGAGATGGGCCTGAGTCGCGTGCAGCTCTATCGCAAGATCACCGCGCTCACGAACCAATCCGCCAATGAATTCCTCCGCACCTATCGCCTGGAGCGCGCCGCGGATCTGCTGCGGCAAGGTGTTGGAAATGTGTCGGAGGTTGCCTTCCAGGTGGGCTTCGAAAATCCATCCTACTTCACAAAGACCTTCCGCGAACATTTTGGAAAACTGCCCTCCGAGATCACGAAAGGATAATTTCATCCCTGATTCCCGTGGGTGTGAAACATTACTGTCATTCATTGAAACATCCTTTATACCCCATCGGGTGTGAATCTTGCCATCTTAGCAGGGTAAATGAGCGGCTTAATCTTGTCTATTGTCTATCTCATTTTCATAGTTGGCTGAAAAGGCCCCCTCTATCCCTTCTGCCCACCTGAGCATGGGCGGAGGGGTATTTTTGAGGGGCCTTAAAAATTGAGTCATTCTTGTTTTAGGTTAGAAAGAACCCCGGACGTTTGGGCCCCGGGGTTTCTTTTTTTGGTCTTATCAGTATTGATGCGACCGGAGCAACACCAGCGTGCAGGCCTGCAGGGCTTCCACACCTTCCGCCTCGGCACGTTGCTCGAATTCCTCGTTCTCGGTGCCGGGATTAAAAATGATGCGTTTTGGTTTCAGGCTCAGGATGTAGTCGTACCACTCCGGCTGGTGACGTGGGCCGACGTAGAGCGTGACGGTGTCTACGCCTTCCACTTTTGGTTTTTGCCGGAGATCGAGGATCGGTTTGTTGAACACCTCTCCCGTCTTTATGCCCATGGGCACGATCTCGTGGTCATATTCTGTCAACATACCAGCAGCGAGATAGGCATATCTGCCTTGGTTTGGGGTGGCGCCAATGATAACGGTTTTCTTGCTCATGACTTTCTTAAAAATTTACGTTCGCTTCACGCTTCTAACAACGGCCTCGGCACATCGTTCACCATCCATGGCAGCCGACACAATGCCGCCGGCATAGCCTGCTCCCTCACCGCAGGGAAAAAGCCCCTGCAACTGCGGATGTTCCAACGTTTCTTTGTCGCGGGGGATCTTCACCGGCGACGATGTCCGGCTCTCCACTCCCACCACCTGGGCGTCGTTGGTGAGATAACCCTTCATTTTACTACCAAAGTTCCGGAACCCTTCCTGTAGCGCTTTAAAAATAAAAGAAGGCAAAACTTCGCTCATGTCGGCTGACGTCAGGCCGGGTTGGTAGGACGTTTCCAGTAACGATGCCGATACTTTCCCCTCAACAAAGTCCACAAGCCGTTGGGCCGGTGCCTGCTGCGTGTTCCCCCCGGCCGCGCACGCCTGGCGTTCCACCGATGCCTGAAAATACAGACCGGCC
>Ga0209050_1002622_pt1 | contig 14801 bp, 13 predicted proteins | sample Araplavi_mTSA_r2_FD_184276 | JGI IMG/M metagenome (GOLD analysis project Ga0209050, IMG submission 184276) | Arabidopsis root microbial communities from North Carolina, USA - plate scrape MF_Cvi_mTSA_r2 (SPAdes) (version 2) | ecosystem: Host-associated > Plants > Roots > Endosphere | place: USA... | reverse complement strand
ACAAAGGGGAAGGCCACAAAAATCGTCGCCAGCACCATGCCCGGCACCGCGAAGATGATCCGAATATTGTGCGCCTCCAGCCAGTGGCCAAAGATGCCCTGGGCGCCGAAGAGCAGCACATAGATCAGACCCGCCACCACCGGCGAAACGGCGAAGGGCAGATCAATGAACGACAGCAGCAGGCTCTTTCCGCGGAAATCGAACCGCGAAATCGCCCACGCCGCCGCGATCCCGAAGACCGCATTCAGCGGCACCGAAATCAGTGCCACCGTGATGGTGAGCCGGATCGCGGTCAGCGCCACGTTATCGCTCAGCGAGGCGAGATACACATTCGTCCCGCGCCGGAACGCCTCGGTGAAAACTGCCGCCAGCGGCACAAAAAGAAAGAGTGCGAGAAACCCAACCGCGAGCGTGATGAGGATGATCCGTGCCCAGAGCGGGTCGCCGGTGGGAGAGGGGCGAGCCTTCATATGGCGTGATGGCGCGCCATCCAGCGCTGGAGCAGGTTGATCACAAAGAGCAGCGCGAAGGAAATCACCAGCATGTACGCCGCCAGCCCGGTCGCTCCGGCGTAGTCGTACTGCTCCAGCTTGGCGATGATCAGCAGCGGCAGAATCTCAGTTTTCCCCGCGATGTTTCCGGCGATGAAAATCACCGAGCCATATTCCCCGACCGCGCGGGCGAAAGCCAGCGCCGAACCCGTGACCAGGGCCGGCATCAACGGCGGGAAAACCACGCGCCAGAAAGTCTGCCAGCGCGTCGCCCCGAGGGTGGCCGCCGCTTCTTCCTGGGCCATCTCGAGGTCCTCGAGCACCGGCTGAATCGTGCGCACCACAAAAGGAATCCCAATGAAAGTCAGCGCGATCCAGATGCCGATCGGCGTGTACGCGATCTTGATATCGTGAGCGGCAAAGAAGTGCCCGATCCAGCCCTTCGGCCCGTAGATCGTCGCCAGCGCGATGCCCGCCACCGCGGTGGGCATGGCAAAAGGCAGATCCACCGCCGCATCGATCAGGCGTTTGCCCGGAAATTGGTAGCGCACCAGCACCCACGCGAGGATGAACCCAAACACGCAGTTCACGATCGCCGCGAGTCCGGAGGCGCCGAAAGTCAGCTTGCTCGCCGCGACCACATTCGGATCGGTGATCACTTTCCAAAAGCCGCCCCAGCCCAGTCCCGAGGCGCGGAAAAACACCATCGCCAGCGGGATGAGCACGATCAGGCTGAGGTAGGTCAGCGTAAAGCCGAGGCTCAGCCCAAATCCGGGGATGATCCGCCGACGGCGGGCGCCCGGCCCGGAGGCCGTTGCGTCGGCCGTCCCTGCACTCATCGCTTGTTCAGTTGATCAAAGGTCCCGCCGTCCGCGAAGTGCGTCGCTTGGGCCTTGGCCCAGCCGCCGAATTTCTCGACCGTCACGAGCTTGATATCGGCAAAGCGCGCCGCGTCTTCGGGCGTGGCCTGCGACTTGTTCGCCGGGCGGTAGAAATGCTTCGCCGCGAGTTTCTGAGCCGCGGGGCTGAAGAGGTATTCGAGGTAAGCCTTGGCCACCTCTTCGTTGCCCTTCTTCTTCGCGTTTTCCTCCACCACGGCCACCGGCGGTTGCGCCAGGATGCTCAGGCTTGGGGACACGACTTCAAATTTGCCCTCGCCGAATTCCTTGTTCGAAAGGTACGCTTCGTTTTCCCACGCGAGCAGCACGTCGCCGATCTCGCGTTGGGCAAAAGTGGTCGTCGCGCCCCGCGCGCCACTGTCGAAGACGGCCACGTTTTTCAGCACGGTGCCGATGTATTCGCGGATCTTCGCTTCATCGCCGCCAAATTGCTGATCGGCCCAGGCCCAGGCCGCGAGATAGTTCCAGCGCGCGCCGCCGCTGGTCTTCGGGTTCGGCGTGATCACACTCACGCCCGGCTTGGCCAGATCGGCCCAATCCTTGATTCCCTTCGGGTTTCCTTTGCGCACAAGGAAAACGATCGTCGAATTATACGGCGAGCTGTCGTGCGGCAGTTTCGTCGCCCAGTCCTCCGGGAACTTCTTCGTCTTCTTCGCGATTTCGTCGATATCCAGCGAAAGAGCCAGCGTCACCACATCGGCATCGAGCCCGTCGATCACCGAACGCGCCTGCTTGCCCGAGCCGCCGTGCGACTGGCGCACTTCCACTTCCTCGCCTTTCTCCTTTTTCCAGTGCTCGGCGAAGATCGTGTTGTACTCGACGTAAAATTCCCGCGTGGGATCGTACGAGACATTCAGCAGCACGCGCTTGGTCTTTTCTCCGCCTTTGCTTTCGCCACCCGAGGTGGTCGAAGCTTCCGGCGCTTTGCCGCAGCCGGCGAGGATCGCGGCGCTCCCGAGCGCCATGAAGCGGAGCCACGTACGGCGAGGGGAGGGGGAAGAGGATAGATTGCTCATGTAGAAATTACAGTTACAGGCCGGAAACGAGAGGAAGGAATCGGGTCGGTGGCGGCGGGAGCGAAGATTAGCCGACGCCTAGCTGGCGGCAGCTTTCTCTTCGTCGGTGCTGAGCTGCGGCTGAATGCCGAGCGCGCTGAGAAAGCCATTGGCCGGGTCGGTGATCCGGCGGCCCGGGCGGCCTTCTTCGGCCTTTTCCACCTTGAAGGGCAGGGGCGCATTGTCGCGGCGGATCTTGCGCAGCGTCACCTCCACCACTTCGCCGAGGGTGTATTTATCGAGAATGTTGGAAATGGCGTTGCGTACGTCGACCATGAGCATGCGCAGCCCGCAGTGCTCTTCGTCCGGACATGTACAGCGGGCGTACTCCGTCTCACTGGCACAGGCGATCGGGGCCAGGCGGCCATCGATCAGGCGCACGATTTCCCCCATCTGGATCTGGTCCATCGGCTTGGCCAGGAAGTATCCGCCGGACTTGCCGCGCTGGGTTTCCACGTAGCCGGCCGTGCGCAGTTCGAAGAGGATGCGCTCGACGAATTTCAGGGGCAGGCGATTGCTCTCCGAAAGCTCGGAGACGGGCACGAGTTCCTTGCCCAAGGCCTTGGCCAGGCCGAGCTGGATCATCGCCCGAAGGGCATATTCGCCTTTTTTGGTGAGGGTCATGGTTTGTTGAGAGTAGAATTCAGCGGTCAAGGTTGTCAATGGCCGCTGGGTTTAGGACACTTTAGACCACTGATCCTCGCTGCCGTTCTACCGCGGGTTTAGATATTATCCGCGTAGGCGATCAGGCGCCGGTAGTGGCGGATGATCTCGGTCAGGGCCAAAACGAAAGCTGCCCGCTGGAGGTGCATCGGCGCATGGGTCGGCGATTCAAGGATGATCTCGAACGGTGCCGGCCGCGACGTTGGAGGCGCCGAAAGGATGCCGTCGTACGCGCTATGGATAATCCCTTCGCACGCATGGAAGCCATCGATGACCGAGGCCCGGTTCACCGGCAGCGCGGCTTCCGCCGCCGCCAGGGCCGGCGCGAGCAGATGCTTCGTCAGCACCGCCCCACGGGCAAAGCCATACAGGCCTTCGCTTTCGTAGTCGGAATGCAGCGAGATAAAGCCGTCGTAGCGTTGCTGGAGGATTTCGCGCTCCAGCACCTGCACTTCCGGTTCGAGCGAGCCGCGCCAGAATTCGCGGTTCAGATCACGCCCGGAACGGGATTCCCGGGTGCCGTCTTCATAGCCCGTCGGATTGCACAGCGGGTACACGTGGATCTGGTACTGCCGGGCAAAGTGCGGGAGCCCATCCAGCGCGGAGACGAGATCGCACAGCGCGTGCACGCCCGCTGGTTCGTCGCCGTGGATGCCCGCGAAGATGCCCAGCTTGATTGCCGGCGTTTCTCCCGGCCGCTGGAAAACCAGCCGCGGCATCCAGTAGCGATCGTCGCCTTCGCGCCAGTGCCCGGCGGATTCAGCCCGCCAGCAGGTGGGCGATTCCGTCACGCGCCGAAAGATCGGCAGCAACAGGCTGCGCAGGGAACGGCGCGTGGGGCGCGGGCTGATTGCCGGCACGGAGGCGTCCAGCAGGTCGAGGGCGGTCATAGCGGGGTCGCGGCGGTGCGGGCTTCGGCGGCGAGATCGGTGCTGAGATAACGCTCGCCCGTGCTGCAGCCGACCGTGGCGATGAGTTTGCCGCGATTTTCGGGGCGCGCCGCGACTTGCAGGGCGGCCCACACATTCGCGCCGGTGGAAATGCCCACGAGCAGCCCTTCTTCGCGGGCCAGGCGGCGCGCGGTCAGGATCGCGTCCTCATTGGTCACCGTGACGACTTCGTCCACGATGCTGAGGTTGAGATTATCCGGGACAAACCCGGCGCCGGTGCCCTGGATTTTATGAGGCGCGGGTCGCACGGGTTCGCCCCGGAGAGTTTGGGTGATGACCGGCGAATTGGCCGGCTCCACTGCGATTGCTTTGAAGCCCGGTTTGCGTTCCTTCCAGACTTCGCCGACGCCGGTGATCGTGCCGCCGGTGCCGACCGCGGAGACGAAAAGATCGATCCCGCCTTCGGTGTCGTCCCACAGCTCCTGGGCCGTGGTCCGGCGATGCACTTCCGGATTCGCCGGATTGGAAAACTGCTGCGGAATCCACCCCGCCGGATCTTCCGTCCGCAATGCTTCCGCTCGCGCGATCGCGCCCCGCATCCCTTCGGTGGCCGGCGTCAGGACCAGCCTCGCGCCGAGCAGCGAAAGCAGCGTGCGCCGTTCGAGGCTCATGGTTTCCGGCATCGTGAGGGTGAGCCGGTAGCCTTTCGCCGCCGCGATGAAGGCCAGCGCGATGCCGGTATTGCCCGAGGTCGGTTCGATGATGTGCGTCTCCGGCTTGAGAATGCCTTCGCGTTCCGCCGCTTCGATCATCGCGAGGCCGATCCGGTCCTTCACGCTCCCGAGCGGATTGAAAAATTCCCCCTTCAAAACGACCGTCGCATCCACACCCGCCGCGATGCGATTGAGTTTGATCAGCGGCGTCCTGCCCACCGTGCCGAGAACGGAGGGGCGGATATTGACCAGCGAGGCAAAGTGGGCCGGAACTCGAGCCGGACCCGTGGACAGAGAAGCGGTGAGCGTGCTCATATTTGGATCGGAAAAAAGAAACGCGGTGGAGTGCTTAGGATTGTGGGGAAATCGAAACGCCCGAGCCATCGGGCTCCGGGCCAAACCGCGTCCGGCGGGTGCTGTCCACCTGCGTCACCCGTCCGTTGTGCACCGTGATTTGGACCGTGCCGAAGCGCAGGTCGCGCACGTGCTGCTGTACCAGCACCAGCCACTCCGGCGGGGGCTGGCCATTCGCACCATTGGCGGTGCCATTGGGAGAAGCTGGGATCGCGGAAACGGTTTGAAGACGGGATTTCGATTCGGTCTGGCTCATGGCTCGGCTGGTGCAGAAGTCCTAAAACCTTATTATATACTAATCAAGTATATTTTTGATGAGAGGTCATTCCCTCGATCGTCACAAATCGATTTCTGGACGGGCCAAAACTTCCCCTCGGGCGTCCCGGGGCGGGAAAACCCTGAACTTCCACTGCTGCGGTGGAAGTTTTCACAAATCCGGACGAGCTTTTTGGCCCGAATCTGCTTTACATGACCCCCGTGAAGCTCCTCGCGCTGCTCGGAATCCTCCTCGCGAGCCAACTCCTGGCTGAAGATGCGCGCGTCGCCACGTTGATCCAGCAAGGCGATCAGGCCGACGCTCGCCACGACGCGCAGGCCGCTCTCGGCGCCTTGCGCCAGGCCGAAGACCTCGATGCGAGGAACTTCGGCGTCCTCCTGCGCATCTCCAAGCAGTACACCGACCTGATCGACCGCGCGAAAGGCAAGGATGAGGCTCACACTCTCGCCGACAAGGCGCTCGACTACGGCAGACGTGCCGTCGCCCTCGACGACCAAAACGCCAAGGCGCACCTCAATCTCGCCATCTGCTACGGCAAGCTCACCGATTTCGTCAGCAACAAGACCAAGATGGAATACGCCCGCCTCATCCACGACGAGGCTCAGCGGTCCATCGATCTCGACGCCAGGGACGACTACGCCTGGCACGTCCTCGGCCGCTGGCACGCCGGGGTGGCGAATTTGAACGGCGTCCTCAAAACCCTCGCTGGCCTCGTCTACGGCGGCCTCCCGCCCGCCAGCAACGAAGACGCTGTCCGCTGCCTCAAAAAAGCGACCGAACTCGCCCCGCAGCGCATGATGCACCACGCCGAACTCGCCAAGGCCTACGCCGCCGCCAGCCAGCCCGATCGCGCCGCTCAGGAATGGCAAAACGTCCTCGGCATCCGCCCCGCCGATTCCCAGGACGAGCAATACCAGAAAGAAGCCAAGGTGGCCCTGGACGCCGCCCGCCAGTCCCGCGGCCGCGGTGCCGACGGCGTCGCTCGCCGATAAGGCTAAAAGGTTAGGAAAAGGTTATACGGCTGCCGGCCAACGCAACGCAGCACTGCTGGACATCGAGCGGAAGCACCGGAAGAGTGCGCGCTCTTTTCCACTCATGCTTTCCACCCACGCGCCTCATGCCGTCGCTGTCCTGCCCATCGAAAAGGGAGGCTCCGGCCGCAAATTCTGGCGGATGCAAGTCGCCGACCGCTCGCTCATCCTCGTGCGGTACGGCGCTGATCGCCCGGAAAACCGGCATTATGTCGCGATCGGCCAATTTTTGCAGGAAGTCGGCGTGCGGGTGCCCGTCACCTTTTTCCACGATGAAGCCGAGGGCCTCATCGTCATGGAAGACGCCGGCGACAACGACCTCTGGTCCCATCGCCAGGACTCTTGGCCCCAGCGCCGCGCCCTCTATCAGCGCACACTCGATCAAGCCTTGCGCCTGCACACTGCCGCGCACCTCACCCCCGGCCTCGAAAAACTTCAACTCCAGCAGCAATTCGACGCCGCGCTCTATCGCTGGGAGCAGGATTACTTCGTCGAGCACTGCCTCGGCCGGCATTTCGGCCGCACCGAATCGGTCGATCGCACCCGCTTGCACGAAATCGCCGATGAACTCGCTGCGCTCCCGCGCTGCCTCGTGCATCGCGATTTCCAGAGCCAGAACATCATCGTCCGCGCCGGTGAAGTCTGCCTCATCGATTTTCAGGGCCTGCGTCCCGGCCTTGCTCAGTACGACCTCGCCTCGCTCCTGCTCGACCCCTACGTCGACCTCACCGCAGCCGAGCACGACGACCTCCTCGCTCACTACACCAGCGGCCTCTTCGGCCCTGGCCATGTCGATGACGGCGAGTTCCGCCGCATCTACGACCTCTGCGCCATGCAGCGCCTCATGCAGGCCCTCGGCGCCTACGGCAAACTCGGCCACCTCGACGGCCGCGCTCATTTCCTCGAGCACATCCCCACCGCTCTCACCCGCCTCCGCGAAATCCTCGCCCGCGTGCCCGGCACGGAAGCGCTCCGCGAAATGGTGAGCTAACCGGCGGAACCGCCCGGCCACGGCGCCACGATTCCGAGGGCTCTTCGTCACAATCATCCGCCTTGCCGCTTTTGCGAGGCTTAGACCAAGATTCGCCTATATGCAGCCGCATCCGCCAACTGTCGTCATCGAGAATGTCACCCCGCTTGTGGAAGGGGGACGCTACCCGGTCAAACGCGCCGTGGGCGAAGATCTCACCGTCGAGGCCGATCTCTTCAAGGATGGCCACGATGTCGTCGTCGCGGTGCTCAAGTGGCGCAAAGTCGGTGCCGAAAAATGGCACGAAACCCCGATGGCCTGCGTCGATCCTTACAACAAGGATCACTGGAAAGGGACGTGTTCGTTCTTCGAAGTGGGCGCGCATGAAGTGACCGTCGAAGCCTGGGGCGACACCTTCCGCTCCTGGCAGCACGAGTTTTCCACGAAGTTCAAAGCCGCTGAACCGAACCTCACGAGCGAGACGCTCGAAGGCGCGCAATTCGTCGAACAGGCCGCCATCCGCGCCGTCGCCACCGGCCAGCAACGCGACGCCGATCGCCTCCGCGAATTCGCCGAAAAAATCCGCAAGGGCACCCCGGGCGACGTCGATGGCCTCGCCCATCACGCTGGCCTCGAGGCACTCATGTCCGCCTATGCCGACCGCGGCGAAGCGACTGAATTCACGCTGAACGAGCACGAGCTCATCACGGTTGGCGACGTTCCTGCCTCCGCGGCGAAAGCGAAAGGCAAACCCGCCAAAGGCAAAACCGCCGCTCCGAAGAAGACCACGAAAACCGCCATCGAAGCTCCGGCCCCATCGGTGCCCGCACCCGTGGCGCCGGTCTTCAAGCCGCGTTACCCGCACATCTGGGTCGACCGCGAGCGCGCCCTGGTCGGTGCGTGGTACGAATTTTTCCCGCGCTCCGCCGAAGGCCGCGGCGACAAAGGCTCCACTTTTCGCGACTGCCTCCCGCGTGTCGACGACGCGAAAGCGATGGGCTTCGACGTGATCTATTTCCCGCCGGTTCATCCCATCGGCATCACCGCCCGCAAAGGCCGCAACAACTCCGTGACCTGCGAACCCGGTGAACCCGGCGTGCCTTACGCGATCGGCAATCGCCACCAGGACTGCCCGAATGGCGGCGGCCATCGCGACGTCGCCCCTGAGCTCGGCACGCTCGAAGACTTCGATTGGCTGGTCGGCGAAATCCGCGCCCGCGGCATGGAGGTCGCCCTCGATTTCGCCCTGAATTGCTCGCCGGACCATCCCTACGTCGCCGAGCACCCCGAGTGGTTTTACCAGCGGCCCGACGGCACGATTAAATACGCGGAGAATCCGCCGAAAAAGTATCAGGACGTTTATCCGCTGAACTATCACAACCCAAACTGGCAGCTCCTCTGGAGTGAGCTCACCAGCGTGATCGAGTTTTGGTGCGAGCATGGGGTCCGCATCTTCCGCGTCGACAATCCGCACACCAAACCGGTCGCGTTTTGGGAATACCTCATTGGCCGCGTACAGCAGCGTTTCCCCGACGCGATCTTTCTCAGCGAAGCGTTCACCCGTCCGAAAATGATGCGGGTGCTCGCGCGCGCCGGTTTCACCCAGAGCTACACCTACTTCTCCTGGCGCAATACCAAGGAAGGCCTCACGAATTACTTCAACGACCTCGCCGGCCCGCTGGCCGACGTGATGCGGCCGAACCTTTTCCCGAACACGCCGGACATCCTGCCGAGCTACCTGCAATTCGGCGGCCGCCCCGCCTTCGCGGTGCGCGCGGTCCTCGCCACGACCCTCGCGCCGACCTACGGCATCTATTCCGGCTTCGAACTCTGCGAAAACGCCGGCATCTGGCGGGCGAATTTCGACGCCGGCCACGATGTGAAGCATTTCCTCAATCTCTGCGACTGGGACTACAAGCAGCTCGCAAAAGAGGAGTACTGGGAATCCGAGAAGTACCAGTGGAAGGAGCGCGACTGGAATGCGCCCGGCAATATCAAGCCGCTCATCACGCGCCTGAATCGCGTCCGCCGCGAAAACCGTGCGCTCCAGCAACTCCGCAATCTGCGTTTCGTCCCGAGCGAAAACGACCTCGTCATCGCCTACACCAAGACGACCGTGGCGCGGGACAACTGCCTGCTCATCGTGGTGAACCTCGATCCGTATTTCACGCAGGATTCCTTTGTCGCTGTCCCGCTTGAAGACTTCGGCCTCGCCGAGGGCGAAACCTATCAAGTGCACGATCTCCTGACCGACGAGCGGTTCCACTGGACCGGCCGCCGCAATTTCATCCGCCTCGATCCGCACACCCGCCCGGCCCACGTCTTCCGGATCCGCCGGAAACTCGGCAGCGAGCGCGACTTTGACTATTTCCAATAGGTAATCGCTATCCTTGAGATAGCGATCCCTACTCTTTCGTTACGGTCTGTCGCTGGCTTTCCGGTCGAGGAAGGGCATCATTGGAGGGCAATGAAAACGCTCCCCCAAACCCTCCCCTCCCGGCGTGCCATCCTCTCTCCCCTCGGGCGTAAATTTCTTCCTCGAGTAGCCAGAAAATCCCCGCTCCGCAGCGGCTTCTTTAGCATCGTTGCGCTTCTCTTCCTCTGCGTCTCCGCTCCCGCTGCACTGGTTGAAAAATGGAGTGTAGTTCTCCCGGGTGAACCAGATCCTGCTGGTTACCCCGAAGGGACATTTAGGGTCACTGGCGGCCAGATCGTCGCCGATGGATCAGGTGGCGTAGTAGTAACCTATGTTTGTCGCGAGTCGGATACACGCCCGGTTCCACTAGTGTATAAGACGGTTTGGTTGGACGCGGCCGGGAACACGATCTTCTCGTATACGGCGCCTGAGGATCAATTGCCTTCGGTGGTTGGGGTTAGCCCCAAAAATTTGCTATTGTCCCTTAATGACCCGGGCCGCTCGATTATGTCTGTCAATCGGAACGGGGTCGTCGACTCGGTCGATAGCCTTGAGGGGAGTATCGATTCAGCATTTGTTAATTTAACCGTCTATTTTGATGGGACCTTTTTCTTCGCTTATCGCTATAACTCCGATCGCTCGCAGATCTCGATCGTTAAGTTCCGCGCAAACAATCAGGCTCCCTAACCTGATGATGGTGGTTCCCCAAGCCGCCGCTGGAAAGCCAGCGGCGGCTTTGCGGGATTTACCCTAGTTCGCGCAGCGAGTGCAGGTGGCTTGAGCGAGTACTGCCCTGAAGCACCCCGCCCGCCAAAGGCGGAAAATCCCCAGCCGAGTCCGCCCGAAACCCAGGGAGGTTCAATTTTCTCTCCTCTCTCCGTGTCCTCCGTGCGAACCCACGCCGCTCGCCGCTACTGGGGATAAATCCCTACCTTTTCGTTACGGTCCGTCACTGGTTGTTCCGTCGCCGAGCGCTCATTCTGCAGCGCATGAATTCCCGCGTCCGTCCCTCCCGGCGCTCCATCGCCTCACCTACCATGCGGAAGTCCCTTCCCCGCACCGTCAGAAAATCCGTGCTCCACTGCGGCTTTTTCAGCGTGCTCGCGTTCCTGCTTCTCTGCGTCGCGGCGCCCGCCGCCATGGTGGAAAAGTGGAGCGTCAATTTGCCAACTCAGCCGAACCCCGAAGGTTATCCGGAAGGGACCTTCCGCATCGTGGCCGGTCAAATCTTCGCCGATGGGACCGGTGGCGTAGTGGTGGTTTACGGCTGCCGCCAGTCCGATTCACAGCCCGTACCGCCGATCTGGGAAGCCACCTGGCTGGATGCAAACGGGGAAACCATTTTCTCGTACACGGCTCCAGATGGACAGAACCCCACCGTGGTTGGGATCAGCGGCAAAAATGTGCTGCTCGCCCTGAATGACACCAACAAGACGATCGTGGCCATGAATCGCAACGGCTTCGTCGACTCCTCGCCCAATTTGGAAAGTGTCGCCGATGGTACTTTCGGCGGTCCGAATATCTTCACCGACGCTGCCAATTTCTTCGCCTTCCGGTTTAATCCCGACCGTTCGCAAATCTCAGTCATGAAGTTTCGGGTCAATAATCAGGCTCCCTAAGATGATGGCGGTTCCCCAAGCCGCCGCTGGAAAACCAGCGGCGGCTTGCTGGGATCGCACACCCCGTACCCGCGCAGCGAACGTAGGCGGCTCTTCCCAGAGCCGCCCCGAAAACACCTCCGCCGTAGGCGGCCAATCTCAATGCTCGAGAGCCCGGTCGGTGCTCCCACGGGGGAGACCGACCGGGTATCCGGCGAGAGGAGTCACTACTTCAGCGTATCGCGAATGAGGTCTGCGAGCCGGTAGCCCGCGAGCGCGATCCGGTGCTCGGAAACGGCCCGCGCGTTCTGCACATAGGCCAGCGGCAGTCGCGGCGCCTGCTTCGGCGCGATGGCGTGGCCCTTGTGATCGAAAGTCGCGACGCGGTAATCGAGTTTGCCGTCCTGATAGGCATCGTGAATCGCATGATGGCGGCTTTCCGTGCACCACGCCGCCGGATCGCTGTGCGGAAGCAGCTCCGCTTTCAGATCCACCCGGGTGTGATGCAGCCGCGCCATTCCTGCGACGCGCGAAGCCATGCGGACATTTTCCACGCGCGGTTTGGCGGCATCGCATTTCCCAAACTGGCCGTCCCAGAAGCTGTGCAAACTCACCGGGTACTTGCCCTTGGGCGGCGTCACATACAGCGAGTTGCCCCCGCGGTCACCCACGTCGTCCGGCAGGCTCTTGAGGTACAGCGAACTCGAGTGCAGCGGCTGATGCACGTCGCCTACGATGTGGATGAGCCACGCGAGCGCCTTCGCTTTCGCCACGTCGTCGGTCCGCGTCGAGCGCAGCGTCGCCAGCGCCGCCTGCAAGCCGACCAGTGCATCGTTTTCCTTCCGGATGCGCGTCGCCCAGGGGAAATCCGGGGGGTACAGCGGGAAGGTCGTAAAATGCCGGCTCGGCTCATCGTCCGCCGTGCCGCGAATCGCATCCGGCCACATCGCCGCCATCATCACCGGAAACACATCCGCGGAAATGACCACATCCCCCGGATACTGCTTCTGCCAGGCCTTGAACGCCGGATGGGCTGCGAGAATCTTGTCCACCTTCGCCCGATCCGCCGGCGCGAGTTCGCGATAAGCGAGCGCTGCCACGGCCATATGCCCCGGCCCGCTCCACGCCTGCGCGCGGGGTTCAATGAAGCCAGTGGAGAGCAGGGCGGCGAGGGAGAGCAGGCGCAGGATTTTCATCGGAAACGAAGATTCTGCGCGGTTTGCCGTGCCCCCGCCCCCATGTCCAGCCGCGAAAGATGACGTTTTGAAGGAGGCCTCCGAACCTCACCACGAATAGTGCACGGTATAGGTCAGCGTCTTCTCCTCATCCGGCTTGAGCTGAACGCGGAACTCCATCTCCTGCGCATTCAACTTCTGAAAGGGGTCCGACTTGGCGGTGATGTTCCAGTTCACCCAGCGGAAGAGGTGCTCCACCACGCGGATTTCCACCGCCTCTTTCTTGTGATTGCGGACCTTGATCTCGAAGGACTCGTCCGCCCAATGATTGGAGCTGTCTACGTTGAAGTTGGTCCGCCGCCGTTCGCCTACGAGATCGAAGGCATTCCCTGTGAACACCCGGACCGTTTCGTCCTTCGGGGTGTGATCGATCACGTTCTCACCCGTAAATTCCAATCGCCGATCGTCGTCCTGCCGATAGAAACGCAGCCGCCCTTTGGGCATCGGAAGGCCCAGCCGATTGGCCTCGGTGTTCTTGAACTCCCGCATCACGGCCACCTTGGTGTCTGAATCCGTGCCGAACTCCTGGTTGCGGCGGAGATAATCCGCCTGCTGCCCCCGGTAGCGATTCCAGTCCACCTTCAGCCCGTCATAGACATAGATGCGTTCCGACTGGATCCCGGTGGCGCGCACGAATTCCACCTGCTTCGTCTCCCGGTCACGCAGAGTCGTCAGCCGCCCCAACGTGTAGAGGTGATATTCATCGAAGGATTTCTCCGAGACGACCGGCTCCATGGAAGAAGCGAGCCGCATCGAGCCGCTAAAGCTAACGTTTCCTTCGTTCTGCGCCGGCTGGATCTTGCTGACGTCTCCGGCGATCAACTTGATCCGCGCGTTTTCGTAGGCGCGTCCGGATTGGTTGTCCATCGTCACCCAACCGGTGAGATCGAGCAGGTCGCCCTTTTCCGGGGCCACCACATTGTAGTCTGCCTCCCAGCTCATGCCGCCGGTTACATAGGCGACCTCCGCATCGAGTTTGGCCGGCTTCTCCGTTTCGAGCTTCCAGGTGAGGGTGGGTTTGAGAATCGTGTCGTCGCCGAGCGAAGGGAAAATCGGCTGCCCCGGCAGGCCGAACTGAATTTTGCCGTCCACTTCGATGACCGGCTGGTTCGCTTCGCCGCCTCCGCCGTAGGCCATCGCCATCTGCCCTTGATAGTAGGCCTGGCCGTAGCGCTGCATTGCCTCTTGGGAATGCGGCTGGTAGCCGGAGCGAACGATCTTCCCGGGTACCACCCGATCCGGCTTGTTCGCCTCCTTCACAAAGAAGTCGATCGTCTTCCCTTCGAAAAGCGAAAGCAGCAGGCCTTGGGAGAGGGGATCGTTGCGATAGTTCTGCTCCAGGATTTGCAGCTTCACCTTGCCCGCCGGATCCCGCAGAATCACCGAGTCCGGCTCCAGGTGAGCCGAGGCTTGGTTGTAGCTAAAACTGCTCACCCCGGCGGGCAGGTCCAGCGGCACAGTATCCCGCACCACGGCGAATTTTTGCGTGTAAATCGTGAGGGCGGGTTCCGCGGCCGAAACGCTCAGGGCCGCGACAAAGGGGAGGAAGGCGATCGATTTCATCCGTTCAGCTTACGGGCGGATTAGCCTGCAACTTATCAGACGGCTGCGAAAAGTTTGTCACGCGTTTGTCAGCCCGCTGGCTTGGAACATCTCAGCTCACACCACGAGGCATCCGCGCTTTTCCGCCAGCGTGATCGTGGCTCGGGTCCCGGAATTGAAATCCAGAAAATCGGTTTCGATCCCGTCGCTGAAGATCACTCCGTTCTCGCCCATCTGGCTTTCGAGTACGAGCGGTTCCTGTTCGGTCACGCGGCCGAAAAGCAGCGTGGCCCCGGTCGTCCGGGTGGGAAACGGCTCCCGCACGGTGAAGAGTAGATGCCGCGCATCCCAAGCAAAGGCCGGATCGGGTTGCGCGCCGGGCAGGGGAGGGGGCTGGCCGGTCTCCGCCCGTACCAATGCTGCGACACCCGTCGCACCAGCGATGAGACTTTTCAGCCAGCCCGTGGAGCCGAGCCCGGTCGAAACGATCACTCCACTGCTCGAGTGCGCCTCCTTCTTTTTGCCCACGTGCAGGATGTAGCGCGCTGAGCCGTGGCTGCGCGGGCCGATGAAAAGATCGTTCACCGCGTGCAGGGTGAGACCGGTGTTCAGCTTCGCCACCGCCATGCTGACCTGGCGAATCGCCCGCCGCCGCGCGAACACTTCC
>Ga0209050_1002621_pt1 | contig 14803 bp, 10 predicted proteins | sample Araplavi_mTSA_r2_FD_184276 | JGI IMG/M metagenome (GOLD analysis project Ga0209050, IMG submission 184276) | Arabidopsis root microbial communities from North Carolina, USA - plate scrape MF_Cvi_mTSA_r2 (SPAdes) (version 2) | ecosystem: Host-associated > Plants > Roots > Endosphere | place: USA... | reverse complement strand
GATGGGCAATGCCAAAGCCGTCAATTATATCGGCAGCTTCCACGAGGACGGCTGGGTCGTGCCCTGCGATAGGGTCAAGGCCGCCGACTGTTATGCTCAGGCCGCGGAAGGCGGCGATTTCCGCGGACAGTTCAATCATGCGCGGATGCTTGCCGAAAGCGGCGACCTCAAAGGCGCACGGGATTGGCTGATACGATGCGGCGAGACCGCAACCGAAGCGTTCCTCGACAAAACTCGCCTGTGGCTTCGTAACTCCCGTTGGCCCGAGCTCGAAAGCGCGTTGCCGTGATGATCGCGATCCCCCATCTGCTTTCACCCGACGAATTGGCGCAGCTCCGCACCATCATCGACGCCGCCGAATGGATCGACGGCAACGTCACGTCCGGGCACCAATCGGCGCTCGCCAAGAAGAACGAGCAATTGCCCGAGGGCAGCCCGGCGGCAAAGGAAGCCGGTGCGATCGTGCTCGACGCGCTGGGCAAATCGCCTTTGTTCTTCGCCGCTGCGCTGCCGCTCAAGGTTTTTCCGCCTCTGTTCAACCGCTATGGCGAAGGTCAGACCTTCGGCACGCATGTCGACAATGCGATCCGGATCCAGCGCGGCACCGAATTCCGCCTCCGCAGCGACCTGTCGATGACCGTGTTCCTCGAAGATCCCGCCGCCTATGACGGTGGCGAACTGGTGGTCGAGGATTCTTTCGGTGACCAGCGCATCAAGCTGCCCGCGGGGCATGCAATGCTCTATCCCTCGTCGAGCCTGCACCATGTGACCCCAGTGACGCGCGGCACGCGGGTGGCGAGCTTCTTCTGGCTCCAGTCGATGATCCGTGACGACAAAGCGCGACGGATCCTGTTCGACCTCGACCAGTCGGTGCAGCGGCTGACCGGCCAACTCGGCGGCGGCGACCGATCGGTGATCGAACTGACGGGGGTGTACCACAATCTGCTCAGGATGTGGGCCGACGCCTGAGTTGACTCCAAGTTGACACTCCCGCGGGTTTTGCAAAGCAATGCCGCGTCACCGGACGATGTTCAATCTTTGTTCTCGGTCGTATCGGCATTCAGGCGAGCGAGGGCTTTCAATCCTCCCCCGCCGGGGAGAGGTGGCACGCGCAGTGTGACGGAGGGGGCGGAATCACTGCGCTCAATTGGAGAGTCCGCCGCTTACCTCCCTCTCCGTCGCCTTCGGCGCCACCTCTCCCCGGCGGGGGAGGATTTGAATGTCGATACGGGCTAGCCCAGCATCGCCCTTAGAGCCGGCGACAGATATTCGCCGCCATCGCGGACCAGCATTCGCACAGCGAGCGCCTCGCGTTCGGCGAGCGCCATTCCGGCGCGGCCGAGCACGCCGAGCGCGGTGGCCCAGGCATCGGCATGCATGCAGCTCGTATGGAGCACGCTGACCGAGGCGACGTGATTTTCGAGCGGCGTGCCGGTGCGCGGATCGATCGTATGGCTATAGCGGCGGCCGTCGAGCTCGAAGCCGCGGCGATAATCGCCCGAAGTGGCGATCGACATGCCGTGGAGCGCAATGCGCAGCGGCGCGGCAGCGATGCCGGGAACGGCTTCGCAATCGACCCACCAGGGCTGGCCGTCGGGCTTGATGCCTTCGCCGCGCAGTTCGCCCCCTATCTCGACGAGGAAGTCCGCAAGGCCGAGCCCGAACAGGCGAGCAGCGACCGCGTCGACGGCATAGCCCTTGGCGATGCCCGAGAAATCAAGGGCGGCGGGCGCAGTGCGGCGGGCGCGGGCGCCGTCCTGCTCGATATGGCGACGGCCCGAGCGGGCCAGCGCCCCGGCAACTGCCGCATCGGCTGGGAAAGGTTGCGGGCCTGCGGGGCCGAAGCCCCAGAGATCGGCGAGCGCGCCAATCGCAGGATCGAACGCGCCGTCGCTCGCCTCGGCGATTGCGAGGCCGGTGGCGAGGACCTGCGCGAAGCCGGGCGGGAGCGGCTGCCAGCGACCGGGCTCGGACCGGTTGAAGCGGCTTAGGTTCGAACCCGATTCCCAATGGCTCATCTCGGCGACGACGCGCGCGAGCACGCGCTCGATCTCGGCGCGCAGGTCCACAGGCGGATCGACGACGCGAACCGACCAGCTCGTGCCCATCGTCGCGCCCTCGATCAAACCGAGCGGGGCTGCCGCGCGGCGGCGATGGAACGCCGTCGGCGAGAGCCCCGCCGGAATCGCGATCCTGGCGTCGGTCAGGGGGCGAGCACCTCGACCGTGGTGACATAGCTCACGCGACGCTGCGGCGGTCCGGCCGGACGGCCCGCGCCCTGCGGGCCGCCGGCGCCGGGAGCGCCCATGCCCGGGCCGCCAGCCCCCTCTTCGCGCGGGCGCGTGGGCGTGACATTGACCCAGTACAGGCCGGGATCTGGCCAATTGATCGAGACCTTGCCGTCGGCGCCGGTCTTGAGGTCCTGCTGCTTGAGCGCATCGCGATAGCGGATACCGCCGGGGATCACGGTGACGAACAGATCGGGCGCCGGCTTGCCGTCGAGCAGGAACTGGAAGGTCGCAGGCTCGCCGACGACGAGGTCGTTCGGGTGGGTGACCGGCACCAGCTCGATGCCCTTGCCCGTCGGCTTGAACGCCGTCGTGGTCGGCGCGCCTTGGGTCACATAGATCTCATTGCGACTGACGCTTTCGGCGGTCTGTACGTCGGTGGCACCCGCCGGAATCACGCTGGCAAGCTTGTCGACCGTAGTGCCGCGCGGGATCATCTTGCGCTCGCCGTTCAACTGGTAGCTGCCGAACACGCCCCGGTTGACCACGCCGATGCGATAGGTGCCCTGCTGCGTCAGGTGCACGTCGAAGGTCGCGCGGAACTTGCCGACGGCATGGTTCTCGACTGTGCCTTCGGTGCCGTCGGGCTGGAGCACGGTCGGCGCCACGCGGATCGGCTGGTGATCGAAGAAGAACAGATCGTTCGACACCGCGGCGTCGACAGTCACCCAATTATCGGTGCCCGAGACCGAAGTGGACGACGCGATCATCCACATGCGATGCGCGAGCGCCGCCGGTGCGGCGAGCGCGGCGACCGCGCCGATCGCGATGAGTGGCATGCGTAGGTTCATGATGTTCCCCCTTTAGCGCTTGAGCGTGAGCGACACGCCGCCGAGCTCGGTCGAGCCCTTGCCCGCGGCGGTGGCCGAATTTCCGTTCCAGGCGAACGGCAGGCGGACGAGCTCGCGCCCGCCGACTTCGCGCGCAGCCTCGACGATGAGGGTGTAATTGCCCGGGCTCAGCACCGGCATGCCGCCGCGGCCGCCGACGAGGCGGAGCTTCTGCGGCCCCGGCGCGCGGGTGGCGCCGCTGACGCCGTCGGCCGGGAAGGACATCGACCGGCCCGAGGTACGCCACCATTGGCGGACGTCGCGCAGCCATTTGGTGCCCTCGCCGCCCTTCTTGTCGACATCGTACCAGATCTGGATCGTGCGCGGGGCGACGCCCTCCTTCTCGAGCCACATCGCGACATAGGGGCGATGATATTCGGCGACGCTGAGCTTCGGGATCGTGACCGTCAGGTCGAGCGTCTGCGCCGCGGCGGGGCCGGCGGCGAGCGCGCCGGCCCCGAAGGCAGTTGCGGTGAAACCGGTCAGGCGGATCTGCATGGCTGGCGAAACCCCTTTAGTGAATGAAGAAAATGGCGAGCAGCGCCGGAACGACGAGCCCCGCCGCCACGAGCGGCCAAGTGCTCTTGCGGTGCCGCGAATGCATCCACAGCAGCACGAGGCCGGTGAGCGTGAAGACGACGCAAGCGAGCACGAAGATATCGATGAACCACTTCCACACCGGGCCGGCATTGCGGCCTTTGTGGAGATCGTTGAGCCAGGCGATCCAGCCGCGCGAGCTGACTTCGCTGGTCACTGCGCCCGTCTCCCGATCGATCGAGATCCAGCCGTCGCCGCCGGGGCGCGGGAGCGCGAGATATACTGTGTCGATCGACCATTCGGCATCGCCCGCGGTAGGCATTTCGAGCTTTTCGCCGACGAACTTCGCGACATCCGCGGGCAACGGCTTCTTGCTGTCCGAGGCGTCGTCAGGCTTCACACGGGCAAGCAGAGCAGGCGGCAATTGCGCGGCGCGCTCGACCGATTTGGGCGTGGCCTCGATCTCGGCGGCGTGATTGAGCGTGAAGCCGGTGATCGCGAACAGCAGCAGTCCGATCAGGCTCACCGCTGAGCTCATCCAATGCCACATATGGAGCTGCTTCAGCCAGAAGCTCTTCCGGCTGCGCTTCACCTTGGCCGGCGCTGCAGTGGTACCATGCATGGACAGGGACGAACTCGAACGATTGGGCTGTCGTCGATAACGCGAACCATTCGCAATTACAATCGTGAGGAGGGATTGCCTGATGACATTCTCCTTCGTCATCCCGGCCGAAGTGCCGGGGTCCACCGCGCCGCGATCGAGAAGCAGGAGGCGCGAGTGCTTCCGGTACTCACAGTGGATCCCGGCACTCCGGCCGGGATGACGAGGTAGAAAGGAAATACCGCGGTGCGCCGACCAGCCCTAAGGCGCTACTTTCCCGCCGCCCGACAGAGGCGACTTGCAATGTAGGATTTCGTCTGGTGCACTTCGGCCGGCGGCGCGCGATCGCGTGCCGCTCCCGCTCTTTGACGCCGTCGATCTCCCGCCACACACACGCAACATTGATGCGCAACTGCGCAACGTTTGTTCACGATTCGCGAGAAAAGTGCGAAGTTAAGCCGGCGAAATCCTATTTTCGCGGCTCTTCCTACCGCCCCAGCAACACGCGCGCCTGCCCCGCGATCTGCGCGAGCATCGCCGCATTGGGCGACGCCACCTGCCGCGCACGCCGTACCAGATTGGCGAATTGCTCGACGCGCGGCCGGTTCGCCTCCAGCCACGCGTCGACCGCCGCCCGCGGGTCCGTCTCTTCCGAACGGCTCAGGAAGTCCAGGCGGAGCTGCTGGAAGTCGCGTGCGAGGCCGGCGATGAGCAGTCGCTCCCACGGATCGCCGGTGGTGATCCGCGCTGCGGTCGACTGTGCCCAGTCGAGCCCGAGCGCCTGCCCCAGATGGGTGAAGGCGCGGGTGAGCACGGTCTCGTCGATCCCTTTGCGGACGCCCAGTTCGGCAAGGCCGACCGCGCCGTCCATCTCGAACAGGCGGACCACCTTGGCGACCAGCTCTGGCGGCGCGCCGGCCGCTTCGAGCTTACCCGAGATGCGCCCGCTCTGCGTCTTCACTTCATCGAGCAGCAGCGCCTTGGCCTGCTTGTCGAGCGCGTCGATGCCGGGCTTGAGCCGCGCGATCACTTCGGCCGGGCTGGCACCGGGCCGGCAGACACGCAGCAAATCGGCGACCTGACCGCGCACCGCGACCGCCATCTCATCAAGCAAGGCGATGCGCGCGCCTTCGCCGATCCCGGCGTTCTCGACCGCTTCCCACACTGCGGGAAGGCAGAACAGCCGCTCGGCGACGACGAACATCGCCGCGATATCGGCCATCGAGGCGCCTTCCTCCTCGGCAAGCTCGAAGGGGTGGAGCACGCCGAGGCGATTGACGATGCGGTTGGCGAGCTTGGTCGCGACGATCTCGCCCCGCAGGCGATGCTCGTCGATCGCCGTGGCGAAGCGCTGCTGCATCGCGTGCGGGAACGCGGCGCGCAGATCGTCCTCGAGTTCGGGATCGGCACCCAGCCGGCCATGCTCGATCGCGTCCTGCAAAGCGAGCTTGGTCGAGGCGAGCAGCACGGATAGCTCGGGTCGGGTGAGCCCCCTGCCCTCCTGCGCGCGGCGGAGAAGCTCTTCGTTCGACGAGAGCCCCTCGACTGCGCGATCCAGCCGGCCGGTGCCTTCGAGGATCTCGATCACCCGGACATAGCTGGGCAGCGACACCGCGCCGTCATTCTCCATGAAGGAGAGCGCGAGCGTCTGCAGCCGATTGTCCTCGAGCACGAGATGCGCGACGTCGTCGGTCATCTCGGCGAGCAAAGTGTTGCGATCCTCGAAAGCGAGTCGGCCCTCGATCACTTCGCGGTTGAGCGCGATCTTGATGTTGACTTCGTTGTCCGAGCAATCGACGCCCGCCGAATTGTCGATGAAGTCGGTGTTGATCCGGCCGCCATGGCTGGCGAAGGCGATGCGCGCGGCTTGCGTCACGCCGAGATTGGCACCCTCGCCGATCGCTTTCGCGCGGACCTGCTCGGCATTGACGCGGAGGCGGTCGTTGGCGGGATCGCCGACATCGACATGGCTCTCGCTCGCCGCCTTCACATAGGTGCCGATGCCGCCGAACCAGAGCAAGTCGACCTGCGCCTTGAGGATCGCCGAGATCAGGCTCGTCGGATCGATCTCGGCGACGTCGAGGCCGAGCATGGCCTGGACTTCGGCGCTCAGCGGAATCGATTTCTCGGTGCGCGGGAACACGCCGCCGCCCTTCGAGATCAGGTCGGGGTTGTAATCCGCCCAGCTTGATCGCGGCAGTGCGAACATGCGCGCGCGCTCGTCCCAGCTCTTCGCCGGATCCGGATCGGGATCGAGGAAGATGTGGCGATGGTCGAACGCCGCGACGACCTTCAGAGCTTTGGACAGCAACATGCCGTTGCCGAACACGTCGCCCGACATGTCGCCGCAGCCCGCGACGCGGATGGGTTCGGACTGCACGTCGACGCCCATTTCGAGGAAGTGGCGGCGGACCGAGATCCAGGCACCCTTGGCGGTGATCCCCATCGCCTTGTGATCATAGCCGTGGCTGCCGCCCGAGGCGAAGGCATCGCCCAGCCAGAAGTTGCGCTCGACCGCGAGGGCATTGGCGACGTCGGAGAACGTGGCGGTGCCCTTGTCCGCCGCGACGACGAAATAGGGATCCTCGCCGTCGAGGATCGCGACCCGCTCGGGATGGACGACCTTGCCCGCGACGATGTTGTCGGTGACCGACAGAAGCGCGCGGATGAAGACGCGGTAGCTTTCGGTGCCCTCGGCGAACCAGGCATCGCGATCGACCGCGGGCGAGGGCAGCAGCTTGGGATAGAAGCCGCCCTTGGCGCCGGTCGGCACGATCACGGCATTCTTGACGCGCTGCGCCTTCATCAGCCCGAGGATCTCGGTGCGGAAATCGTCGCGCCGATCGGACCAGCGCAGCCCGCCGCGCGCGATCGGGCCGGCGCGCAGGTGGATGCCTTCGACGCGCGGGCTGTATACCCAGATCTCGCGCCAGGGGAGCGGGGCGGGAAGCCCGGGGACCTTGGCCGAATCCATCTTGAAGGCGAGCGCTTCGGCCGCGGCGGGCGCGAAGGCGTTGGTCCTGAGCGTCGCAAGGACGACGCCGCGCAGCGTCCGGAGAATACGATCGTCGTCGATCGCCGAGACCTGGTCGAGCCCGGCGTCGATCGCCTTTGTCGCGGCCTTGAGGGCGCTTTCGTCCTTGCCGGCGCGTGCGGGATCGTGCGCGGCCTCGAACCGCTCGATCAGCGCGGCAGCGACCTTGGGCGCGCGACGCAGCGCATCGACCACCGTGGCCATGCCGTAATTCATGCCGGTCTGGCGCAGATAGCGGAACCATGCGCGGAACAGCACGACCGAAGTCGAGCGCATCCCGCCTTCGACGATCAGCCGGTTGAAGATGTCGTTCTCGGCCCGGCCTTCGAGCACCGCGGCGATCGTATCCTCCACCGGCGTCGGGTCGGCGGCGAGCGCCGAGGCGGTGCCGGTCAGCGCGACTTCGAAATCGTGGAGGAAGACGCCGTTGGCGAGCTGCGTCGGGACTTCCTCGATCACCCGGAAGCCGAAATTCTCGAATGCGGGTACCGCATCGGACAGCGCCAGCGCTCCGCCCTGGGCATAGAGCTTGATGCGATACTGGCCCTTGTTGTCGGGATGCGGGACGATCCGCACCGAGCGGTCGCCCGCGCCCTCCAGCGTGGCGATCCGGAGAATGTCGCGCGCAGCCTCTTCGGGCGTGCTGGTGGCGCGATAGACCGCTGGGAAGGCATTGGCGAAGCGCAATGCTAGCCGCGTCGACGCGGCGCCGGCCTGCTCGACCAGCGCGGCCTCGACCGCCGGCACCCAGCCACGCAGCATCCGTTCCAGCCGCGCATCGAGTTCGCGGGCATCGGGCATGACTCCACCGCCGCGCAGATCGAGCGTGTAGCGCAGCAAGGCGACGACACCGTCCTCGAGCGCGATCGACCAGTTGATCAGCTTGGCGCCGGCGGCATCGGCGAGCATGTTGCCGATCGCCTCGCGACGGCCGGTCGAGACCTCATCGCGCGGCAGCCATACGAAGGCGAAGAGATGCCGCCCGAGCAGGCTGCGGACGAGCACGAGCTTCGAGCGTGGCCGATCGGCGACCGACATCGCAGTGAGCACGAGATTCTCGAGCGAGGCGGGATCGAACGCCGTGGTCAGATCGTGCGGCAAGGCGGTCAGCGCGTGCGACATCGCCTTGCCGGTATGTCCCTTGGGATCGAAACCGAACTTCTTCTCGAGCGCGCCGAGCCGGGCGCGCAGCACCGGCACGTCTTGCGGATCAGCGAACAAGGCCGCGCTTGTCCACAGCCCCGCATGGATCGACAGACCGGTAACCTCGGCGCCGGTGAGGATCGGCAGCACGACGATGTCGAGCGGCACCCGGCGATGCACGGTCGAGATCGAATTGGATTTGAGCAGCAGGGGCGCCTCGCCGCCCTTTTGGAAATGCTCGACTGCCGCCTTGCGCGAGGCCTCGGCGAGAATCGGCGTCTCGAGCGCAAAGCGCGCGATCCCGAGCTGATCGGAGACACTGCCGTCGGTGCGCCACTTCTCGTGCGCGAGCAGCGTCATCGCGCCATCGAGGAACCAGCGCAACAGGGCGGTGCCTTCGGGCATGGCAAGCGCGCCGGCATCGGCGAACATCGCCGCCTGGAGCGCACGCCAGTCCTCCACGGCGCTACGCACCTGTTCGAGCGTGCGTTCGATTTCCGCGACGAGGCCGCGGCGGGTGCGCGCGTCGCTGCGCTCCATTTCGATATAGATCATCGATTCGCGCCGCGCGGCGGAGGCATCGGGCCCGATCGAAACGAGCTTGCCCGCGCCGTCGCGCTCGACGGCGATTACCGGGTGGATGATTCGAAAGATCGCGATGTCGTGCGCGGCGATCGCGCTGGAGATCGAATCGACGAGAAACGGCATGTCGTCGTTGACCACCGCGAGCCGCATGCTGCGGCGTTCATCGTCGAGATAGGTCTCCAGCCGGATCTGCGGGGTGCCCGGCGGACGCACCGCCGCGGCTTCGGCGACGAAGCCAGCCGCTTCCGCGCGCTCCCCCTCGTCAAACCCTTCCAGCTCTCCCGGCAGCGCTCCTTCGAGCAGCCGCGCCTCGAACGCCTGCGTGAGCGACGTCATCATGCTTTTCATGGGCGCCGCTATGCTCTGCCCCGCGCCCGACCTCAAGGCTCGGCGCGCAAGAAAAGTAACTATTGCGACTAGTTTGTCGAAAAACTTAGGCCGCGGCCTTGCGGATCGCGCGCTCGGTCAGCGCCGTATCGTCCTCGAAGCTGGCGACGATATCGAGGCCCTGCTTGCCCGCGCGGGCGAGCAGCACGACAAACTCGCCCTGCCCGGCATGGATGTCGACATGGCCGAGAGGCGGGCGGCTGCGCAGCTCTTGCGCGGCCTGCGCGAAGACATCGCGCTTCGGCGCCGGCCGGCGATGATCGCGCTCGGCCTTGACCACGCCCTTGATGCCGCCCTCGGCGACTTCGAGGAACGCGTCGAGCCCGCCCTGCGGCACGTCCTGGCGCCGGGCATAAGTGAGCACCGCGGCGAATTCGGTGAGTCGAGTCTTGTCGTAATTGGCGCCGAAGACGAGCTTGACCGGCGGCGTCATCGGCGCGCGTGCCTGAGCGGCGAGGCCAGCGTCGCTGAGCAATGCCTTGTAATCGTCGGGTGCAGTTTCGGCGGCGCGCGCGAAATCATAGGCACGACTGAGGGCCCGATAGAGCGCCGAACGACTGCGTGTGTCGGACGCGCGCGCAGCCGCTGCCGATTCGCGCGCCACCATCAACAGATCGGCGAGAGTCGAATCGTAAAGCAGCGCCTCGACGACTTCGGGCGCATCGAAGCCGGCGCTGGGACCATCGGCCCACACCGCGGCAGCCACCGGTTGCTGCGGAGCAGCACGGCGCGATTCCTCGACCTCGGCATTAAGCCGCGCCTGGGTCTCGGCGTCGACGAGTTCCTTCCAGTTGATCACGCCATAGATGAAGTCGATCGTCTCTCCGTCCGACGAGAAGGGCGTCAAAATGCCGCGGTACAGCGTGTTGTGGCCACGCTGCCCGACGAACTCGGCCTCGAAGCCGATCGGCGCGCGATTGGCGATGATCTGGAGATAATGGTCGGTGAGGCGCGAGAGCAAAGAGCGGCTCGGCACTTCGCCGACGGTCTGGATCGAGGGAGTGAAGCCGCATTCCTCACGCAGCGATTCGCCGAGGAAGCGTATCGAGGGATCCGAGACGCCTCGAGTAAAGTCGAGCAAAACGCTGTGGGGGCCGAAATCGGCGATATTCTCGGGATCGAGATCCTCGATCGACGGATAGGCACGGCCCTGGAGCAGCGAGACCCAATGGTTGTACGCGCGCACATGCATGCGGCGCTCATCGGAGCCGATCTCCATCGGCCGATCCGAAACGGCGTCGTCGTTCGATCCCTCTGGAACCGAGTCGAAGGGCTCATTGATGCCGCGAGCCATGTCCATACGCGTGCTCCGTTGCGGGCAACCCGCCCGATCCTTGAGCCACTGCTTGTGCACCCCCCGTGGTAAACGACGCGTAAAGTCCGACGGGTAAGTATTGTTGCGGGTGGGCGGACAGCGGCGCGGCAAGCAAATCGCAACGCTTGTCAGCTACGAATCATGCTGGTAAGCGCGCGCTCTCTTTCGAGGCGACGCGCTTCGGACGGGCCGCTTTAGCTCAGCTGGTAGAGCATCGCATTCGTAATGCGGGGGTCACAGGTTCGAGTCCTGTAAGCGGCACCACTCCTTTTCATCCAGTTTCTTCGAAACTTGCCGTGCAAATCTCTCGCGGCTGGGGCTCCGCCTGGGGTTGACGCTTTTACCTCGCAGCGGCCAAGCAGTGGCTGGTGTCGACCACCCTCTCCATCAAAGACGCGCGGCGGATCGCGCTCGCGGCGCAGGGTTTCGGAATTCGACATCCCGAACGAACGAACGCCGCACATCTGCGGAAAACCCTCGGCCGCCTCGGGCTCTTCCAGCTCGACAGCGTCAACGTTCTCACCCGGGCGCACTATCTTCCCGCCTTCTCGCGGCTCGGCAGCTATGACCGTACGCTGCTGGAGCGCGATGCCTGGGGTCCTGTGCGACAGCGGCGCCTGTTCGAATATTGGGCCCATGAAGCTTCACTGCTTCCGCTCGATCTCCACCCGTTGTTGCGCTGGCGCATGGCGCGCGCCGAACGCGGCGAGATCGGCTATCAAAGCCTGAAGCGCTTTGCGGTCGAGCACCGGCCTGAAGCGCAGGCGATACTCGACCGGATCGCCGCCGAGGGGCCGATGGCGGCCGCCGATTTCGAGAATGGATCGAGCAAGAGCGGCTGGTGGGAATGGAGCCATACCAAGCACGCACTCGAATGGCTGTTCTGGTCGGGCAAGATCACCACCGCCACGCGTCGCGGCAGCTTCGCCCGGCTCTATGACCTGCCCGAGCGCGTGTTGCCCAAGGCCATCCTCGATCTGCCCACTCCGGATGCCGCTAGCGCGCAACGCGCATTGATCGAACGCAGTGCACGGGTGCTCGGCGTCGCGACCGCCGCGGATCTGCGCGACTATTATCGGCTGAAGCCCGAAGAAGCAGATCATGCGATCGCCGCCCAGGCGGAGGCGGGCACGCTGATCCCCATCCGGGTCGAAGGCTGGAGCCAGAAGGCCTGGATGCACCGCGACGCCCGCCTGCCCCGCCGCGTGCGCGGTGCTGCGCTGCTTGCCCCGTTCGATCCCCTGGTCTGGGAGCGCAGCCGCGCCGAACGGCTGTTCGGTTTCCGCTACCGCATCGAGATCTATGTGCCGCAGGACAAGCGCATCCACGGTTATTACGTGCTGCCCTTCCTGATGGACGAGGCGCTGGTCGCGCGCGTCGATCTCAAGGCCGATCGCCAGGCCGGCATCCTTCTCGCACACCGCGTCATACTTGAGCCTTACGCGCCCGCCGAAACCGTGGAGCGTCTTGCGATCGAGCTCGATCGGATGGCGGCATGGCTAGGGCTCGATGCCGTCCGGGTCGGCAAGATCATCCAGCCGTCCTGATCACCGGAAGCGCTATGGAACGTTCCGGGAAACGCCACCGACCTCGCCGGCCGAGCCAATGCACGGCCGAACGAAAAGATGTCAGAGGGTCTGCCCCAATATCGCTTCAACTTCGCCGCGATAGGTGCGGCTCATCATGAGCCTGGTCCCGGTCTTGAGCATCACTTCGAATTCGCCATGTGAGCGGCGTTCGAGGCATTCGATCGATCTGACGTTGACGATGTGCGACCGGTGAATCCGAACGAAGCGGAAGGGGTCGAGCCGGCTTGCCACCGCCGCCAGCCCGGCGCGATACAGGAACGCGTCGCCTTTCGAATGCACGGTCACATACACGCCCGCCGCTTCGACCCAATCGATATCCTCGGTCATCACCAGGCGGGTCGTGTCGCGCGACTTCACTGCGATCCAGTCCCAGATCTCGCCGGGCCTGGCGCGCTTCGCAACCAGCTTGAGGAGCTCGGGGCCGAAGGCATTGGCGCCATCCGAACCGGAAGGCCCGTCGCCCAGGCGCTCCTTGACCCGCTCCATCGTCCTGTCGAAGCGTCGGTCGCTGAACGGCTTGAGCAGATAGTCGACCGCTTCCACCTCGAAAGCCTGAATTGCGAAGCGATCATAAGCGGTGACGAACACGGTAACCGGCATGTTTTCCGGACCCACCGCGTCTATCACCCCGAAGCCGTCGACGCCGGGCATCTGCACGTCGAGGAACACGATATCGGGCCGCGCGTCCTGGATCATCGCGATCGCGGCCAATCCGTTCTCTGCGCTCAGGGTCGTCGCGATATCGGCATCCTTTGCCAGCAGATCGCAAATTCGCCTGCGTGCCGGCGCTTCGTCGTCCACCACCAGTGCACGAAGGGGTCTGGACTGCGATGCCACGCGCCTAGGCTCCGGTCCTGTGCAGCGGAATGCGGATGGCCACTTCCGTGCCTCCGCCCCTGCGCCGCGAAATGGTGAAATCGTGACCCTCAGGCTCGGCATAAAGCGCCTGGAAGCGTTCGCGCGTCACGCGTATTCCGAGACCCTCGGAGGTTTCCATCCTCCAATGAGTCGGCAAGCCGACACCGTCGTCAAGCACCTTGATGTAGAGCTGATCGCCGATGTGCCGGGCCGAAACCGTGATCTCCCCGCCGGACATGCGGCCTTCCAGTCCGTGCCGGACCGCGTTTTCGACGAGCGGCTGCAGAAACATCGACGGCACCATCGCCGAAAGCGCCGTCGAACCGACCTTGATCCGAATGTCGATCCTCTCTCCGAAGCGGAGCTTCTGGATCGCGATATAATGATCGAGCAGCGCAAGCTCCTGCGCGAGCGTTATCTCCGTGCTGCCCTGACATTCGAGGGATCGCCGCAGAAGCGCCCCGAGATCCTCTATCATGTCCCGGGCGAGTTCGGGGCTCGCCGCGAGTTCGGACGAGATGGCATTGAGGGTATTGAACAGGAAATGGGGTTCGAGCTGGAGGCGCAGCGCATTCAGATGGGATTCGACAAGCCGCTTTTCGACCCGCGCCAATTCGATCTGACTGTTCATGTAGCGATTATAGTATTTGAAGGCCTGAAGGGCACCAATAATATAGCAATATGTCCCCCAGCCACCAAGATAGAAGTAAATAGCAAATTCGGTGTTTCTGATGGGATTCCAGTATATAGAGGGTATCGGATACAATATCAGGCCGGCTAGATAAGCATGAACAAGGCTGAACGGAATGCTCAGCACCAGATGTATGGCCGCCACGCGAACGATGCTTTGATAGGCCAGCGTCAGTCTGCGATCGACAAGCAATATTGCAGGTGTGAGCAGCGCCCAGGTCCAGGCTTCGACAAATTTGCTGAAGGTCTCGGTCCATCGAAAGCCGTCCACCATGTCGGGCACTGCGATGAAAACGCCCACAACCGTCCACATGAGGAAGATCAGGATCGCCGGCATCAGCTTCGCTCGCCAGGTTTTGATCCGGGACGCCCCTTCGGGCGCCGAGAGAATCCCCAGCTGGCTTGAGACATCCGGGCCGGACGCAAACTTGTGAAGGGCGCGATTCATATGCATCATTATCGATCAATCCGGCGATGGGTTGAAGTACCTGTCGCGTGCAGCCCGTGGCACGCGACAAAGTGCTTCGAAGCGCACTCTCCTGTCTTTCGAAAGGACCGTCTCTCGAAAGGACCGCGGCACCTGCGCGCCCGGATTGGGATGCCTCGGGCGGGCATGGATCGAATCCCTGCGATTCCGCCAGTGGCCTTTGAGCGAACCAGCCCGCGTGCTGACCATCCATTGGGGAGAATGGCCGGTCGCGAGCCTGCACTGTCCCTTCAACGCTTACATTAAACAAGATGTCCGAACTGTTTCTGACGAAAATGTTACGAAGCGGACTGGTATTTTGTCGAGTGGACCCAGAATTCGCAGACCGGCTCACGCCCGCGGTTTTCCGCCCTTAAATCAGTATTTTATCCTACAAATCGTACTTCCCCTGAATGGACTCAACGAAGAGTTTGTGGCCTTTGTGAGGGCGTTAGAGCTGGCCCATTCGCCCCGCCTTTG
>Ga0209050_1002620_pt1 | contig 14805 bp, 17 predicted proteins | sample Araplavi_mTSA_r2_FD_184276 | JGI IMG/M metagenome (GOLD analysis project Ga0209050, IMG submission 184276) | Arabidopsis root microbial communities from North Carolina, USA - plate scrape MF_Cvi_mTSA_r2 (SPAdes) (version 2) | ecosystem: Host-associated > Plants > Roots > Endosphere | place: USA... | reverse complement strand
GCTTTGCGTTCACCTCGACAATTGGAAGGAGATCAAACATCCTAAAGCACGGGTTTGTGAAGAATGTGTGAAGATTGGCGGCCGGTGGCTGCACTTGCGCACCTGTCAAACGTGTGGCGCAACATTGTGCTGCGATTCGTCGCCCGCGCGCCATGCGTCTCATCATGCGAGAACTGCAGGCCATCCCGTCGCGATCTCTGCAGAACCCGGCGAGCGGTGGGCGTGGTGCTACGAAGACGAGCAGATGCTGGAGTATTAGTTATAGTTTGTTGAGCGATTGCGCCGCCAGGGGTGTATTATCTTAAATACTTTGGACGGAGAATGCGTTCAAGAATTTCAAAGGCGATCTCGATCAGGATCGCCAGTATTGCAGCGGGAATGGCACCCCGCAAAATGAGCGACGAGTTGTTCAGGGCCAGCCCGGTCACAATGTATTCCCCTAACCCACCTGCACCGATAAATGCCGCCAACGTAGCGGTGCCTACGCTGATCACTGCCGCCGTGCGAATTCCCGACAGTATAAAGGGAATGGCAAGTGGAAATTCGAGTAGCTGCATGCGTTGGGCGCGATTCATCCCCATGCCGATCGCGACTTTTTTTAACACGGGATCGATGCCTTGAAGCCCTGTGTAGGTATTTCTTAAGATGGGAAGCAGCCCGTATAAAAATAACGCCAGCACGGCAGGCGACTGACCAATACCCGTAAAGGGAATAAAGATCGCCAGCAAGGCAATGGATGGAATGGTTTGCAACAACCCCACGAAATACAAAACATAGCGCGCGGGTTTAGGATGCCAATACAGCACGATGCCCAAAGGCACGGCAAACCCAATGGCCAGCAGCAAAGCGAGAAACGTCAACTTCAGGTGTACACCGGTCTTGTTCAACAAGTCGGGAATAATGGATGTCGGGGTTTTAGAGGTTGCCCCGGCGACAAATCCTTTCTTCCGGAGAAAGTCTGAAGCCACTTGTTGGAAGGATTTCTTTTCATAGAGCACGGCGGCATTCATGGCTTGCATTTCGCTCTCGGTGATCTGCCCGGTTAATTTTTTCAGGATCGTCTCGGCTTTTTCGCCGATAGCGGGCCGGTAGAAAGATGTGGCGAGATAGTCGGGAAAGAAGTTTTGATTGTCTTCCAGCACCGTCAGTTGGTTTTGGATGATCTCACCGTCGGTGGCGTAGGCGTCCGTGATTTGTATTTTGTTTTCGGTCAACGCCGAATAGGCCAACCCGTGCTCGAGGCCTACTGCTACCTGGGGAAGGGCATAGGCTTTTGAAAGATTGTCCCATCCGTCTTGTCGCTTCAGGAATTCATAGCTCAGGCCGATGGTCAGGTTGGGATGTTGCGCCAGGTCGGAGATGTTGTGAATGCTTTTTTCCTTCGAAAGGGCTTCGGTCATGACGAGCGCATAGGTGTTGCTAAATCCATAGGGCGACGCGATGGCAAGTCCCATCGCCTGAAGTTGCGCACGGATCTGTTCCACGGAAAGATTTTTCCCCGACGACAAGATCTCAAAAGAGATTGTTCCGGTATATTCGGGATACACATCGATCTCGCCTTGCTTCAAAGCCTTGAAGCACACCATCGTCCCTCCCAAATTATATTTCCGGTCGACGGTGAAATCGTTTTCTTCCAGGAGTTGGGCGATGATCTCGCTGAGAATATAGCCTTCATTAAAATGCTTGGCCCCCACCGTGATCTTTTGCGCAGTGGCCGCGAGGGAAAAAGTAGCAAGGAATATGATGAGCAGCTTCTTCAAACGGTCCGGGTTGAAGTGAGTCTTTCCACCAGCGTGTTCGCCGGATTTTTTAATACATTTTCCTTCGTGTCGTATTGCAATACTTTACCCGCTTCAAGTACGACAATGTAATCACCCAAGGCCAGCGCTTCTTGTGGGTTGTGGGTGATGATGACCACCGTGCGTTCTTCCGATTGTTGGAGCTGCAGGATCTCGCGTTGAATATCCTCGCGGGTTATGGAATCCAGCGCGCCGAGCGGCTCGTCCATTAGCAACACCGTTGGGTTGGGCAGGAGTGCCCGGCAAATGCCGACCCGTTGTTGCTCGCCGCCAGAAAGTTCGTGTGGATATTTTTTGCCGTAAGCCTCCGCCAAATTCATCCTTTGCATCAGCGAATGCATGCGCGCCACGGGATCCGTTCCATTCGCCGGACGTTGCAGGCGTGTGTTGATCAGGATATTTTGTTCCACCGTCATATGCGGGAACAATCCGATGCCTTGGATGACATAGCCCATTTGCAATCGCAGTGCGGCGGCGCGGGCATAGTCGAACGGCTGACCCTGGAAGAAAACCTGCCCTTGTGCGGGACGCAACATGCCGTTGAGCACCTGGAGCAACGTGGACTTTCCGCTACCGCTTCTGCCCACCACGGCCGTGATCTTCTTTGCGTGAAAACGCAGCGACACGCCGCTCAGCGCGGGCTGACCGTTGTAGGTGTGATAAACATTTTCGAGCACCAGCGGATCCATAGGCAGCTTGCGGCGTTCAAATTAGGGAAAATCCGTTTAGGAACGATTCTTTTTCCGGGCTTTCCTGTGGTGCGTGCCGCAAGCTGCTGGTTTGGGATGATGACGTGCAAGCGAAGCGGATTCGTTTGTACGATGTAACTTATTCGGTCGGCTGACCGTCGATCCACGCCGCGCTGGAGAGTTGCGCTTTGATGGTCGCGATATCGCCGCGCGCTGTGACCAATGCACCGCGAGCCGACGTTTTGGAAAGCAGGTCGCCCCGGAACCAGTTGCCCTGCCGTTGCGCGAAGGGCAGGTTGGCTTCGGCCGGGGGGCAAATATATTCGGCCACGGCCTCGCCGATCACTTGCATAAGCGGAAACTTGGATACATCGGCCATGTCGATGTTGCCCAGGTCTTCGTCCGTCAGCGAATGGAGGTTGTCTGCTTCCACGTCCAGCACATGGCCGATCAGTTTGTCCGGTATCTGGCGGACGGCATGCGTGTCGAGCGAGAGTTGATAGCGGCGGTAGTCGAGGTTGTTGATGAGGCCGCTGCGCATCATGTCGACTTGCATCTCGCTGGCATCTTTCGACGACTCGTTCATTACGTAATTCAGCCAGAACAAGGCGTCCAGGCCTTTTGGGTTCTGTATTTCTTTGGGTTCAAAAAAACGGTAGAGACTCGCCGTGCCAAAGCTGAAGACCGTGAGGGCGTCGGGTCTGTATTTCCCCACGCCGCTGTAATACAAAGCCTCCAGCACTGCGGCCCCGGAGGGATTATTGAATGTGGTGGTACCGCCATCGACAAAGCGTTCGAACGGCGAAAAGTAAGTGGGCGCCGACATGGTCGCTTCCAGCACGCCCCGCAGCAAGGCGTCTTTGTAGGTGCCTTTTATCCCGCCGTTGTCGAAGCAGGTGAAAAAAGTTTCTTCTCCGGCAGCCATATCCTTGGAGGTAAACAGCATGTCCAATCCCGTGGTCCGGGTTAGTTCGGCCAGCGTAACATCGCCCACGGTTTCTTTTAAAAGCCGGCGGTAATTTTTTTTGTCGAAGGCAGGAGGGTTGTAGAATCGGTTGGCGAGCATGCCCCGTTTTGTAAATACGCGTGACACCAGTTGTTTGTACAACTCCTCAATTTGAGCGGCGCTTCGTTTCGTGGCAATGAGACCGGCAATGATGGCGCCCGTGGATGTGCCCGCCACCATGTCGCACCATTCATAAATGGGCCCGCCGGCAAGTTCTTCAAGTTTTTTGAGAAGCTGCAAGGTGAAGATTCCCCGCATGCCGCCACCGTCAATGGTCAGAATGACCCGGTTGCCTTCTTTGATGTTGAGCTGTTGGTGTGCTTTCTTTTTTTCTTCTGGTGTCATAAGGGTAGTTTTTTTTGGTTTGAAACGGAAATCGAACGATGCATCGATAAAAATGCACGGAACGACATGCCCTGGTGAATTTGATCGTGGGGACAACAAAAGCCCATCTCCCCGCAAACCGTTATGGTCGACGAGATGATGGGCTCGGTGTCGAAGGTAGAAAAGTACGCTGCATTTTACAACGGTCGGCAGGCCTAAATTTTCCAACGAATCGTGCACCGGCTATGCGACCGGTACCCATAGCGTTGTGATGCCAACAATCGCATCGTGCGGGATAAAAACAAGGAATATCCCTTGAATTTGGTACCTTTTGGACTTTTACGCCTCATGGAGCCCTCGAATAGATCTTTTAATGTCATTGTCGGTATAATTATCGCAAATGTGATTCTCTTTGCCCTTAGTGCCTTTGAGCCGGGCATGAACAAGGTAATGTTTGAGATGCTGGCGTTGTACTATCCGAAGAATGAACATTTTCACTATTGGCAGTTGGTGACCAACATGTTCATGCATTCCGGGGTGGCGCACATACTTTTAAATATGTATGGGTTGTGGGCTTTTGGTACGCCGCTCCTCGAGTTGTGGGGAGGCAAGCGGTTCCTGTTCTTTTACTTTGTGGCCGGTATCGGGGCTGCATTGATATACACCTTTGTGAACTACTATCAATTCAACGCGATTTATGATGAGCTTCTGGCGGCTGGAATTTCCGTAGCGGATATTCAGCACTTTCTGAGAACAGGTCGTGGTGCTGAAGCTTTGTCGGTTTTCCCGGAAGAGAAATTGGCTACTTTTTTCCATTTGTTCAATACGCCCGCGGTGGGTGCCTCCGGCGCCATCTATGGTGTGCTGGTCGCATTTGGAATGACTTATCCTAATGCCAAACTTGCGCTCATCTTTTTCCCGGTGCCCATCGCGGCCAAGTTTTTTATTCCTGCGTTGATCGGACTGGACTTGTTTTCTGGCGTAACCGGGATGTCCATTTTTGGAGGAGGCGTTGCCCACTTTGCGCACATCGGTGGGGCGATCATCGGATTTTTGTTGATGTGGTATTGGAGAGACAAAACCCGGGTGCCGGAGCGATACTATAACGACGGCGCTGAACACAGCTGATCCGGACACAACGATTGCGCCTGATGGGACGCAGGTGAAACAACGTCAGGCATTACACTTTGTGCGGTTCCACCCCAAGATCATCAAACAACCCCTTCAATAAGGCTTGCCATTGAAGCCCTGAGAATCCCAGGAAGGCGCCAGCCGAAACAACGGCGTTGCGCACCTTGTCGGTGAGCGACACGGACTTCACATTGGGTTTTTCGTTTCGACTGTGCACCGCGACCGTCACCACCCGGTCTTCCCGTGTCACCACGAAAGAACTGGATGCCTCGGAATCAAGAAAATGCGCGACACCTTCCCCTTGTTGGCCCGGAGCGGGTGATGGATGCACCAGGATGGACACGATTTCAGAATGACCCCGCGGCTCCCTTTGATCCTGGATGGCGTGGATCTGCACCCAGTCGTATCCCTCGCCCGCCACCGGCCCCGGCGCAGGAATGTCGATCCTAAAATAATCGTGAGCGCGTGCCTTCCGGTCGACGTGATTTCCTTGCGCGTCTGTCAGCGAAAATCCGGAAGAGAGTGTACCGCTGATCTTTTTCCAATCATTCACCGAAAGCAGACGGTTGGCTGCCGTCATGAACACCGCATGTGCTTCTTCCGGTGTCGACGCCGTTGCGGCGAAGGAAATATCGAATTGTTCGCCTTCTTTTTGGGCGGGGATGCGAGGTTGGGGCATGATCAGACTTTATCGGTTCGTAAGTAATTGATCAGCACGAAGGTCATGATGAACCCGGAGAAGATGCCCTCGATCCACACGGCGAATGTGGCGATATAGGTGTTCATGTAAGGGCTCAACGCTTCACCCGCTAAGACAGAATTCAGGAAGTTCCTTTGAAATTGCATAAAGATAAAAAGGAACAACACGAATGTGGAGGTGCCGACAAAAGCGGTGCTCACGCCGACCACCAGCGCACGAAAATAATTCAGTTCACCCTGATGGGTCCTGCGATATTGTTTTAACGCAAAATAAATCCCTGCACCCATCACGATCAGGTTCAACAGGCGCAGTTCAGCCACGTTCACCAGGCCTATGGCATACATCACGAGAAAATATACCAGCAGTCCTGCGAAAATAAAAGTTCCGTAAATTTCCGGAATGCGATTGGGATATTCAGTGATCTTCATAACAACAATTTTCTACGGTTGCGAAAACTGGTCAAAGAGGAAAAGGCTACTCTGGTGAATGGATACACGAGAGCAGCCTTTAACATTAATCCTCCTTTCGCTGGCATTACCCAGAGCAAGTTATACGGATATGATCTCAGGCGTCAGTGCGGGTTACGCTCTTTCGCCACTCCGATGGACTAACAATCTCCGTATGCCAACTATTATGCCACTGTCAAAATCTGCGACAGCAGCATAAAAAAGGGGCGACTTTTTGAGAAAGTAGGGAATGAATACAACATCGTGAGGATTTCATTTCACATGTACACGCGCGATGGGGTGTGTTCCGGCGTAGAAGAAGCGAGGTGGCATACGCTACGGGACTTGCATCTAACGATGCCGTTGTGAAATACGGAGCGTGCGGGTCATCGATACCCCTTATGTCCATTGATCTGAAAAAACTATCTTTGGTAAAGAATTATCACTCCATCCAAGCGCAGAAAGTCGCCCAAAAGACACAACATGGCCGTACAGGATCTGAAGATCACAAAACTGTTCAATGATTTCTTTCACAGTGAAAGAGCCAGTGGTATGGTGCTGATGGGTTGCACGCTTGTCTCGTTGCTGATCACCAATTCTTTTTTCCATGAATCCTATTTGCAGATTTGGGAGTATTCAATCGGCGATCACCCGGTGGAATACTGGATCAACGATGGTCTGATGACCATTTTTTTCTTGATGGTCGGTCTGGAGTTGGAACGGGAAGTGTACATCGGGGAACTCTCCCATGTGAAGCTTGCGCTGTTGCCCGTCATCGCAGCGTTAGGCGGGATGCTTGTGCCGGCAGGTCTGCATTATCTATTCAACGGGGGAACCGCCACACAAGGCGGTGCGGGCATTCCCATGGCTACGGACATTGCTTTTGCCCTGGCGGCGCTCTCGCTGTTGGGAAATCGTGTACCCGCTTCGCTCAAGGTCTTTCTTACGGCCCTCGCGGTTATCGATGACCTCGGTGCGATTTTGGTGATTGCATTTTTTTATACCGATTCGTTAGCTTGGACCAACTTGCTCGTGGCCCTGTCCGTGTTTGGGGTGCTTCTGATATTGAACCGGCTCAACGTAAGGAATCTCATTCCTTACTTGGTGGGAGGCGTGGTGATGTGGTATTTCATGTTGCACTCCGGTATTCATGCCACCATTTCCGGCGTGTTGCTGGCATTCGCCATCCCGTTTGGCAACGGCGACGAAAAATCGACTTCCTACATTTTGCAACAGCGGCTACACCGCCCGGTCGCTTTCATGATCCTTCCCTTGTTCGCCCTTGCCAACACCTGCGTAGTCATTCCAAACGATTGGTTTCAAGGCTTGTCAACGCCCAATAGCACCGGCATTTTGTTGGGGCTGGTGATCGGCAAACCCATAGGCATTTTCCTGTTTTCTTTCCTGGCCGGTCAATTCAAACTTTCCACGCTGCCGGGCGATTTGAAATGGAAACATATTTTTGGCGTGGGCATGCTCGGCGGAATCGGATTTACGATGTCTATTTTTGTGACGCTGTTGGCGTTTAACGATGCTGCTTTCATCGATAGCTCCAAGATCGCGATCATGATCGCGTCGGTGTTGGCGGGATTGGGTGGCTACGCCTGGCTAGCGGTGTGTTTGCCCGGAAAGGGAGAAACGCTGAAATAGGTCGAATTATAAATGCTGGTCAATCACACGCTTCAAGTACTCCGTGGGCACCACTCCCGATTGACGCCATACAGGATTCCCGTTTTTGAAAACGATCAGCGTGGGTACGCTTTGTACCTGGTAGGCCGCTGCCGCCTGGGGATTTTTGTCGATGTCGATCTTGATGATGCGGGCGGTGTCGCCGATCTTGGATTTTAAATCTTCCAGGATGGGAGCCATCATTTTACAGGGGCCACACCATTCGGCCGAAAAATCCACGACGGTGGGTTTTTCGCTGCCAATCAATTCTGCAAAGCTGCCTTTTGCCATAACGCATAATATTCAGTGATGCCTCTTTAACAACGCGCGGTGCCCGGTGGTTCCATCATTCAACTTTCAATGTGTCCACGGGTTTGGCACGGGAAGCACGCCAGGTTTGCGAGCCGATGGTGAGCAGGCCCAACCCCAATAAAATCGCAATGCCCAGCATCAAAATGCCCATCCCAAACTCGACGCGGTTGGGCAGGCTTTGCAACCACAGGTTGTTTGCAAAGTAGCTGAGCGGGGCACCGATCACGATCGACAGCGCGATCATCCACACGAATTCCTTTGACAGCAGCAGCGCAATGCTGGAATCCCGAGCCCCCAACACCTTGCGGATGCCCACCTCTTTTGTGCGGCGTTCCGAAGCATAGGTTGCCATGCCCAACAGTCCCAGACACGCGATGGTAACGGCCAGGAAGGCAATGAAACCCAATATCGACACCAGGTCAAAGATCCCCTGGTGCATGGACGCCAGTTGTTGATCGTAAAATTGATAGCGGAAGGGATGTACCGGATCGATGCGCTTCCACGTTTGCTCCAGCGCTTCGACAGTAGCCATCAGATTGGTTGATGCGATCCTGATGTTCAGGAAGGCAAAGTTCGCTGGATTGTTTTGCATGAACAGCGGCCCGATCTCATGCTGATTGATCAAAAGCCTGTACCGGAAATCTTTTACTACGCCCACCACTTCCAAAAGCTCACGGCCATACTTTGTTTCGAATACCTCACCGAGAATATCGGCCGGGTGCTCGTAGCCCAGGGTTTTTACCGCCGCTTCATTGACGAGGATAAAACGAGAAGACGAGTCGCTCACGGCTGGCAAATTTTTACCTGCAATGATTTTGAGATCCAGCGTGTTGGTGAAATTTTCATCGATCGTCAGCTTGCCCATGGTGAAATAGTCGCCCGCAGTGTTCACCTTCCGAACGTCACCGTTGTTGTTGGTGTTTCCAGCGGGGATCAGGTCGGTAGCGGAGATCATAGAGACACCGGACACACCTCCCATCGCGTTTGCGATTTTCCGGTAGTCGTGTCCCTGGAGTTGAATGTTGACAATATTTTTCGAAGTGAACCCATAATCGAATTCAAGGTAATGTTTGAATTGCTGATAGATCAGAATGGCGGTGGTGATAAAAAATAACGAGATCACAAATTGCGACACACTCAACACTTTTCTCAACCCCAGTTTCCCCGCGCCCACAGTGCCCAGGTTCTTCAATGCCTTGATGGGTTGATACAACGACAGGTGAAATGCGGGATACAAACCCGCCACGATCCCCACGAGAATGGCAAACCCAATAAAAATCCCGTACACTTCAAAGGTGGAGGGCAGTTCAAAATTCAAATATTGATTCACCCAAAGTCCCTTGAATGCTGGAGCAATAAAAAGAAGCAACATGACAGCCATACCGAGTGCCAGCAACGACATGATGATCGACTCACTGAGAAATTGAAAAACAAGCGCCGAACGATTTGCCCCCGTCACTTTGCGCACGCCAATTTCCTTGGCCCGCGTCAATGCCCGCGCAGTCGACAGGTTGGTGTAGTTCAGACAAGCCAGTATCATCACGATGGTCGCGAGAATGGAAAGAAAATAATACCCGATGCGGGGTAGCCGGTTGTTGACGTCGTTGCCCTGGAGGTTGGTTTGAATGTCGGTCAACGCCTGACCGGTCAGCTTGAATCCTTTTGCCTGGTCGAATTTCAGGTTGGCATATTTATGCGTCACCAGATCGGCGAGCGCGGCGTTCAGATCATCTTCATTTTTATCCGGTTGAAGCAATACATAGGTGTAAGCGCGATAAAACCATTCCCAATTGTTGTTGAGATCTTCGGCTTTCTTGTTGTCGATCAACGCTTGTCGTGTGGACGTGGAGACTAATGCGTCGAACACAAGATGCGATTTGTATGCTCCTTCATCCATCACACCAGTCACCGTAAGACTTCCCCATGCAACAGGAGGGGCTCCGATGCCATCGTAGTCGAGCGGAAAGGCGAGTTGGCGGTCGGAGAAGTCGATCACTTTGCCCAGTGGATTTTCGTGTTCGAAGAGTTGTTCGGCCAGGGCCTTGGTGATGATCACGGAGAAGGGCGCCTTCAACGCCGTTTTTTTGTCGCCTTGCACCAGGTCGAAGCTGAACACGTTGAAGAACGAGGGATCAGCAAAATAGCCGCGCAGTGTGGCGATGCGTTGCTGATAGGAAGCGTCGCCACCCACGCCCGGCATGAGCGTCACAGCATCTTCGGCGACGGTGTACTCGGTCTTCAACGTTGCGGCCAGCGGATAAGGCGAGGTGGCGTAGGCTTGGCGTGAACCTTCATAGTCGGTAAGAATGCGATAGATGCGGGCTTTCTTTTCATGAAAAGCATCATAGCGGTGTTGATCGGCCAACATGAGGATGATGAGCATGCAAAGCGACATGGCCACGGCAAGCCCAAAGACGTTGATGAACGAGAATACTTTGTACTTGAGAATATTCCGTATACCTACTTTGAAGTAATTTTTAAACATATCATGTGGATTTATGTAGTCAACACTTTGTGCGGGGCGAATGATAGACGGGCGAAACAACAACAGCACATCGCCCGCCATGCCCCAGTCGGCCTTTCGTTTGCTGGCGTGCGTTAGCCGTTAGTTGTAGAGTTCAAGCAGGTCGCCCTCGATATATTTTTGCAGTTCCGGGTGGCAGAACCACCGGAAGAATTTCAGCAGGAAGCGCGGTGGACGAGGCTCTGGCGCCTTCATATGCCGGTCATTTTCGGATGCAATGCGATCTTGGGAATGGCAGCCCACAGTTCGTCGCGGGTGCGCTTGGTATGTTCCATGGCTTTGCGCCCCAGGGCCGTGATGGTGAAGTAGCGTTTCGGCCTGCCGGCACGCTCCTGTGTGGCCTCCCCTTCCGACGACTTCAGGTAGCCTTTGTCTTCCAGTCGTTTGAGCGCCGATTGGAGCGCGCCCACACTCACCTTGCGCGACAGGCGTTCTTCAATTTCTTTTTTGACGGATACGCCATAGGCATCGGGATATAACACTCCTACCGTGAGCAATACCACTTCTTCAAATTCGCCAAGCTGGAATTTTTTCATGCGGGAATAATTAATTCCTATCCGTAGTATTAAAATGTGTGCCAGGATTGTAAAGAGGCTTTGCGCTTGTGGGAAAGGGGTTTTCATGTATGGGATTGTTCGCATTCGTACAATGAGCGCACGGAATGGGGAGTGCGTTTAAGCCGAAATGCATAGAACCGAAGAGCTCTCCTTGGCTGAGGCTTCGGCGGGCAGGCAGCATCAGCGCAACGGAATGTACGTCCTTTGCGGTTGACTTGATTTCAGAGGATGAACATCAAAACCAGTCCAGAAACTCGAAGATGGTGATCGAAAAATTGGAAGTGAAATGCGCGGAAATGCCGCTCGCGTACAACCGTGACCCCAAACATAATCCCTCCGTGAGAACAGTGACATAAAAGCAAAAGAGCTGCTCATCGTGAGCAGCTCTTCAAGTACACCTGGTGGAAAGATCCACTATTCCAGTACCCGGCAATGAAATCCGTTCTCCTGCACAAGGTCCATCACCTTGCCCGCCCGCAGGTTGTGACCTTCCACCCGCAACACTTTATCGCAATCGTCGAGGTCGAAATTGATGCGACTGCCCGGGAAATGCTGTTGCAGCAACGCCACCAGTCGATGGGCATGCATGCTCTCGTTTACATTGGTTTTGAAAACCTCTACGCTTTTGTGTTCTGACATAATCGTATGCATGGTTCTATTTCTTTGCTGGCATTCGCGGTGCCGTGCGTGTTGGGTTAAGGCATCAGGATGCAGGCTCCAAAAAGTTTTTCAACGCGGTATTGATAATCTCGTTCCATCCTTGCGCAAAGCTCGATTTGGCGAAGTCTGCATTGTCCTTGGACGGGAAAGTCTCCACGCCTTCGTGTGTAAGCTTCAGTTTGGTTTGGCCGTTCTCATCAGCCAACTCGAACGTCACGTACGACAGACCGTCGTTGCCGGGATATTCCCAGCTGTAGCTCAATTTCTTTCCGGGCACGACTTCCACCACCTTGCAACGGTGCAGGTAGGTTTTTTCGGGAGAGCCTGCCGTGAATTCAAACGTGAAACCAACTTCGGGTTTGAACTCGGCGAGGTCGAAATACCAACGTCTCATATCGTCGACGTTCGTGATGGCTTTCCATACCGTAGCTATCGGAGCATTGAAGGTGCGCTCGCAAACTACCGGGGCAAGCAGACCGGGGACCAGGGTGACAAACCGTTCCAGGCTTTGTGTCCAGCCTTCTTCCATGCCCGCGATGGACTCGGCCATTTCGGGTGTTGCACGGATCACGGACGCACGGAGGGTGAGCCGGGTTTTGCCGTTCTCTTCGACAAAGGTCACGGTGTTGAGGATTTCCACTTGCGGAATGCCCTGCGCGTCTTCGAAGCCGGTGGTAACAAACACAAACTTTTCGGGGACCACAACTTCGCGCACGGTGCCTTGGATCGGGAACTGCACACCGTCGGGGCCGCGCATCTCAATATAAATGGCGCCACCGGGGCGCGGATCCATCCGGCAAACGGGAGCACTAAAGCCTTTGGGGCCCCACCATTGTGCGAGGTGCTTAGGGTCCGTCCACGCTTTGAAGGTCAATGCCCGCGGCGCGTCAATGAGCCGCGTGATCACGAGCTCGCTGTTCACAGGCTCGTGGATGAGTTCATTTTTTTGTGCCATGATTTTTTCATTTGAATGGAGAATATTGGGTCTTGTATCTTTAAACTGCCGCAACGCAATTATTTCTTTCGCGCCCGCTTTGTTTTTTTGGCTTGTAATTCCGTGAGATAGCTTTCCAGGGCATCCAGTCTTGTGTTCCAGAATTTCCGGTATTGCTCTACCCAATCCGACACCTCGTTCAATTTTTCCAGCCGCGCTTCGCAGAAGCGTTCGCGTCCCTGCTGGCGGATCACCACCAGCCCGCATTCGGTCAGGATCTTGATGTGTTTGGAAATGGCGGGACGGCTCATCTCAAAATTCCCGGCCACCGCGTCGATGTTCAACTGCTTATGGGCGATCATGTTGATGATCTGCCGCCGCGTGGGGTCTGCAATGGCCTGAAATACGTCTCTGCGCATGATTTTTTTATTTGTAACCGATCGGTTACAAACATAATGAAACCTTTCGGTTACGCAAATAGGGCAGCAGATTTTTTGATGGCGGGTCTAAAAAAAGCCTGTTTTGCAGGACGGCGTGCTTCTTGCACTCAAATTTTAAAATCTAACTCAACGGTACTATCGCGTGAATACCCCCGGGGCGACGTACGCGTGCCCCGGGGGCATCCCTCCTTATTACTCTCCCATTTCGTGGTATGTGGCCCGTTCGATCGTGATCTTTAGCCGTTCCAGCATGGCGGGCATATTAAACCCGATGCGCTTGTACTCGTCCTGCACTGCGGCTTTCGCCCTGGTGATGGCATCCTCATTTTCCCAAATAGCCACCGTAACAACGACAAGGTTGCCGTGTTCGTCGTTGCGTTCATAGGCCGCGTCGCTGATAAATCCAGGTTGTTTTTTGAGGAAGGTGCGGTTATAGTTCATGCGTTGCAGGAATTCTGCTTTCGCATTTTCCGGAAGAACGAATTTGTCGATGAAGATCTGTTTCATGGCTTTTGTTTTTGAAGCGTTAGCGGCAGTGGACGAAGGTTGTTGCGCGAAGACGGGAAGGCAAGTGAGCAAGGCCATCGCGATCGCGGCGAGTCGAATCGTTTTCATGTTTTTATTGTAAAATTATTCCCTGCGCCATGAGAGAAATTGTAAAAATTCATTGAATATAAAGAGTGCCCGCAGCCAAGACACTTTGAGATTTCCGATGCTTTATGATGGATGTTGGATGAAGGGGAGGTCATAAAAAAGCCCCTCCGAATGGGAGAGGCTCTTTTTATATAGAGATATAACCCATATCACTATCGTCTTTCACCCCGAAACATGCTGGCCTTCCCGTCTGCTGATAAAGACGATGGGGCTGCTGGTAAGAACGGCTTGATAAAAGCCGTGCCTACAGTTTCGTTTTGATATGTGCGATTCGTGATCATGGTGTTAAGTACTTAACTCTAACGACAGCAAGGGTAATAAGATGCGTATTCCTCGCAAAACCGGAATTAAAAATTTCAGCATAATGGCCAACGTGGTGGTTCAGCGCATGAGCCGGTGGGAAAAATACTTTGAGCTGGTGGCCAAACAATATTAAGTCGTGTCGGCCGACTTTTGAAGTATCAAACACTGGATCTCTATGAAAGAGTACATCCTTCAATACTATGCTAGCGAGAAACAAGGTGCCGTCTGGGGCATCGCCCTGGGCATCGTCGTTATGGCCGTCGCGGTATGGCTATGGCGCAGGCCGGGCAACCCGGGTTTGCAGCAAGGGATGGGGTATGCACTGTTGGGCGCAGGCACGCTCATCGTTTTGGCAACCCTCGTTACCGTGGTGTATAACAACCGCCGGATCCTTCATACCAAAGCGATGCCCGTCGCAAGCAATATCGATTTGCAACGATCTGAGGTGAGCCGGATGGAAAAAGTAATGGCCACCGCCTACATCGGGGGATTGGTGACGTTCTCGGTGGCAGCTGCCTTTGGGATGGGCTTGCTCACGCTCGCGCAGAAACAAATAGTGAAAGGTATTGGCATGGGACTGCTCCTGTTTGGCCTACTGGGCATGGGTGCCGAGATGTTGTCCATGAAGCGCAATCGCCGGTACCTCGAAGAAATAAGA
>Ga0209050_1002619_pt1 | contig 14819 bp, 9 predicted proteins | sample Araplavi_mTSA_r2_FD_184276 | JGI IMG/M metagenome (GOLD analysis project Ga0209050, IMG submission 184276) | Arabidopsis root microbial communities from North Carolina, USA - plate scrape MF_Cvi_mTSA_r2 (SPAdes) (version 2) | ecosystem: Host-associated > Plants > Roots > Endosphere | place: USA... | reverse complement strand
TTCCGCACAGCGTGGACCGCTCAGTGGTTATGGGTCGGCCAACCAGGTGAGCGCCTCGGCATTTTCGCGCATTCTCTTTCCCGGCCGCAACTGGGACATCACGGGCCAACCCAAGTTTGACCCGATCACGCAAGGCAACGTATTCTTCCTGGGCTCTGCCGCCGACAATCCCTACTGGTCTGCTCAGAACAACGGTGTTCGCAGCAACGTCGACCGGGTGGCAGCCAGCGTAAATGCGGGCTATGACATCACGGACTGGCTGAACGTCACCTACAAGATCGGTATCAACACGTACAACGATCGCAGAAAAGAAGTGACCCGTAAAGGATCCGTGGGTGCAGCGGGACTCGGGCAGATCATTCTGGATAACATCTACTACCAGGAGATCGAATCGAACTTGCTGATCACCATCAACAAGAATATCTCGGATGATCTCAGCCTGAAGGCGATCATCGGACAAAACATCAACCAACGCACCGGCGAAAGCCAGGCGGTGAAAGGTGTGAACTCGATCGCGTTTGATATCGACGACATCGACAACTTCAACTCCGTAACGCCGTTTGGAGGTACGTATTATCGCAGAAGACTGGCGGGCCTCATGGGCGACGTTGCGTTAGGATGGAAGGACTATTTGTTCCTGAACCTCACCGGCCGCAACGACTGGTCGTCGACACTGCCCAAAAACAAAAACAGTTTCTTCTATCCCTCGGTGAGCACCTCCTTTATTTTTACCGAGGCGCTGGCCATGGACAAGAGCATTCTTTCCATGGGTAAGATCCGTGCAGCCTGGTCGAAGGTGGGTAACGATGCGCTGCCCTATTCGCTGAAAGCAACGTACAACTTAAACCAAGGCAACAGCAGCAACCTGGTGGGCGCATTGCCCGGAAACGATCTTCCCTTCAGAGGCCAGCCGGGCGCGACTACGGGTACCACCGTGTATGACCCCAACCTCACGCCGGAATTCAGTACGACCATTGAATTGGGAACGGACCTGTCGTTTTTCCAGGACCGCATCAATATCAAGGCGACCGTGTATGATATCCATACCACGGACCAGATCGCACCGATCGCATTGCCCGACGAAACAGGGTTCAACCAGATCATCACCAACTTTGGCGAATTGTCGAATAGAGGGATTGAACTTGGACTTGACGCCACGCCCATTAAACTCGCCAATGGTTTTACGTGGAATATCTATGGCACCTACACCCACAACGAGAACGTCGTTGAGAAACTCTCTCCCGGTGTGGACGAGATCGTACTGCGCAACGTCTATGGTGGTAGCGTGACCCCGATGCTGGCCGTGGGCAAGCAATACGGCATGTTGAAAGGAACCTACGATGTGCGCGACGATCAAGGTAATTTCCTGATCGACCCCGCCACGGGCGCAACCATCATCTCGAAGGATTTCCAATACATCGGAAACCCCAACCCGAAGTTCCTGGCCAGCATGGGCAACGCCTTCAGCTTTAAAGGCTTCACGTTGTCGTGCTTGTTCAACCTTCGCTATGGCGGCGACCTCTTCTCGGCGACCAACCAATTCTATATCGGCAGAGGCGTGACGCGCTACACCGAGAACCGCGATGGAACGTTTATCATTCCCGGCGTTTACGGCGACACCAACACCAACAAGCCGATCCTGGTCGACAACAAGGAAGTGCCCAACACCACGCAAGTCATTGCCAACGACCTCTACTTCCAAACAGCAGGTGGTGGCTTTGGTATCAACGCGTCGGACAAGCAAAGCATTTTCGATGCCACGGTGCTTCGCCTCAGCGAAGTAACGTTTGGCTACAGCGTGCCCAAAGTGTTCCTGAAAAAGACACCGTTTGGATCCTTGAGTCTCACGTTCACCGGCCGCAACTTGTGGTACAAGGCCCCCAACTTCCCGAAGTATTCCAACTACGATCCGGAAACCACCTCTTTCGGTGGTCAGAACTACACCGGTATAGAATACAACACGGCACCTTCGGTGAAGCGTTATGGCGTGAACCTGCGTGTTACCTTCTAATTTAACCTCGAACGAATCATGAACATGAAGACATGCACAAAATATATCGCCCTTTCCCTCTGCGCCTGGATAGCGTCGGGATGTAGCGACTTTCTTGACATCAACACCGACCCCAACAACCCCAGCAAGGTGAAGCTTTCGCAATTGCTCACGCAATCGGAAGTGACCATGGTGAATTCGTTGGGCATCGGCTCCAACGGTCTCTCTACCAGCACCTCCATATTGGTTCACCAGACCGTGCAACGCGGCAGTGTGGATTCCTATCTGGTGTCGGGGGAAGACTTCCAAATCCAAACTTCGTGGCAGAACTTGTATTCCGGCGCACTGGAAGATTACCTGGCCATCATCGAGCAAGGCACAGAGAGCGGCGACGCGCACTATGTCGGCGTGGCCCAGATCCTGACGGCCTACGCCTATAGCGCCATGGTCGACGTGTGGGGCGATATTCCCTATTCGGAAGCGCTCGTCGGCAACGAAGTGCACTATCCCAAGTACGACGACGATGCCACGATCTATCCGAAATTGTTGGAAATGATCGATGATGGCATCGCCAACCTGGCAGCCGAATCCACCCTCACGCCGGGAAACGACGATGTGCTCTACAACGGAGACCTGAATAAATGGAGAAGATTTGCGAAGACCCTGAAGCTGAAATTGTACAATCAGACTCGCCTGGTGAATGACGTCACCGCACAGGTGAATGCCCTGTTGGCGGAAGGTGACCTCATGAAGGCTGGCGACGACTTCGAATTGGCCTATGGCACATCGGTTTCTCCGGACGATCGCAACCCGGCGTTCGTGGTGGAATATACGTTGGGTAATCGCCCTTCCTATATCAGCCCGTACTTCTACGAGATCATGATGAACAAAAGCACGTTGAATGATGTGCTCAGTGGCATCACCGATCCGCGCACGCCCTACTATTGGTTCAAGCAACTTACCGACCCGGCCGATGCTCAAAATCCGACGGAATATACCGATACCAACGGGTTCCTGTCGATCTACTTTGCTTCACAAGGCGTGAACCAGGGCTGGCAGCAAGACCGGTCGCAAACCGTGCTGGGATTGTATCCCATCGGTGGTCGTTACGACGATGATGAAGGCGGCATCGTAAACACTTCGGGGGCTGTCACCGGTCCCGGTAATGTAGCCCAACGGTTGTATCCTTACTTCAATGCGTTGTACACGCAAGCGGAATTGGCCCTCACCGTACCGGGCCTGACCGCCGACGCCAGGGCGCTCTTCAAATCGGGTATGCAGGCCTCCTTCGCTAAAGTGAATGCCATCGCACAAGCTGCGAACGCTCCGCTCATCGCGACGGCCGATATCACCGAGTATGTGGACGACGTGTTGGTCAAATATGACGCCGCCGATGACAACGGTAAACTAGAGCTGATCCTCACCGAAAAGTGGATCGCCAGCTTTGGCTTTGCTATGGATTCTTATACGGACTATCGCCGCACGGGCTTCCCCATCATGTTCGATCCCAATACAGACAACATTCCTTTCACGGTGACCAGCCGGGGATATCCCGTATCGCTGGCCTACAATGCGAATGCCTTGAACCTGAATCAAAACGCACCGGCACAGAAAACGGTGACGACCGACAGAGTGTTCTGGGACCCTAACTGATGACATACTTTAAAATCTTAGCCTTATGAAATATAAAATAAACTATATAGCGCTGGCGGTTTTCGGAATGCTGCTCACGTTCTCGTGCGAGGACAAAGACAAGCAATTGTTCGATGATTTCCAGCAAGGGTCGATCCCGCTCTTTGCCCAGGAAGACGACGATTCAGGGCTGGTGAACTATCTCGATCCGGACCAAACCATGTTGTCGTTCAATGTCACGACCGAGGGATTGTCGCCGGTGAGCAGCGTCGATGTACTGGTTACCTACAATAATTCGGAGACCGGCGCCAGCGAGACGATCACGTATACCAACGTAACCACTTTTCCGGCAACGGTGAAAATCACGCTCAACGAATTGCTGGCGGCGTTTGACACGGACGTCGTGACCCAGGATACATTGAGCCTTGGCGATAACTTCATCATCGGCGGTGCCATGAAAATGGTCGACGGCCGCTATCTCGACGGCGGCTATAGCCCCAGCGTATTCAGCAAACGACCCGTCACCCTCACCTACACGGTGAGTTGCCCCTCCAGCATTCCCGAGGGCAAATGGGAAATCCACGTAGCGTCCAGCGATGCCACCTATACCGTGAACCTCACGAAAGTGGGCGGGGGCACCTATACGATCGATAACTTCAACTTCGACTATGACCTGGATTTCTATGGCGGCTTTAACGACCTGGCCGGGGCTGCAACCTTCGTTGATATCTGCAATGACCTGACGTTGAACGGCGTCGAACCCAATTATGGGATTTCGTGGCGCGGCAGTGGCGTGTACGATCCCGTGGCACAAACCCTTAGCTTCGGGGAGATCACCGACGTGGAATATGAACAAGGACCCTATACAAACGGTGGCGGCGACTGGGTGCTGACGTATAAGCCGTAAGACAAAAAGCTATTTTGATGGAAAGAGAGGCCGCCCGCAAAGCGGCCTCTCTCCGTTTATAAAATACCGCTTTTAGTTTCTGATACTCTTTTTCTTTTTTAGCTTCAAACTCATTAACCTGAATCTATGCGACCCACCTTGCCCTCCCTGCTCTTGTTGGTGCTTGTTCCCTTGTTTTCGTTTGGCCAAAAAAAGAAAGCCGACGCCGAACCCGCGCCCGTCACGTCACCCCTTGCCGACAAAGTAAAGAACTTCAAAAAACTTCCCGGCTATTTCGAATATTACTATGACGAAAAACAAGACAAGATCTGGCTGGTGATCGATAAGTTCGACACCGAGTTCCTGTATGTCTACTCCCTGTCTGCCGGCGTGGGGTCCAACGACATCGGCCTCGACCGCGGACAGCTGGGTTCGGAACAGATTGTGAAGTTCGATCGGAGAGGGCCCAAAGTCTTGCTGGTGCAGCCGAACTATGCCTACCGCGCCATCTCCAGCGACAAATACGAACGCAAGGCCGTGGAAGACGCTTTCGCGCAATCGGTCCTCTACGGATTCAAGGTAGAAGCAGAGGAAAGCGGCAAAGTGTTGGTCGACGCCACCGGCTTTTTCCTGCAAGACATCCACGATGTGAAAGGAACATTGAAAGCCACCAAGCAAGGCAGCTACCGGCTGGACGAATCACGATCGGCCATCTATACACCCCGTACAAAAAACTTCCCCAAGAATTCGGAATTTGAAGCAACACTCACGTTTGTCGGCGAACCCGAAGGTGCGTATATCCGCAGCGTGGCACCGTCGCCGTCGAGCGTTACCGTGCGGGAACACCATTCGTTTGTGGAGTTGCCCGATCAGAATTATACACCCCGCAAATTCGACCCCCGCGCAGGCTACTTCGATATATCCTACTATGACTACGCCACGCCCATCAGCGAGCCGATTCAAAAACGATTCATCACCCGCCACCGCCTGAAAAAGAAAGATCCCACGGCAGCATCCAGCGAAGCAGTCGAGCCCATCATTTATTACCTGGACCGCGGCACACCCGAACCCATCCGCTCGGCGTTGCTGGACGGCGCCCGTTGGTGGAATCAGGCCTTTGAAGCCGCCGGATATACCAACGCCTTCCAGGTGGAACTGATGCCCGAGGATGCCGACCCCATGGACGTGCGTTACAACGTGATCAACTGGGTGCACCGCTCTACCCGCGGCTGGTCGTACGGCGCGTCGGTGATCGACCCCCGCACGGGTGAGATCATCAAAGGACACGTGACGCTGGGTTCGTTGCGTGTGCGTCAGGACTATCTCATCGCCGAAGGCCTCCTGGCGCCTTATGAAGAAGGCAAACCCGTGTCGAAAGAAATGGAAACCATGGCCCTGGCGCGCCTGCGTCAGCTCGCCGCCCATGAAGTGGGGCACACGTTGGGATTGGCCCATGCCTATTCGTCCAGCAGCGAGAACCTGGCGTCCGTGATGGACTATCCCCATCCGTACGCTGCCCTGGTCGATGGCAAAGTTGACCTGAGCCATGCCTATGATGACAAGATCGGCGCGTGGGACAAAGTATCGATCACCTATGGCTACCAGGATTTTCCTTCCGGCACGGCCGTGGAACCAGCCCTGAACACGATCCTGCAACAAGCCTTGAAAGCCGGTCTCACGTTTCTATCCGATCAGGACGCCCGCCCGCTGGGTGGATCGCATCCTTACGCCCACTTGTGGGACAACGGCAAAGATCCCGCCGATGAATTAAGCCGGGTATTGGACATCCGCACTGCCGTGTTAAAGAACTTTGGAGCCAACAACATCAAGCCGGGCGCGCCGATGGCTACTTTGGAAGAAGCGCTGGTGCCCATGTATTTCTTCCACCGCTACCAAACCGAGGCCTGCGCCAAACTGGTGGGGGGCCTGAACTACCGGTATGCGCTCCGTGGCGACGGCCAACCCGTGACGGAAATGGTCACGCCCGCCGAACAGGCGAAGGCGGTGGATGTATTATTGAAAACGATTGCACCTTCGTCGCTGATGTTTCCCGACAAATTACTCCAGATCATACCTCCCCGTCCCTTGGGCTACACGCGGCACCGCGAAGTGATCAAGATCCGCACCGAACTCACCTTCGATGCCCTGGGCGCTGCCGAGAGCGCGTCGCAAATGACCCTGAGTTTGCTGCTCCACCCCGCCCGCGCCGGCCGGTTGGTTGAATATCACGCCCGCGACCCCAAACAGCCATCGCTGGAGGAGGTGATCGATAAAGTGATTCTCGCCACCATTAAGGCCCCCCGCAAAAGCGGGTACGAAGGATCGGTCCAAATCACGGTAAACGACGTCCTTTTGACCAATTTGATTCAACTGGCCCTCGACAACAACGCTTCGGCACAGGTGCGGGCCATTGCCTATTTAAAGCTCGAACAGATCAAAGCATGGATGACACCACGCTACCCCTCAGTGTCGGACGAAGACTGGAAAGCGCACTATACGTATGCTATAGCCCAAATTCAAAAATTCCAGGAAAATCCCGACGAATATAAAAAAGACGTCCCCCTGGTAGCCCCTCCCGGTCAGCCTATTGGCATGGAGGAGAATGGTTTTTGCGGCCGTTTTTGACAAATCCGGCGAATAAAAAAGCATTTTGTGGTACTTTTTTGTGGAAGGCCGGCATGTAGGTTTTCATGTTTTTTTGAGTGGAATTTGAGACGGGGCCTGGCGAAGTTGCATGAACGGAATTGGAGCTTCCCCTATGTTACACCGCACGACCTTAGTCGTCTTGTTGTTATTACTGGTGCCTGCTTTTTGTTTTGCCCAAAGAAGCGAAACGGATAGCCTGGAAAGCCTTGTAAAAAACATTCCTTCGGACACGACGAAGGTGTGGCTCCTCAATAAATTGGTGACCGGCCTGCGCGAACGCGACAACGCCAAGGCCATGGAATACGGCCGCCAGGCCCACGACCTCGCCCTCGTGCTCAACTATGAACGGGGATTGGGCCAGGCACTGGAGAATCTGGGCTGGATCCACTACCGCAAAGGAGACTATTCCCGCGCCTTCGAACTCTCTACCAACGCCCTCGCCATCGCTGAAAAATTTAATGACGGATCAGCCATCGCCCGGTGCCTCAACAACGTGGCAGCGATCAGCTATGAACAAAAACAATTCCTGGTGGCCATCGCCAACTTCAAGAAAGCCTACGAAGTAAGTAAAACGATCGGCGACAGCGTGGCCATGTCGCGAAGCACAAACAACGTGGCGTTTAGTTTCCTGGGCATGGAGAGCTATGACTCGGCACGGGTATATGCCGAACGTGCCTTGAAGATAAGCCATGGCAAAGACAAACTTTTCCTGGTCGGATTTTCCTATCGCACCCTCGGCGACATCGACGTGCATGACAAACAATACGAGAACGCGCTCAATAAATTTCATCGTGTCATCAACATTGCCGACGAACTGGGCAATGTGTTTCTGAAAGTGTCTACGCTGCACCGCGTAGGCAAAGCTTATTATTTACTCGGCGATCCCGACCGTGCGCTTTCCTACTTATTGCAGAACATTACCCTGGCCAACGAAAACCAATTCAAAAACGAGATGGAACGCTCGCTGAAACTGGTGTCGGAGATCTATGCTTCAAAAAAGGAGATTGGGAAAGCATTCGATTATCAAACACAATACCTGGCCGTTCACGATTCCTTGTACAACCAACGCAGTGGCGAACAAATGGCCCTGATGCAGGCACGCTTTGATTCGGAAATGAAAGAAGCCAAGATCGAGTTGTTGTTAAAAGATTCCTTGTTGAAAAAAGAAGAGCTGCATGTGCAGCGCAGCCTGATCTATTTTTCTGCCGGGTCATTTGTGCTCATGGCCATCCTGGCCTTCGTGTTGCTCTATAACAACCGCGTAAAGAAACGGGCCAACGATCAACTGGCGGCCAAGAACCTGGAGATCGAACACCAGGCGCAACAATTGCGCAACGTGAACATCACCAAAGACAAACTGTTCTCCATCATCAGCCACGACCTGCGAAGCCCCTTGGCCAGTCTGCGCGGACTGATGGACATCATGAGCATCGAAGAATTGACGCGCGAAGAGTTTTTGACCACCACCGGCAAGCTGCGTCAAAACCTGGATTCCGTTCGCGAGGACCTTGACAACCTCTTGTTCTGGGCTCAGTCGCAATTGAATGGACTTCAAAGCAATCCTACGTTCCTGAAGGTGCGTCCCCTGGTGGAAGAAAAGATCCAGCTCTACGAGGAGATCGCACGTCAGAAAGAGATCACGGTAGTGAATGAGATCGACGAATCGCTGTCGGTATTGGTAGACCGGAATCACATCAGCCTCATCATCCGGAACTTGCTGGCCAACGCGTTGAAGTTTAGCAAACCCGGCGGCCTCATCATCGTGCGCGAAAAGCTGCGAGGCGACCTGGTCGAGATCTCCATCACCGACTCTGGCGTGGGCATGACGTCCAACGATCTTCGGAAATTATTCAATGTAGAAACACACTTCTCCAACCCGGGCACGTTTCAGGAAAAAGGTGCCGGCATTGGGTTGTTGCTGACCAAGGAGTTTATAGAAAAAAATGGTGGATCCATTTGGGCCACCAGCGAGCTGGGCAAAGGATCCACCTTCACATTCACCGTTCGGCAAGACACCAACCTCGTGAACGAAGAAGAAGTCGTTTAACGGTAAACATCAGTACCGCAACATCGTAAAATCAGCCTTTCAATTTTTTCAATTCGGCCTCATACGCGGGAGTATTTGCTTTTTGGTTTTCAGGAATGTTCTTGATGGCCAGCTCCCAATTTTTGATCGCGCTTTTCTTATCGCCCATGGCCGTGAAGCCGCGCGCCAATCCCACGTAAGTGGTAAACGTATCGTCGGGATGCAGTTGGCGGTTGAGCTTGAACACGTCCATTGCCTTTTGATTTTTGCCAGACGCCAGCAATGCCCGTCCATATTGGTGCACGGACTGGACCGTGGCCGTGGGTTGCTTGATGGCTTTGTCCATTATCGCGTCGGCCTCGGCATCTTTGCCCATCGCCTGGAGTACCTGGGCTTTTGTTTGAAGGGAATTAAAATCTTCGTTGCCGATAAAGTTTCCGCTGATCGCATTGTCGGCCCAGCGCAGAGCTTCTTCGAGGTTCACTTTGTTTTGGGCGCAGAACTGCGCGGCGGCCATCCAGGGCTGGTTGGTGAAACCGGCTGTGGTGCCTTCCAATTGGGCGCGAAGTTTATTCACATAGATGTCATTGACATTCGGCACTTCAATTTTGAATGGGACCCGGCGGTTTTCCCATTGCAGGTAGGCTGTGGCAGAGGTTTGCTGGCGATCGTCGAAGCCATAGGTGAGCCATTCGGTGTAGGGGGCATCCACCGGCGTGGTCTTCACGCGAAGGGCATCTTCCTTTGGATTGTAGAAGTAGCTGCCCCAGCTGGTGGAGTTGTTGGAAAAGATCCAGGTCCAGGGGCCGTCTTTCTCAACGTCGAGAAATACGCCATACGTGCCGGCCTTGAGGGGCTGGCCTTCGATCTTCACGTCATTAGAGAAGGTGATCGTTGTGTTTTCGTTGGAACCGGCGCGCCAGGGAGCAGCCTTGGAGGTGCCATAGCCCTGATCGATAAAACCGTAGTGCACCAGCTCACCCCAGATATGACCTTTGCGATCTTCTCCGTTGGGGCCATGAACATCGGGGCTGTTGTAGGTAATGGAAACCGAGGCGGGACCGATCCATTGTGTGACTGTAGATTTTTGATTGCCGCCGCTGGGTGGCAGGGCCAATTGAGCGAACAGCTGCAGGCTCAGGCACAAGCTGCAGGCCAGGGTTAGTAACTTTTTCATAATGAGTTATTGGTTAGGGTTGAAGTAAAGATAAACGAATAGCCTTCACTTTGGGTGTCACCCTTCCCGAGGTATTTTGATCAGACGGAATGAAACGCGCGTTCCGGTACCAATACTTGTAATGCGCCCGGCATGACGCGGATGTCGAACCGGTCATGCTCACCACACGGCTCGCCGTCGACGTGATACGCCACGGGATGTTTGGTCTTGAGGAGGATCGCCGGCGCCTCGAGGATCTGGCAAATGGCGGAGGTTTTCAGTTGGCCGGTAAACATAGCGTAGATAAAATCCATGCGGTAGGCCGGCACTTTTTTCATGATGTTGATGTGCAGCAGTCCGTCGCGTACCGAAGCCGCCGGCGCCACCCGCGCGTTGTTGCCATACTGCGATGAATTTGCAAACGCGATAATAAACGCCCGCTCGTGGATCGCTTTGCCATTCAACTCCATCTCCACCTCGAAAGGCTGGAACTTCATGAACTCGCGAATGGTGATGGAAGCATACCCCGCGAGTCCACGCCGGGTGTGGTTTGCAAAAAGATTGGCAATGTGTCCATCAAAACCGATACCCGACACGTTGAGCGACAGTTTGCCGTTCACCTCGAAGGTGTCCATGCCCAACACCCGGCTCCTGAAGATCTGGTCGATGGCGGTGTGCGTCTTCACGGAGATGCCGAGGTGTCGCCCCAGCCCGTTGCCCGAACCCCGGGGAATGATGCCCATCGGAAGGGGTGTGTTGATCAGGCCTTGTGCCACTTCGTTCAACGTGCCATCGCCGCCCACCGCCACAACAAAGGCGTAGTCTTTCCCCACCGCGTCGCGGGAGAGTTCCGTGGCATGACCCCGGTCGCGCGTGAATTCAATGGTGCACTCTACGTCGTTCTTGATGCAGGTGTCGATGATGCGGCCTTCCAGTTTGGGTTGGTAGCCGGTGCCGGCATATTTGTTTACGATAAACAGGGCCTTTTTCATGCGGTGGATTTTCGCCTTCAACGTTACTCATTTTTTTGAAGTTCTCCACCGGTCTGAAGGTCAGGATCTTTGACAGGAGCTTGGCGGTTCGGCCATCGCCTGAAATAAAAATGGCACCCGGTACCAGACCGCGTGCCATGATGAGATGACGTATGGTGGAAGTCTACTTCTTGACTTTCTCCTGGATGTATTTCACAGCCTGGCCAAAGGTTTGCATCTTCTCAGCGTCGTCGTCCGGGATGCGGATGTCGAACGTTTGCTCGAATTCCATGACGATCTCTGCATAATCCAGCGAATCGATGCCAAGGTCTTTTACGAAGTTGGCTTCGGGGGTGATTTCCGATTCTGCGATACCCAGCTTTTCCGTCAATATTTTTGTCACTTTCTGCGGGATGTCTTGCATAGCGATAAAACTGTTTCGGTAAATGTATTAAATCCGCTTTTGCCCTCCAAGCGGGTTTAGGATGGATGCAGGAGGAAGTTTAGGAGGTGGCCGGTGGGAGGAAGGGACGTGGAGGGTAGTTGCCGTGGTGAAAAGAGCGGGTAGCGAGCCGTTTGGTGGGTTGGGTCCGAAAACTGTTGGTGGGATACCAACAGGTGGGTATAGTGAAATCTCGTTTATGAAGGGAATGTCAGGCGAGGAGGGAAAACCTATTGTGGTGTCGCACCAACAACAATCGGCAGGGGAACATACTAAGCGTAGATCTAAAACCGCATAAAAAATTCCGTGCCCTTTCCAACGGTGGACTTCACCGTCAGGGTGCCCTGATGAACCCGCATAATCTGGCGGGAGAGGCTGAGCCCGATGCCCGAGCCGGACTTTTTGGTGGTAAAGAACGGAATGAAGATCTTCTCCATCGCCTCAGGGTCAATGCCCGTGCCGTTATCTTTTACCGCGATGACGGCGCGCGACTTTTCGTTTACAAACACTTTGATCTCGATCTTTTTCTCTTCCTGGTCTTCGAACGCCTGGATGGCATTGCGGATGAGGTTGATCAACACCTGTTCGATCATGTTCTTGTCGGCGGAAAGCGTGAGGTCTTCGGGGTAGACCGATATGGTGAGTTGAATGCCGCGATCGTTCAGGTCGCGACGGTGCAGCATGGCCAACTCCTCCAGCAACGTGCGGATGTCGATTGGCACAGGCCGGGGCTTGGGAATGCTGGTGAGGCTCCGGAATTCTTTCACAAAATGGATAAGTCCCTCGCTGCGCTTGCTGATGGTCTGCAGGGAAAGATGAATGTCGCCGAGTTGTTCTTTGGTGAGGGGTTCATTGTTGTCTTCTACAACATGAGGTTTCAATTCTTCTTCCACAATGCCCGCCAATGAAGAAATGGGTGTCACCGAATTCATGATCTCGTGGGTGAGCACGCGCACCAAATTTTGCCAGGCTTCCATTTCCTTTTCTTCCAATTCACTTTGGATGTTCTGGATGGAGATGAGCTTCACGTTTTCGTTGCGCAGGGTCAGCTCGATGGCATAGATGGAAAGTTGTACCAGTTCTTCACCGATCTTAAGTCGCACCAGCTCGCGGCCGCCGGTCTTCAATTTCTCGAACACGTTCACCAGCGTGTCGCTCACTTCGGCCAGGTCGCGGATGTTGACGGCGCGGTTGATCTTGAGCAGCTTGCGCGCGGCACTGTTGAAGATCTCGATGTTGCCGTCTTCCTTGAACACGATGAGGCCGATCCCCACGTGCATCACAATATTTTTGAAGAAAAGAAACTCCGAATCTTTCTCACGGCGCGAGCTGCGCAGCTTCAGCATGGCTTCATTCATTTCCTGGTGAAGCCGCTTCACGGCGGGGTCGTCGCTTTCGGTCTTGAACGAATAGGAGAGGTCGTCGAATTGGATGGAGTCGAGGAACGAGGCCATGTTCTCGTTGGAGCGGTCGAGGTATTCCACGAGCAATTTGATCTGGTAGGCGCTCACTGCCAGGAAGATGAGGGCATACATCCAGTCGCCGCGGGAAAAAGCGAAAAAAGCAAAAAGAAATATGGAGGCAGATAAGAACGCTACCCTTGGGAGTACAGGTGTTTTCCAGTTGAAATTAAAGTCCATACTTCTCCATTCGACGATACAGCGAGGCGCGCGTCAATCCCAGTTCGTCGGCGGCTTTTGAAATGTTGCCATTGTGCATTTGCAGCGCTTTGGCAATGGCCGTGCGTTCGACTTCATCCAGGTTCAGGGTGTTGTTTGCGGGGCCTGATGTGAGCGACCGGCTAAGGAGAAAGTCGCTCTCCTGCAACGTGGCCGAATCGGTCATGATCACGGCGCGTTCGATGGCATGTTGCAACTCGCGGATGTTGCCGGGCCATGCATACCGTTTCAGGCGGTCGAGGGCTTCGCTGGCAATCGTGGTGACCAGCTTGTGATATTTCTTGGCGTAATAGGCGAGATAGTGTTGCGCCAACAACGGAATGTCTTCCACGCGTTCACCGAGCGGTGGCACGCGGATCTCCACGGTGTTGATCCGGTACAAAAGGTCCTGGCGGAACGTGCCTTCCTGCACCATCTTGTGGAGGGGCATGTTCGTGGCGCAGATCAACCGGATGTTCACGGGAATGGCTTGGTTGGCACCTACGCGCGTCACGACGCGGGCTTGCAGGGCACTCAGTAATTTACTTTGTAAGCTCATGCTCAGATTGCCGATCTCGTCCAAAAACAGCGTGCCGTCGTTGGCGAGCTCAAACCGTCCGGGCCGGTCTTCGCGCGCGTCGGTGAACGCGCCTTTCTTATGGCCGAACAATTCGCTTTCGAATAGGGTCTCCGTTATCGCACCCATGTCTACCGACACAAAGCTGTTGTCTTTGCGCAGCGAGCGTTGGTGGATGGCACGGGCGATGAGTTCTTTGCCGGTCCCGTTCTCGCCGAGGATCAACACATTGGCATCGGTCTTGGCCACTTTGTCGATGAGGGCGAACACTTCCTTTATGGAGCCGCTGTCGCCAATGATATCGGCAAAAGGCTTGCTGATCTGTTCTTCCAGCATCTCCTTTGCTTTCTTCAGCTTGTCGACCTGGTTGTACGATTGCTTCAACCGTATCGCTGTGGCGATGGTGGCAATGAGCTTTTCGTTTTGCCAGGGCTTCAGAATGAAATCGGTCGCGCCTTGTTTGAGGGCACGCACGGCCATCTCCACATCACCAAATGCAGTGATGAGGATGACCACGGCTGTGGGGTCGTGGGCCAGGATCTGCTCCAGCCAATAAAAACCTTCCTTCCCGCTGGTGATGTCCTTGCTGAAGTTCATGTCAAGCAAGATCACATCGTAGGTATCGTTGTTGAGGAGGAAGGGAATTTTCTTTGGATTCTTTTCAATGATCACATGGTGGGCTTGCTTCTTGAGCAACATCTTTGCCGCCAGCAACACATCTTCATCATCGTCGATCATTAAAATTTTGCCGCCTTCAGGATTCACAGTGTATGGTAGATTTAGGGTGAATGATCATCTCCAGGGAATTTTGTGCCAACTTCGAAATCAAGCGAAT
>Ga0209050_1002617_pt1 | contig 14850 bp, 11 predicted proteins | sample Araplavi_mTSA_r2_FD_184276 | JGI IMG/M metagenome (GOLD analysis project Ga0209050, IMG submission 184276) | Arabidopsis root microbial communities from North Carolina, USA - plate scrape MF_Cvi_mTSA_r2 (SPAdes) (version 2) | ecosystem: Host-associated > Plants > Roots > Endosphere | place: USA... | reverse complement strand
GGGGTCAGTTTAGGTTGAATGGCCGGCCCGCGCCGGTCTGGGTTGGATATTCAATCTTTATGCCACCCTAAAATACGCCGGGACAGGAAATATTCAAGGCTATGGAAAGACACGCCGTTCGCCAACGGTCAGGGTTGGGCGCCATCGGGCAAGATCGGTGAGACGACGGCGAACGCTCAGGGGCGAAACGCCGCATCTGCCACCGGCGCATCGATCACCACCCGATCGACGACAACGGTCAGGATCGTCTGGCCACCGGTTTCACTTTCCGACCGGAAAGGAATTTTGATGCCGTTTACATCGCGATAGTCGCTGAACCGTGTATTCAACAGTGCACCTCCCAACTCAACGTTTTTGGAGACGGCCGTTTTCTGGATGAGCAGAAAGGAAGTGACATCAAAATAAAAAGTCTCCTTGGCTCCGGACTTGAGCGTGAGCGCGACCTTGTAACAAAGCGCATGGCCCACACTATCTTTTCCGTCCAATTGCGCCTGGTGTCCTTTGGCTTTGTAGTTGAGGAGGTTGCCGGTCAGTTCCACGTCGGCTTCGTTGGCCATGGCCTTGGCGGCGTTGCCTTCCAGTAGGGTTGGGGTGGTCTCGTCTTTGAAGACGTCGATCTTCCATCCGCCCTTTCCATCGAAGCCCTGGGCGTAGTATTTGCCATCGGACGTGACTTTGAACGCGTAGTGATCCGGGGCTTTCGCATACGAAGTAAAGGGGAATTGGAGGCCACCGTAATCATATAGCCCGGAGGTGGTAAGCGTCTTGATGGCTTCCCAGCGTTTCTTACCGCCAATGGCTTTTGTGTAGCGTTGAATGACCTCGTCGGCCGTTTGGGCTTGAAGGGCAGGGGTGATCAGGAGGAGCAGAAAAAGGCAAAGGGTAGCAACGCGCATAAGCAAGAGGAGTGAGTGTAATAAAAGTGTTAAGACAGGATAGCGTGATTCAATTCAGGAGTTTTTTTACTTTCTTGATCAGGTCCTTTGCATCGACGGGCTTTACGAGAAATTCGTTGATGCCTTGTTTCAGCGCCAGCTTGATCACCTCTTCTTCGCCATCGGACGAAAGCATGATGATGGGCGTTTTGCGCTGCTGGTCTTCGCGAACCCATTTCAGGATCTCGTCGCCATTGCGATAGGGCATGTGGATGTCGGTGATGATCAGGTCGAAGTCGTGGGCGGATTGGAGTTGCTGGAAAGCCTGCTTCCCATCCTTGGCCAGCACTACTTCGAATTTTTCCTGTTCCAATGCGAGTTGGACTACTTTCAAAACGATAGCATCATCTTCGCAGACCAGAATTTTCATAGGCGCCAGGCAGTTAATTTTTTCCGCGTCAAGATAGCAGGATTCGGGTGGAGTTACAATGGGGTTTGCATCCGGCGATTTGTTGGAAATTAGGATGGAAAAGCATATTCAATCGATTACTTGCCGCGATCGTGTCACGGCGTGTGTTCGAAACACACGCCGACGTTGTCGCCTTCATCAACGCCGTTCGACCAACGGATTTCTCATTCACCCAAAACAGGTTCTTGATTTGTGTGTGAACTTTTTATTACCTTTTCGTTGCCGAGCAGGTTTTTTTTGCAACCTGCAGAACCTGATGACCCACCGTCCAAACGATATGACGCCCGAAGACCTGCAGGGTTCCGACACCGGAAGTGTGAACATCGCATCCATTCTTTTTAAATCGGGCACGAGCCAGGCCGAGATCGATGGTGTGGTGTGGTCGTTGCTGAAGCAAGGCCATCGCAGCGCGTTGGATTATATCTTCGAGAAATACGTTCGACTCTTATATACCTACGGCGCCACGCTTTGCAAAGATGGCGCACTGGTGGAAGACAGCATCCAGGATGTTTTTGTCGAACTCTGGAACCGGCGCGAGCAACTTTCCCAAACCGACAACATTAAATTCTACCTGTTGAAATGCCTCCGTCGCCGCATTGTGCGTGTGCTTTCGGCAGCCCATCGTGAGCAAACGCATCAGACGTTGGCCTCGGTGGAGGGCGACGGTCTCTATGCGTCGATCGAAACGGACATCATTCAGCTCCAAACGGCATCCGAACAACAGCAGCAGCTCACGGATGCGTTGGGCAAACTCAGCAAACGGCAACGCGAGGCGGTTTACCTGAAATTTTATGAGCGCATGACCTACGAGCAATTGTCGGAGGTGCTGGAAATCGATCTGAAATCCACCTACAAGCTCATCGGCAAAGCCATCGACGCCCTGCGCAAAGGGGTTCGTTTTATTTCCTGAAAATATTTTTTTGAAAAGGAGGGGTACTCGCCAGGGGTTGTGCTTTTATAGATAACACAGCGCCTGAACCCTCATGAACTACAGCACCTACTCGGCCGATGATTTTATAAAGGACGAATACTTCCAACATTGGGTTTTTAACCCCGACGCAGAAACCGATGCGTTCTGGCAATCCTTTCAGGCGCAACATCCTGACCAACAGCAACCGTTGAACGAAGCCCGCCGGTTTTTACTGGTCTTTCATGTAAAAGAAAAAGATGTGCTGGAGTCGCGCATCAGCCACCTCAAACGCCGAATTGACCTGGCGCTGGATCAACCCGAACGCCAGGAGCCGCGACCAGCCGAAGCCACGACAACACCCCGGAGAACCAGCGACCTGAAAGTCTATGCCATCGCGGCCAGTCTCACGGCCCTGGTCGCCTGTGCTTTTCTTTTGTTGTGGATCCGCAGCGACACGGACCCTCTCCATGCCTACACCAACAACCTGGTGACGCAAAAAGGACAGCGCTCGCTCATTACCTTAAAAGACGGGACCAAAGTGTGGCTCAACACCGACAGCCGGCTCAGCTATCCCTCCAGCTTTGACGGTCAGCCGGTGCGTGAAGTGTCGCTGGAAGGCGAGGCGTTTTTTGACGTGGCCGAAAACAAAGCCCAACCCTTCATTGTACACACAGCCGAAATCAACGTGAAAGTGCTCGGCACGGCCTTCAACGTGCGCTCTTATCAGAAAGATCAAAAAGTGGAAACCACCCTGGTACGGGGTAAGGTGAACATCGAGTCCACCGGCAAGCAAGCCAAGGCAGTGACGCTGTTGCCCAACCAGCGCGTGGTGTTTGAGAAGATGTCGCGGCAACTGCTGTTGGAGAACCGGGTGAACACGGAAAAATATACGGCCTGGCGTGAGGGCAAACTCATTTTTGAAGACCAGCCCCTGTCGGAGATCGTGCAGGCGCTGGAGCGCTGGTATAACGTGACTATTCACGTGGAAGACACCGGATCGCTGGGCTGCCGCTTTTCGGCCAACGTGGACAACAAGTCTTTGGAAGAAGTGCTGGAGCTGTTCAAGGCTTCGGAAAATATTGACTACCGCCGCGAAGGCGACCAGGTATCGATCCTGGGTAAACTGTGCGCTGAATGAACATCCTAACCCGAATCCCATGAGCACATAACCTCCCTAAAATAAAAAGAGTCGGAAAGTGTTGGAGCACCTCCCGACCTTATGTCACGCCCCTCGAGGAGGTGCGTGGCCGGATAATAAAATGGAACACTTTATTAAACCTAATGTCAAAGTTATGAAAAAAACTTTACGCCATTACTTTGGGCGATCCAGAGAGCAGCGTACGCACACCCTAACGAAAAGCGCCATGCTAGCATTGATTTTCGCATCCCTCAGTATGTTGCCGCTGCAGGCCCGCGACACCGCCCGGGCAGGGGAAAAGATCAGCGTTTCTTTCCACGAAACTTCGCTGAAGGAGGCCTTTTCGATCCTGGAGTCGAAGACACCCTATCGATTCTTTTACAACCACAAAGTTGTGGACACATCGCACAAAGTGACCCTGGCCTTCAGCAACTCCACCATCCACACCGTGCTGGCGGAGCTTTTCAAGAACAGCAACATCACCTACAAGATCAAGGGCGACCAGATCGTGCTGAAAAAGAAACGGGAAGTCGCTTCCGCCGGTACCACATCCCTTGCAACACTGGAGGAAGATGACGCGGGCGACGGATCAACACCCGTGGCGGACGACGCCGTGGCGATGATCACCACCGTGGCCTTTGCCGTCACGGGCAGTGTCATCGACGAGAACGGCCAACCCATGCCGGGTGTGAACGTGATCGAAAAAGGCACGACAAACGGAACGTCAACCGACAAGGATGGCGCTTATAAAATCTCCGTTCAAGACGAGAACGCCACCCTGGTGATCTCCTTCATTGGCTATGCTGCCCAGGAAATTCCCATCAACGGCCGTGCCGTTATCAACGTCAACATGGCTCAGGATCTTCATGCGCTGCAAGAAGTGGTCGTGGTGGGCTATGGTACGCAACGCAAGAGCGACCTCACCGGTGCGGTCTCCAGCGTGAAAGCAGACGACATCAAGAAGATGCCCATCGCCACAGTAGACCAGGCCCTGCAAGGCCGCGCCTCCGGTGTGACGGTGACTTCAAATTCCGGCTCACCCGGAACGCCCGTTCAAATCCGGGTGCGTGGTGTGGGCACAATCAACAACTCGTCGCCACTCTTCGTGGTAGACGGCTACCCGGTGGACAACATCAGCTTCCTCAACGCCTCCGACATCGCGTCGATGGAAGTGTTGAAGGACGCTTCCGCCACGGCCATCTATGGTTCGCGGGGCGCAAACGGCGTGATCCTCATCACCACCCGCAGCGGGAAGAAGAGCGAGAACACGGTGATTGCGTTCGATTCGTATATCGGGTTCTCGAAAATGTGGCGCAAACCTGGGTTGCTCAATGCTTCGCAGTGGGGCATGCTCAACACCGAAGCGCAGAACAATGCCGGTAACCCCATCATCTATCCCGAGCTGGCGAACTATCAGACCCTTGGAAAAGGAACGGACTGGATCGACGCCGTGACGCGTACGGCCGTCACCCGCAATAACAACCTATCCATATCCGGCGGAACCGAGAAGGTCACGTATTTCATCAGTGCCAACAACTATAAACAGGAAGGTATTGTCAACAAGACGGATTTTGAGCGCACGTCGGTACGCCTCAACACGTCCGTGAAGGCGAAGCCCTGGTTCACCGTGGGTGAAAACCTGACGTTGGAATCATCCACGCAACACAAAGTAAATGAAGACGACGAGTGGTCGTCGGCATTGATCGAAGCCAGCAACATTGACCCCGTGACCAAGGTGCGCAATCCGGATGGCTCTTTTGCCGCCACGAAATATATGGACACCAGCAATCCGGTTGCAGCGATCAACTACACGAATGCTTACAGCAAGCAATTCAATGTTGTGGGCAACGTGTTTGGGGAAATTAATTTTTCCAAGTCGCTGCAGTTCCGTTCAAACCTGGGTGTCACCTATTTGTTTGGCAAGGATCAGAATTTTGTGCCCGTCTATACCGTTTCCACTTCGCAGCGGAACGAGGTCAGTACGCTGCAGAATTCCTCTACCAACGGCACCACGTGGACCTGGTCCAACTATTTCACCTACAACAAGTCCTTTGGGCAACACGATCTTTCGGTGCTGGCCGGTACGGAGGCGTATAACACCAACGTGGAGTATTTCGATACCCGCGTCACCAACCTGATCGACGACAACGGTCAGTTCCGCTACATAGACAATGCGTTGAACATCTATGCCACGTCCACCGGCAAGCCCACCGATTTGAAACGCATTGCGTCCTTGTTCGGTCGGATCAACTATAATTTTGCCGACAAATATTTGTTCACGGCCAACATCCGCCGCGACGGCTCGTCCAACTTTGTGAACAAACGCTATGGTGTGTTCCCTTCGTTTTCGGCAGGGTGGCAGATCGGTAAGGAAAACTTCATGACCAACATCGCTTTCCTCAGCAGCCTGAAACTTCGGGCCGGTTGGGGTAGCATTGGCAACGAGAAAATTCCCGCCTTTGGTTATTTGAATCCGGGCAAATTAGGACAATCGTATCCGTTCAACAATCAGATCACCAACGGCATCACGTTTCCCAACGTGGCCAACCCAGACCTGCATTGGGAAACCACCAACACGACCAACATCGGTATAGACGGAGCGTTGTTCAATGACAACCTGACCTTCACGGCAGAGTACTACATCAAACGCACCAAGGATATGCTGGTGGCCATTCCGCCCCCTAGCCATACCGGTATACAGGATTTTCCTTATCAGAATGTGGGCGTCATGGAAAACAAGGGCTTTGAACTCGACTTGAACTACAGCAGCAACGCCACTGGCAAGTTCAGCTATAAAGTCGGAGGTAATTTTTCGATGTTCCGCAACAAAGTAGTGAACCTGGGTGGTCTCGATCAAATCGAGGACGCCCCGTTGCGCAACCAGGGCAATGTGTCGGTCACCAAAGTGGGAAGTCCCGTAGCGCAGTTCCAGGGCTATAAGACCGATGGTCTCTTTCAAAACGAAGCCGAGGTGCTGGCCCATGTGGACAATGACGGAAACCTGCTTCAACCCGACGCTGCCCCCGGCGACATCCGCTATGCAAAAGGTGCCGACGGACAACTCTTCTTCGGGACCATTGGCAATCCGTTGCCCAAGTTCACCTATGGCTTCAATGCGCAACTGAACTACGGTGCATTCGACCTCAGCATTTTCATCCAGGGTGTGTATGGCAACGACGTTTTCAATGGGACAAAAGTTTATACCGAGCGTCCCGATGCGGCTTATAACCTAAGCACGCGCATGCTGAATCGATGGACGGGCGAGGGCTCCACCAACGATGCGCATTATCCCCGCCTGAACGCCGCCGATGCGAACAACAACTGGTTCTCTGACCGCTATGTGGAGAAGGGATCCTACATGCGTGTGAAGAACGTGCAGTTGGGCTACAATTTGCCAAAGGCTTTGCTGGAGAAGATGAAGATCCAGACGCTGCGGTTTTATGTGGGCGCCACCAATTTATTTACGGTGACCAAGTACACAGGTTTCGATCCCGAGATCGGAACGGGCTACTACGGATCGCTCGACCTGGGCATCGACCGGGCCACGTATCCGCAACCGCGCATCTTTACCGGCGGCTTAAACCTGACCTTCTAACCGATGAACATGAGAACCATGAAAAAGATATTCAGAATATTTCTCGCCTATGCTGCCTGCATCGCGGTGACGTCATGCTCGGACAGCTTCCTCGACATCAATGCCCCCAGCGTTTCGGAACAAAGTTTCTTTACGACCGAAAGCCAAGCGGATCTGGCCCTCACGGGATGCTATGACATCCTGGGTTGGGATGATACCAACTATTTCCCCTTTTGGCTCGGCGACATCCTCGGCCACGACGCTTATAAAGGTGGCGAAGGCCCCGGCGACCAACCGTGGATCGAACCGTTGCTGAACTTTCAATATAATGCCGGTAACCCGGGCCTGCCCGTTCCTTTTCAGCATTACTACTTTGGTGTGAACCGTTGTAACCGCGTGATCGACAAAGTAGGGGAGATGACCAAGGAAATGATCGGCGACGATAAGAAAGCACAAGTGATCGCCGAAGCGCGGTTCCTGCGTGGCTACTATTACTTCGAGCTCGTGAAGATCTTTGGAGAAGTGCCGCTGGTCGATCACCTGATGAAGGCCGGCAATTATAACCTACCCAAGTCCAACCTGGAAGAACTGTGGACCTTTATCGAAAACGACTTCAAAGCCGCTGCGGATGTGTTGTTGGCAAAAGGTGAACAGGACGTGGGCCGTGCCACCCAGGGCGCTGCACAAGCCTTCCTCTGCAAGGCCTACATCTTCGAAAAGAAATGGCCGGAAGCGCTGGCCATGGCCAACGAGATCATCGACTCCGGCGACTATGGGCTGGAAGCCAACTATGAAGACAACTGGAAGCTCGATCACGAGAATGGCATCGAGTCGGTGTTCGAGATCCAGTTCACACCTTCGGGCACCGATGCCTGGGGCGACGACAACGAAGGCAACGAGTTTGTGATCTTCACCCGCAGCCGCAACAACGGCGACGGTTGGGGTTTCAATTGTCCCAAGCAATCTTTTGTTGATCGCTTCGAAGCCGGCGACCCCCGGCGCGATGCCACCATCATCGACGACGGCGAAGTGTTGTGGCCCGGAACCGACGATGAGACGGTTGCCGATAACCAATTCTCGTCCTGCATCGATTTTTATATGGGACAAAAATACCAGATCCCCCCAAGCGAGTGGGGCCTGCAAAGCGACGATCCCAACAACTGGATTGTCATCCGCTATGCCGAGGTGTTGCTCTGGGCTGCAGAAGCCGCCGCACACACCGGTGGTGATTGGCAAAGCTATCTCCAGCAAGTGCGCGACCGCGTGAGCATGGGGCCGACACCTGTCGCCGACGCACTCCAGGCCGTTTACCACGAACGCGAAGTAGAGTTGGGCATGGAAGGCCAACGCCTTTGGGACATTATCCGCCAGGGCCGCGGCGAAGAGGTGCTGGGCGAAGAAGGCTATGTGGAAGGCGTCAACAATTATTTGCCGATCCCGCAATCGCAGTTGAACTTTATCGACAACTGATCACAAGAACGTTGACATAAAGAGAGAGGCCGCCGGAAACGACGGCCTCTCTTGTTATCCTGCCGCTGGGTCGAAACGGGTCTTGGTTTTCGTAAAGAAAGTTTTGTATCTTCAAATGAATAGATAGGCGAATGGACAGCACTCAAGATCCACTGAATGTTCGATGACCGATTTTAATACTTAACCGGATACCGATGAAACGACCCCTCCTGTATTTTGCGGCAACGTTAATTTCCGCCATGATCATCTCCGCCTGCAAGGACGACGACGATGGTACTTACGACTGCCCCATCAGCCTCTCCACCAAAGCCCCCGCAGATGGCCTGGTCGTATACAGCGTCACCGTTGAATCCGGCGACGGCAGGGCCAACCTCATCACCTACCAGGGCGCGTCCGGCAAAGTGACCCTGAACAACCCGGACCTACCTTTCCACGTCACCATCGACGTAAAAACCGACGACATCATCAGCATCGCCACCAACGTCACGGCCATGCATGGCAAAGTAGCAGTAGGCTATGCATTCTCCGATCCCGGAGGAGTGAATCCAGAGGTGAATACGCAGTATTGTGAGAATTGAAAATGAGAAGGCAGTAGCCAGCAGTCCGTATCAACGCAAAGGCCATGGTTCAGCTTGGTGCTAAACTATGGCCTTTGTGTATCTGGACCTGACTTGCCAAAGCTTTACAGTCTCGCGGAGTTTGGCTGGCACCTGGCTAGACCAAAAACCACAGCAGCCCACGCTTAACTTTGGATGCTACTGACTATATTAACTACTTGCTCCTGGCTCCTGATCTATTTTTTCAAACTCTTCAAATAGGCGATCGTCTGCGGCACTTGCTCATTCACCCGGTTGCTTTCGTCTTCGATGAAAAAGTGTTTGATGCCTACCTTGTTTGCTTCTCTCAAGATTCCCGGGATGTCGATTTCCCCGGTGCCCAATGCGACGTCGTTGTCCGTTGATGTTCCCCCGGTGAGGTCTTTCGGGGTTCCTTTGCGGAGGTCTTTCAGGTGCATGAGTTTCCAGCGGTTGCCATATTTTTTCAGGAGGGCCACAGGATCGCCGCCGCCGAAGTGCGTCCAGAGTACGTCCATTTCGAAGGAGACGTATTGCGGGTTGGTGTTGGCGATGATGTAGTCGAGAAGGGTTCCTTTTTCGTAGGGCTGAAATTCATAACCGTGGGTGTGGTAGCAGAAGGTGATGCCATTCTCTTTGAGGATCTTGCCTGCCGCGTTGAAATCGGCGACGGCTTTTTTAGCATTCTCCAGGGTGAAGTTTCCTTTTTCGTGGGGTATCCAGGCGCACATCAGGTAAGTGGCACCAAGAGCCTTTGCTTTTGCAGCTACCCCCGCTGCATCCTTAACCAACTCCTCATAGCCCGCGCCGGTGGAAGGAATGGTGATCCCGCGCTCATTGCAAAGCTTCTTGAATTCTTCCGGGGCCATTTTGCCACCGCTACCCTCTATTTCCGTAAAGCCAAACCGCTTAATGGAATCCAATGTAGCCTCAACTCCGTTGGGAAAGCTGCGACGAAACGTGTACGCCTGCACCCCAAATGGCGCCGTGTATAGTGCATTTTTATTTGCCTGCGCCAACACCACGTCACTCGCGCAGAAAAGGCCAAGAACAAAAAGATATAAGACAAAGTTTTTTTTCATAATCGGTTTATGTTTGGTTTAGTGTTGCTCTGTAATTTAACTCAACTTAAAACGAATTCCACGATCCCAACAGATCAATCTCCAGTCCCCAAAGGTGGGTTCCCATTGACTACGGCTGCTGCCTACTGAATGCCGATTCCCAACTACTGGCTCCTGACTACAAATTCCTCCGCTTCAACTCCTCCACCGCGTGATCAGCCGCCCGGGCCGCGAACGTCATATACGTCAATGTTGGATTTTGCGTGCCGGTAGACGTCATACAAGCCCCATCCGTGACAAACACATTTTTGCAATGATGGACTTGATTCCAACTGTTCAGCATCGACGTCTTGGGATCTTTGCCCATCCGAACGCCGCCCATTTCATGAATGTCGGCGCCGGGAGGTGTTTGGGTATCTACGGCGCTGATGTTCGTAAAACCTGCGCGTTCGAACATGTCCTTGGATTGGGCAATGTAGTCCTGGACCATTTTGTCGTCGTTCTCGCTCCACTCGCAGGAGATGATCAATTGAGGAATGCCGTATTTATCTTTTTGGTCAGTCGAGAGGCGTACGTGATTTTTTTCCAGGGGCACACATTCCCCCATCATCCAACTACTGATATGCCAGTTGCCGAGCTTCGGTTTGAGCAGGTTTTCGCGCAATTGGTCGCCGATCATGCTGGTGTCGGAGCCGGTGCCGCGGCCGCCGCCGATGCCGATGGCATAGCCGCGGAGAAAATCCATTTCCTGTTTGCGCACATTTCTGAAACGCGGGATGTAGGCGTTGCTGGGATTGCGGCCGTCGGTCTTTTTGTCTTTGAAGCCTTCGTATTCGGCGTTGGCTTTTCCGCGGTAGTTGTGCCACGAAATGTATTTGCCCAACACGCCGCTGTCGTTGCCCAGGCCATTGGGAAAACGATTCGAGGTTGAGTTTAACAAGATAGCATTGCTGTTGAGCGCCGAAGCGTTCACGAAGATGATGTTGGCAAAGAACTCCATCGTCTCCATCGTTGTGCCGTCGACGATGCGCACGCCCGTGGCGCGTCCTTTGGTGTCATCGTAGAGGATGGAATGCACTACGGCATGAGGCCTTAGGGTGAGGTTGCCGGTTTTTTGTGCCCAGGGGATGGTGGAGGCGTTGCTGCTGAAATAGCCCCCAAACTGACAGCCGCGGTTGCACATGGTCTGACTTTGGCAGGCGCCGCGGCCTTGCTGGCGGTGGATTTCCTGCGGGTCGGTGAGGTGCGCACAGCGGGCCTGGATCAGGTGGCGGTCGCCATAATTTTTCTGAAGACTTTCTTTAAAGTATTGTTCGATGCAGCTCATCTCAAAGCCGCGCATCACTTCGCTGTCGGGCAGCTCGGCGAGTCCGTCTTTGTTCCCGGCGATGCCGGAAAATTTTTCAACGTGGGCATACCACGGTTCAAGGTCTTTGTAGCGAATGGGCCAGTCCACGGCAAAGCCATCGCGTTGGGGGCCTTCGAAATCGAAGTCGCTCCACCGTTGGGTTTGTCGTGCCCACAAGAGTGATTTGCCGCCCACATGATAGCCCCGGAACCAGCGGAAAGGTTTTTCCTGGATGAAGGGTTGCTCGTCGTCGCGGATTGCCCAATGAAACGTTTCTTCGCGCATGCCGCGGGCCAGTTGAAAGTCCTTTCGTTTTTCCAGGGGAACGCTGCCGCGGTATTCAAATTCATAGGGACCTTTGCCGGCCGTGGGATAGTCTTTTACGTGCTTCACGTCGCGGCCTCTTTCCAGCACCAGCGTTTTCAGCCCTTTATCGCAAAGCTCTTTTGCGGCCCAGCCACCGCTGGCGCCCGAACCGATGACGATGGCATCGTAGGTTCTTTTTTCGGTGGAGTCGATGTTGAAGTTTGCCATGCGTTATGCGTTTACACAGCCATAGTAATGACCGGGTGCGGTTTTATATTCCAGGATGTTCACCATCACCTGGCGCGACGTGCTGAAGCCGCGGATGGTCTCGGTTTTGAGCAGCGTAAAGAAATCTTTTTCGTTTTTGTCGGCCGAGGTTGAGCGCTTCAACAGGAGCGACTCGCGTTGCTTCTGCGTGCATATTGGAAAAGCCTGGCCATAGGTCGCGCGTGCATCGGCATCGAGTTTTTTGAGTTGCTCTTTTATGTTTTGTTGCACTTCCGGTTCGTAGCAATCGTCGAATAGTTTTTGGAGAAACTTGTCAACACCCACAACCAGGGCACCCAGCACGGCACCTTGGGGAATGATGGTGTCGGCGGTAGCGGCGAGCAGCGCCTGTTCGTCGGGTGAGAACGTGGAGGGATGGGCGGCTACGTTGGTCTTCTGCCACTGTTCGGCCCACGCGGGCAGGGCGATCAGACCACCGGAGGCGGCCATCAGTACTTTTAAACTTTCACGCCGGTTCATAATCGTAAGAATAAAGGTTGGACGTACACTTGAAGGTACGATAAGCCGCGATCGTTAAAAGGTAAATTATATGAATGGAGGCGATTAAATCGAGTGCAATGGCGGATCTAGGTTTTGGATGGAATTCGTCAAAAGATTATCTTCCTGCTTCTTTAACTATTTCTAAGTATGGCAGGGCTAGATTTTATCAAGAAAAATGCGCTCACTTTTTCCGCGATTCTCGTGTTGGCATTGATCACCGTAAACACCGGCATTATATACTACAACGACTGGGTGCTGAAGGACACCACGCGGGTGAAGGCCGAAACCGAAAGGGCAACCTATTTGGTAGGCCAGGTGTGGAACCAGGTGGTGCGCAACATGGACGTAGGCATGCGCGGCTATGCCATCACCAAGAATGAATCGTTGCTTGGACCGCTCCGGGACGGCATGCGCGACAGCCCCATCATTTTTGGCGAATTGCGGACACTCACCAAAAAACAAGGCTTTCAACATCCCGCGGCGATCGACAGCATGGCCACGGGTGTAGAGACCTTTATCAACACCACAAAAAAAATGGTCGACCTCATCAAGATCGACAGCATGACTGAATTTCACGCGGCTCTCTCCGCAGACCCCGGACGCGATGCGTGGTTTATTTATGACCGCAATGCCCGTACGATCAATGGATTTGAAAACGCCCGCAAAGAAGAGGCCCAGGCTTCCTACGAAAGCGCGAACTACCGGACACTGATCGTGCAGACCATCCTCAACATCATTGCGTTTCCCTCTTTGCTTTTTCTGATCGTGAACATCCGGAAAGAGCGAAAGGAACGGAAAAACCTCTTCTCGAAACTCGAAGAAAACAACCGCGCCTTCCTGTTCAATCCCGGCACGGCCACGGACGACATCCAAGAGAACGACGTGATCGATGACTCCATCCGGAACTTCAAAACCGCCACCCACTTTATTAACCAGGTATCGAACGGAAATTTTGCCGTGACCTGGGATGGCTTCACGCCCGAGAATGAAAAATACAACACGACAAACCTGGCAGGCGAACTGGTGCTGATGCGCGACAAACTGAAACAGATCAAAGCCCAGGACGAGATCCGCAACTGGACCACCGAAGGCCTTGCCCGTTTCTCGGAAGTGCTGCGCAAAAACCAGGACAACCTTGAAGCCCTCAGCCTGGACATCCTCACTTTTCTCACCAAATACCTCCAGGCACAACAAGGTTGCCTCTTCATTCTGCAAGAAGACCTGGAAGACGAAACCCATATGTTTCTCGACATGTCTGCCTGCTATGCATTCGACAAACGAAAATTTGTCACCAAGAAACTGGAGATCGGCCAGGGCCTCGTCGGGCAAGCCTTCCTGGAAGGGACACCGGTGGTGTTGACGGACGTGCCGGGAGGCTACACCGAGATCACCTCGGGCCTGGGACACAAAACGCCAACCAGTCTGCTCATTGTGCCGATGAAAGCAAACGAAAAAGTAGAAGCGGTGATCGAACTGGCGGGCTTTCAGAAGTTTGAGAAATACCAGGTAGAGTTCCTGGAAAGAGTGGGTGAACTCACGGCCTCGACGCTGGGGTCGGTGAAGAACAACGAGAAAATGAAATTGGTATTGGAACGTTTCAAGGTGCAAACCGAACAGCTCAAGTCGCAGGAAGAAGAGCTGCGCCAGAACCTGGAAGAGATGGAAGCCACCCAGGAAGCGCTTCAGCGCGCCGAAAAAGAAAAACAAGCCTAAGCTTCCCCATCAAGATCATGTCCGGCCGTTGCTATGTGGGTATCGAAATCGGGGGCACCAAGCTACAGATCGTAGCCGGCGACGACGATCTGCAGATCCGTCACCGCTTTCGTGCGGCCATCCAGAAAGAAGCGGGCGCCGCGGGCATCCTCAAACAAATGGAAACCTTGCTTGACGACCTCACCCAGTCGATCGATCCCGTAGCGATCGGCGTTGGTTTTGGAGGGCCGGTCGATCGTGTGTCGGGACGCATCCTCACTTCTCATCAGGTCAATGGCTGGTCTGGATTTGAGCTTGCAGCGAAGTTGAAGCAACGCTACAACGTTCCCGTCGTCCTGGACAATGACGCCAACGCGGCTGCGCTGGCAGAAGCCATGACCGGTGCCGGAAAGAATAAAGAACGCGTATTCTATATTACGCTTGGTAGCGGCATTGGCGGGGGAATGGTCGTCGATCAAAAAATATATTACGGCGCCTTGCCCGGCGAAGTGGAAGTAGGCCACCTGCGCCTCGACCGCGAAGGCACCACCCTGGAGGCGTGTTGCTCGGGATGGGCGATCGATAAAAAAATACGCGAGGCCATCCGACGTCAGCCCTCCGGCAAGTTGCATGAGTTGGCCTGGGATGGTGGAGGGGGAGGGGG
>Ga0209050_1002616_pt1 | contig 14857 bp, 16 predicted proteins | sample Araplavi_mTSA_r2_FD_184276 | JGI IMG/M metagenome (GOLD analysis project Ga0209050, IMG submission 184276) | Arabidopsis root microbial communities from North Carolina, USA - plate scrape MF_Cvi_mTSA_r2 (SPAdes) (version 2) | ecosystem: Host-associated > Plants > Roots > Endosphere | place: USA... | reverse complement strand
GAATTGCCGGCTCACCAGGGCTATGTAGCTCAGCCGGTTAGAGCACAGCACTCATAATGCTGGGGTCGGTGGTTCGAGTCCACCCATAGCCACCAAGTTCGCTTGGTTTCCTAGTGAGAAAGTGCAATAATTGCACGCGCATTTTGCCCCGTCGCCAAGCGGTAAGGCACCTGACTCTGACTCAGGCATTCGGTGGTTCGAATCCATCCGGGGCAGCCAAACACGAAAAAAGACCGATCGAAAGATCGGTCTTTTTTTTGTTTTTTTGAGCCTGGCGGCAACCCCACCTGGACACGCCGGCTGAACCGTATCGAGAATGATTCAGGTGCGAAATTGACAACCATTCGCATTTCGATTGGAATAGCTGCAGGCCGATCCGGGCCTGTCCGCCGAGTCCGCACGTGTACGTCTGCATCTGCAACGGGGTTACCGACCACCAGATCCGCGAAGCCGCCCTGAGCGGTGTCGCCAGCGTGTCCGAGCTGACCATGCGCACCGGTTGCGGCGCCACCTGCGGTTCCTGCCTGGACATGGCCGCCGACCTGCTGGCCAAGGCCCGCAACACCCACGACCTGCCGCTGCCCGTACTGGGTCTGGCCCAGGTCGCCTGACGCAGCCGCCAGGGTCATCCGACCCACGGTCGGAAGCCACCCGCTCATTTTCGAGGTTGACCGACCAACGGTCGGCAGCTACCGGATCATTTCCGCGAGGTAGAGCCGACTGTTAGTCGGCTGCTCTTGACCGGCTGGCGATGCTGAAACAGCCGACTAACAGTCGGCGCTACCCTGCTTGAAGCAGCCGACTAACAGTCGGCTCTACCCTGCTTGAAGCAGCCGACTAACAGTCGGCGCTACCCTGCTTGAAGCAGCCGACTAACAGTCGGCTCTACCCTGCTTGAAGCAGCCGACTAACAGTCGGCTCTACCCTGCTTGAAGCAGCCGACTAACAGTCGGCTCTACCCTGCTTGAAACAGCCGACTAACAGTCGGCTCTACCCTGCCTGAAACAGCCGACTAACAGTCGGCTCTACCCTGCTTGAAGCAGCCGACTGACAGTCGGCGCTACCCTGCCGCTGGGCGTGCTGGTCCATTCCCTATCGCAGGTAAAGGCATTCAAACGTGGACGGAAGGTCAGCCAGTTCGCGCTGCAGGTCATCCACCCGGCCGATCGACTCCAGCCAGGACAGCCACACGTCATCGGTGAAGTGGACCCGGACTTCCTCCAGTGCCTGCGCGCGGGCATTGCGCGGCAGCCAGTCATTGGCCGATCCGGATCCCGGACGTTCGGACACATCTACAGGCCGCAGGCAATGCGACCAGCTCCAATCGATGGAAGGGTAGGCGGCGGGGTCCAGCTCGGAAGGGGAGCCTTTGACGCCGGTCAGCAGGTCGTGCGCTCCGATCAACCATACGACGATCTGCGCACGCCAGTGCGGCGACTCGATGGCGAGCACCGAGCGGAACCACGCGCGGACGTGTGCAGGCGGCAGGTATTTCAGGCACAGCAGCAGCGCCGCGCTCAGCTCTCCATGGGCCGTCCACCAGCCCCAGGTCTGCTGGGGATTGTCGTTGGAGCGATGCAATACGCGACCCACCACGATGTCGCCATTACGCCAACGCTGCGGCTGCATCAGCGTGCGCCCGAGGGTGGCAAGGACATCCTGCCTAAACTCCACGTAGGGCGCGTCCACGACCCCGTCGGGATAGTGGGCCATGAAGCCCGTCACCAGACCTTCTGTCAGCGTCTCGCCCGCCCACTCGCGGTCATCACACGCCAGCTGGGCCAGCAGATAGTGAAACCAGGTGCGCCACTCCTGTCGGTGGCCGAATGACACGGTCCCCGATGCGATCTCGCCGAGCGGGCGCAGGAGGTCGTTTGCCTCCAGCGTCTGGAGGGAGCCCATCAGCTCGGGAAAATGGCGACGATGCTCGCCCATGAACCAGGCCTCCCTCATGGGGGCTACGGGCCGCCGGAAGCGGTCGCGCAGGCGTGCCAATGCCGACGGGTCCATCCCGGCGCCCGGGATCCAGACGTATCCTTCGTCCACGCAATGTCCTTCTTTGGGTTTCACGTGGCCTGAATGAAACGCCTTCTGACGGCGTTGCGCAACTAAGGTTGATTCGCGTTCCTTCATCGCGACAGGGGACGCGGTACAGTGCCGGCGTTTTCACGCTGCAGGAGCACGCTCATGAAAGGCGACGCCAAGGTCATCGAATTCCTCAACAAGGTCCTCTACAACGAGCTGACCGCGATCAACCAGTACTTCCTGCACGCCAAGATGCTGAAGAACTGGGGTCTGAAGGAACTGGCCGACCACGAATACAAGGAATCGATCGAAGAGATGAAGCACGCCGACGTGCTCTCCGATCGCATCCTGTTCCTTGAAGGCCTGCCGAACTTCCAGGCGCTGGGCAAGCTGCGCATCGGCGAGAACCCGACCGAAATCCTGCAGTGCGACCTGGCGCTCGAGCGCGAGGGCACGGTCACGCTGCGCGAGGCGGTGGCCTACGCCGATTCGATCGGCGACTACGTCAGCCGCCAGCTGTTCGTGAAGATTCTCGACAACGAGGAAGAACACATCGACTGGCTGGAAACCCAGCTGGATCTGATCGAGCGCATCGGCGAGCCGAACTACCTGCTCACCAAGCTGGAAGAGTGAGTCACTGCGCGGCGGTGGCGCGGATGCCGGCCTGATAGCCGGCCAGCGCCAGCCGCGCACGCGCGTACTCGGCGATCAACAACGCCACGGCCACCGCCGGGCGCTCCAGTGTGCCGGCGCGGGCGTCGTGTTCGATCCGACGTGCCGCCACCGACAGCGCCATCGCACCGACATTGGCACTGGCCGATTTCAGGCTGTGCGCCAGCGCGCGCAGCCGTTCCAGGTCGGCGGCGATCGAAGCGTCCTGCAGCTGCCGGATCAGCGGCGGGGTGTCTTCCAGGAACACGGCGATGATGTTCGCGGTCTCCGCACCGATCACCTCCTGCAGCTCATCGAGAATGCCCGCGTCGAGCACGGCCGCAGCGCTTTCCTCGTTGTCCGCGTCCGTTCCGCCTGGCGGCGGCAGCGGCGGCGGAGCCGGAGCCGCCACGTTCAAAGACGCTGCCGGCACGGCCTGCGGTGCAGGCGCCTCGCTGCGCAGCGGGAAGGCGTTGTCTTCCATTGTGAGCTGCCAGCGCAGCAGGCAGGCCTGCAGCGATTCGCGGTTGACCGGTTTGGACAGGTAGTCGTCCATGCCGGCCTGCAGGCAGCGCTCGCGGTCGCCGGCCATGGCATTGGCGGTCATGGCCACGATGGGCAGGCGCGGAAGGCCGCGGGCGGCTTCCTGTTCGCGCCAGCGGCGGGTAGCGCTGTAGCCGTCCAGAACCGGCATCTGGCAGTCCATCAGCACCAGGTCGAACGACCCGGACTGCAGCTGCTGCAGCCCCTGTTCGCCATCGGTGGCGGTGGTGACCGTGCAGCCCAGTACCTGCAGCAGGCGCTGGGCCACCAGCAGGTTGACGCTGTTGTCTTCGACCAGCAGCAGGCGCAGGCCGAGCTGGGGCGTCTCCACGGACGCACTGTCGGGCGCCACGCTGGCCAGCAGCGGCGGCGGACGCGCGCTGACCACGGCCGGGCGCACCACCGCATGCAGCGCCGCATCGTCGGCGTCACGCGCGACGCTGTGCGTGTTCTCGCGCAGCAGCGCCGCCAGCGGTTCCTCGCCCTGCAGCCACAGCAGGCGCGGCGCCGGGGTGCGGTTGTCGTGCAGCACCGCGCGGTGCAATGCGGTGGCGCCGTGGCGCAGCGCATGGGTATCGGCGATCACCCAGACCAGGTCCGGCTCGATGCCCGGGCGCACCGGGGCGCGCAGGATGTCCAGCGCGGCCGATGCGCTGTCCACCGTGTGCAGGCGGATGTCGTGGTGCTGCATCACCCGCAGGACGCGCTGGGTCAGCAGCGGGTCTTCGCTGATCAGCAGGGCACGCGTGCTGGTGGGTGCCGCGGGCAGGTCGCCGGCCACCTTGAGCAGCGGAATCTCGAACCAGAACGTGGAGCCGTGCCGCGGCGTGGAACTCACTCCGATATGGCCGTGCATCAGTTCGATGATGCGCCGGCAGATGGCCAGGCCCAGGCCCGTGCCCCCGTAGATGCGGGTGGTCGAGGCGTCGGCCTGGCTGAAGGACTGGAACAGGCGGGCCTGCAGCGTGCCGTCGATGCCGATCCCGGTGTCGATCACCTCGAAACGCAGCTGATGCTGGTGGGCGGTTTCGCCCTGGCGGATGACCTTCAGGCGGATCTGGCCGCGCTCGGTGAATTTGATGGCATTGACCATCAGGTTGCCCAGCACCTGGCGCAGCCGCACCGGGTCGCCGCGTACCGACAGCCGCACCGCCGGATCCAGCTCCAGCACGACTGCCAGGCCCTTGGCCTCGGCGCTGCGCTGCATGAGCTGGACGATGCCTTCCAGCAGCTCGCGGAGGTTGAAGGTGGTGATCTCCAGGTCCAGCCCCTTGGCCTCCAACCGGGAGTAATCGAGAATGTCGTCGACGATCCGCAGCAGCTGCTGCGAACTGACCGTGGCCGTGGCCAGCATCTGCCGCTGGTCGGTGCCGAGCTGGCCGCGCGCGATCAGGTCGAGCATGGGCAGGATGCCGTTGAGCGGGGTGCGGATCTCGTGGCTCATGGTGGCCAGGAACTCCCCCTTGGCCAGCGCCGCCGCTTCGGCGGCCTGCTTGGCCTGCACCAGCTCCTGTTCCAGCACGTCCTGCTGCTGCATGGCGCGCTGCAGGTGGTCGCGTTCACCGGCAAGCGCTTCGCTGCGCCGCTGGATCAGCGCCAGCTGCGCCTGCAGCTCGCGCCACCGGCCCACCGCCACCAAAGCGGCGACCACACCGGCAACCGCCGTGCCGGTCGCAATGGCCGTCCACGGCCCATTGGCACCGGCCAGCGCCATGCCGCTGGCAGTGGCGGCCAGTGCGGCGGCGATGGCCGCCAGCCAGAGTGGGAAGGGAACCCGTCCTTGGGCCGCCATGATCAGAGCACCGCGCTGTGGAAGTCGAAGTTCAACTCGCTCCCGGCCGACTGCACCATGTTGCCCTGGATGAAATCGACCCCGCCCATCCACATCGCCGCAGCCGCCTGGGGATCCTCGATCTGCTGGCCGATGATCATGGCGCCGGCGCGGTGCGCCGCATCGATGGCAGCGCGCAGTTCATCGCGCGTCTGCTGGTTGGCATGGCTGCTGGAGAAGCGTGCCGCCATGCGCACGAAGGCCAGCGGCAGCTGCCCCAGCAACGCATTGGCCTCGCCGCCGGGCTCGAACTGGCTCAGGCAGAAACGCACCCCGGCCGCGCTCATGCGCGTGCAGAACTGCTGCAGGGTCACGGTGTGGATCAGCGCGTCGGGCAGGCGCACATCGATGACCAGCGCGCTGCCGGCCAGCTGGCGCTGCTGCAGCGTTTCCAGCAACCAGTCGGCGAAGGCGTCGCGGGCCAGGGTACGCAGCGACTGCGACACGAACAGGCTCAGCGGCTGGGTGGCATGCCGGTACAGATCGAGCAGGCCCAGCGCATGGTCCAGCACCTGCTGATCGAGATCGGCAATGCGCCCGGCGGCCTCTGCGGCGGGAATCACCTGGCCGGCGTTGAGCACGCTGCCATCGGCCTGGCGCAGCCGCAGCAGGACCTGGTACTGCGCGGTGTTGCCGCCGGCCACCGCGACGATCGGCTGGTACGCCGGCTCCAGCTGGCCTTCAAGCATGGCCAGGTGTTCCTGCGCGGCGATGTCCTCGCGGCGCACATGCGCGGCCACCCCGGATGGCAGCAGGCGCGCCTGCAATGTGGTGCGCTCCACCGCCTCCAGTGCGGTGCCGGCATCGCCGAAACCGCCGGACAGCTGCGCGTAACCAACCACACCGCGCAGGTGCACCGACTCTTCGTCGCGGATGACGAAGGCGCGCGCGGACAGCTCGTCGCGCAACTGATGCGCCATGGTGTCCAGGCGCTCTTCATCCACGCCGCGGGCAAGCACCAGGAAGCTGTTGTCGTTCAGGCGGGCCAGCAGGTGCGGGTGCGCGTTGTCGGCCAGGCGCTGCGCGGCCTGCACCATCAAACGCTCGAACGCGGCATAGCCATAGCGCTCGCGCAGGCCCAGCGCGCTGGCCACCTCGATGAAGAACAGACCGCCGCGGTCGCCATGCGCCAGCGCGGTGGTCAGCTGCTGCATCACGTGGTGACGGGTGGGCAGGCCGGTTTCGGGATTGTTCATGGCCGGCGCGCCGTGCGCGCCCGGCTGCATTGCCGCCTGCGCGCGTGCGCGGCGGATCCGGTTGGACACCGCAGCGATCAGGTGACGCGGGCGGATCGGCTTGCTCAGGAAATCGTCGGCGCCGCTGTCGAGCACCTCGAACTGGCGCTCCGGGTCCGGGTCGCCGCTGAGGAACACGATCGGCAGCAGCTGCTGCCCGGGTTGCTGGCGGATCAGCGCGGTCAGCCGCATGCCGTCCAGGCCAGGCAGGTGCAGGTCCATCAGGATCAGGTCGGGGCGCTGTTCGGTGATCACCTGCTGCACGCCTTCGGCGTCGCTGTGCACGATCGCTTCCATGCCGGCGCCGTGCAGCACGCTCTGCGCGAACAGGGCCTGGGAGCGGTCGTCCTCGACGATCAGCACCCGATAGGGCGCCTCGCTGCCCAGTGGTGGCGGCGCGGCGTCGTCCTGCCATTGCGACGGTGGCAGCACCGGCGCGGTCGGCGCGGCATGCGCGGCCACGCTGGCATTGAGCGGCACCACGTTGCTGGACGCTTGCGCGGCAGCGGGGGTATCCGCGCTGGCCCAGCGCTGCCAGTGATCGGCGGGCGGGGTCTCGGCGCGGGTGGCGCGGGTGGATGCAACAGCGTTGTCTTGGACGGCCATCAGTACTCCCAGTCTGCGGCGCAATTATGCGGTATCGCGGTTGGCCAGCGCCCCGCCGCGCGTGGCCGGCTGCCGCAGCAGCCAGCGCATGCCCTTCCACAGCGTGCGCCAGACCAGCCAGACCACCAGCGCGCCGATCAGGCTGCAGGCGATGACCACGATGAGCGCGAGCCACGGGTGAGCCAGTGCCAGCGCCAGCCCGCCGACCACGACGGTGTCCTCGGCCGCCGAGGCGACCCAGTTGCTGGCCGGCTCGGGCGAGGTGTTGAGCAGGGCGCGGGTCCCGGACTTCAGGCCATGGCTGGCCAGCGCCACGCCGGCCCCGGCGGCCAGGGCGGTGGCACTCAGCTCGCCGTTGGGCGAAAGCGTGGCGGCAGCCAGGAAAGCGCCGGCGGGCACCCGGGCCAGGGTCTGGACCAGGTCCCAGGCCGAATCCACCCCGGGGATCTTGTCGGCGAAGAACTCGGTGATGGCCAGTGCCGCCGAGGTGCCCAGCACCCACCAGGATTCGGTGGCCTGCAGTGCCGGGGGCAGCTCCACCCAGCCAAGCAGGCCGGCCAGGCCCACGCCGAAGACGGTCAGGTACACGCGGATGCCGGCCAGCCAGGCCAGCAGGATGCCGATCACGAACAGGTGGGCCTCGGTCATGGCAGGCGCTCCGGCGACAAAGTGTGCACAGGCCCACACTATCGGGGATGACGTGACTGAACGCTACTGCCCAGGCCGGGCACCGGGGCGAAAAATGTGCCACCCCTGACTTACACTAGGGAGTCGCTCTTCCCGACAGGGGTCGTGTCGGTATCGCCCACGCGCGGTACCGCCCTAATCGCCATGAACCATCCGACACCTTCCCGTATCCAGATCCGTCGCCCGGGTGCACCGGTCGGGCCCGATCGCCGTCGCCTGCTGGTTCTGGCCGGCATCTGGCTGGCCAGCCTGGTCGTCGCCGCCCTGCTGGGCCGCTGGCTGGGCAGCCCCGGCGGCGACGTCGGGCGCCAGCTGGACGCGGCCGAGACCCGCGTCGAGGCCCTGCAGAAGCAGGTGGTGGAGCTGCAGCAGACCCAGGCCACCCTGCAGGCCTCCGATCGGATCAGCCGCGCGGCCAACAACGAGGTGCAGACCTCGCTGGGCGAGCGCGACGAGGAAATCGCCGGCCTGCGCGCCGATGTGGCCTTCTACGAACGGCTGGTGGGCGCCACCAGCCAGCGCAAGGGCCTGAACACCCATTCCATCGAATTCACCCCCGAGGCGGGCGGCACGTGGCAGTACGCCGTGGTGCTGACCCAGAATCTGAACCGTGGCGCGATCAGCCAGGGCCAGATGCGCTTCACCGTCGAAGGGGTGAAGGACGGCAAGTTGACCTCGGTCAGCTGGGACGAGCTGCACCAGCGCACCAAGGTGCCGGGCCAGGAGTATTCCTTCCGGTACTTCCAGCAGCTCACCGGCAGTGTGATGCTGCCCAAGGACTTCACCCCGCAGCGCGTGCGGGTCACGCTGGGAACCGGCGCAGGGGGCGCCACCCAGGTATTCGACTGGAAGCAGGCCGGAGCACCGGCTGCAGCAACGGCAAAAGAAGGGGAGTAAGCCCATGTTTGGCAGCAACAAATCCAACCGCGACGGACATCTGGTCGTGGATGCGCTCATTGGCGCGCAGGTGGTGATCCGGGGAGACGTGGAATTCAGCGGTGGCCTGTATGTGGAAGGCACCATCCTGGGCAAGGTGATCGCCCAGGACGGCGCCACCACGGCCACCCTCACGCTGGCCGAGCAGGGCAGCATCGAAGGCGAGATCCGGGCCCACGTGGTGGTGCTCAGCGGCCGCCTGGATGGCGACGTGCACGCCAGCGAGCGGGTCGAGCTGACCCCCAGCGCCCGTGTCACCGGCAACATCCATTACCAGGTGGTGGAGATGAACGCCGGTGCCCAGCTGACCGGCCGCCTGATCCACGGCGCCGCGCAGATGGCCCTGCCGCCGCCGGCAGACGCCGCGGCCGCGTCCAGCGAGGGCAAGGACAGCAACGCCCGCAAGAAGCTCGCCGACGCCATGGCCTGAATGCCAGGCGCTTGAAAGCGTGCCCATGCGCCCCCATGCTGGGGGCATGAGCACGCTTGTTTCCCTGCCCGGCGCCCCTGCCGCCGCGCCGAACTACCAGTCCCTGGACCGTCCGCTGAACTTCACCGAGGCCGCCGCGGCCAAGGTCAAGGAACTGATCCAGGACGAATCCAGTGAGTCGCTGGCGCTGCGCGTCTACATCCAGGGCGGCGGCTGCTCCGGTTTCCAGTACGGCTTCGAGTTCGACGAGAACCGCGCCGACGACGATCTGGCCGTGGACACCAACGGCGTGACCCTGCTGGTCGATCCGCTCAGCCTGCAGTACCTGATGGGCGCCGAAGTGGATTACACCGAAAGCCTCACCGGCGCGCAGTTCGTGATCCGCAATCCGAACGCGAAGACCACCTGCGGCTGCGGCAGCAGTTTCAGCATGTGACTTGCTGTTCCGGTGGATAAGCGGCAGGCTTCAGGGATGTCCAACGTCTCCTTGCCGCTAGCCGGTTTCGCTTTCACCACCGATCCCCTTGAACGTGCCGATACCCTGCGCGACGACGCCGACGCGCTGTTGCGCCTGTGGCCCACGGCGCGCGTACTGGTCATCGATACCGACGGCCGCGCGCTGGCCGGCGACGACGGTCAGCCGCTGGCCCTGACCGGCGAACAGGTCGGCGGCGGACCCGGTACGGCCATCTTCCTCGGGCTGCGTGGCGAACAGGCCTGGTTTTCGGTGGAAGCGGCCGCCATCGACGCCACCGCCCCACAGCGGGTGGACCTGCGCGAATCGGCGGCTACCTGGTCGGCTGCCGACGCCACTGCCTTCTGCTATGCCCGTGGCATGTCGTACTGGCAGTCGCGCACCCGCTTCTGCGGGGTCTGTGGCGGCGCCGTGGCCTTCACGCGTGGGGGGTTCATCGGCCGCTGTGCCAAATGCGACACCGAGCATTACCCGCGGGTGGACCCGGCGGTGATCGTGGCGGTGGAAAACAACGGCCGCCTGCTGCTTGGCCGCCAGTCCAACTGGGCGCCGCGTCGCTACTCGGTGCTGGCCGGTTTCGTCGAACCCGGCGAATCGCTGGAGCAGACCGTGGTCCGTGAAGTCTTCGAGGAAAGCCGGGTGCGGGTACGCCAGTGCCAGTACCTGGGCACCCAGCCCTGGCCGTTCCCGGGCGCATTGATGCTCGGCTTCAGCGCCACCGCCGAGGACGACGTGCCGACGGTGAACGGCGAGCTGGAGGATGCACGCTGGTTCACTGCCGACGAAGTGGGCGCGGCCCTGGCTCGGGATGCCGATGACGACGGGGTGGGCATCCGCCTGTCGCCGCCGATTTCGATTTCACGCAGCCTGATCGAGCACTGGTACCGCCGCCAGGCCGGCTGAACCGCTCACCGCGTTGCCGTTGCCTGAACGCGGGGCGGGATACCATTACCCGTGGCCCGGGGGAATGCGCGGGTTGCACGGCATAGTACCGGCCAGAATCCGAGCGGAGGCAGACATGTTCACCACCCTGGTCGCAGTCCTGATTGCGCTGGCCCTGGGCCATGTCGCGCCAGCGGCGGCAGTGACGTTGCGCCGCATGGGGCTGTATCGCCGCTGGCTGCAGTGGCTGGACGCGCACGCCGCCGAAGGCGGCTTCTGGCGGGGCCGGCAGGGTTGGATCGTGGCGCTGCTGCCGTTCGTTGTGGGCCTGGCATTGCTGCAGTGGCTGTTCCACGACCGCCTGTTCGGCCTGCCCTCGCTGCTGCTGGGTATCGCCACGCTGGTGATCTGCTGGGGCCCACGCGACCTCGACCGCGATGTGGAAGCGGTGATCGATGCCGACGACGCGCCAGGCCGCCACGCCGCCATTGCACAGCTGCAGGCCGCCGGCGGCAGCCTGCACGAAGACGTACCTTCGCTGGTGGAAGCCACCGTGCTCAACGCGCTGCGGCGCTGGTTCGCGGTGCTGTTCTGGTTCCTGCTGCTCGGCCCGGTCGGGGCGCTGCTCTATCGGCTGCTGGCACTGCTGGCGGTCGGCCCGATGCGGTCGCTGGCCAACGTGGAGACCGTGGTCGGGGCGCGCCAGGCACTGGCCTGGCTGGAATGGCCGGTGGCGCAGCTGATGTCGCTGTCGATGGCACTGGTTGGCAATTTCGATACTGCGTTCAAGGCCTGGCGCGAAGCGCACGGCAACCGCTGGGTTGCCTCAACGGGTTTTCTGGGTGCGGTGGCGCGGGCCAGCGTCAGTGCCGAACTGCGCGAAGACGCACACGATTACAGCGACGCGGGCATGGTGCCGGTGTGGCGCCGCCTGCCGGAGCTGCGCGATGCCATGAGCCTGGTCTGGCGCATGTTGCTGCTGTGGATGGCCGCACTCGCGTTGCTGGTGATTGCCGGCTGGGTGACCTGACCGGCTGCCGTCAGCCGGGCGCCAACCAGGTAAACGGGACCCAAGGCAGGTTCCGCGCGATCCAGTACGCCGGCAACAGGGTGAGCCAGAACATGGGTCTGGCGAGCAATGAGACCAGTGGCTGAAGTACGGGGGGGCGCCAGCCCAACGCCCAGGCGACGACCAGTGGTGCAATGGCCAACATGAGCATCGCCAGCGGATTCATCGAGAATGCCGCAAGCACATCGCCGTGGGCCAATGCGTGCAGCGCACGCGTCAACCCGCAGCCGATGCAATAGTAGCCGGTGACTGCCAGAAAGCTGCACGGCGGGAACGGACTGTTGATGCTGTTGGGGTCGTAATGACGAAGGACCCAGAATCCCCCACCTGCCGCCAGGGCGACCGGCGGCAACAACGCCAGCAACCAGCGTTTGCCGTGCAGCGCATCCATTACTTGGCGCTTTCGATCTGCTGCTGGAACTGCTGCATCTGCTGCATGTAACCGTCCACGCCCATGAAGGCAATGGAGATCACGAACAGCACGACGCCGGCGATCAGGAAGCCGGTAGTTACCCACGCCCAGATCTTGGCGTTCCTGGACGCCCGGCGGGCGCCTTCCAGGTCGCCGCGGTTGAGCAGGCCATTTACCTTGCTTGCGAAAACGATCGCGACAATACCCGTGACGATACCGGGGAAGCTCAGGCAGGACAGGCAGCAGACGAAGAATGCCAGAACCGTGACGATGATCGACCAGATCAGGTGGTTCGGGACGGGGCCGGTAGCGGACGGCAGCGGGGCGGTGGCATTCATTGGGCAAACTCCATTTCGTAGGTGGTTTTCAGACCAGGTGACAGTTGGACAGGGAAAACGGCACGCCCGCGCGGTCACGCGGGATCCAGTTCGGCGCTAATTTAACCGAAGTAGGGCCGTTGTATGCGATTACATCGCGGCGTCCCAATGCACCGGAAGCCCGGAGCGGCCGTAGGAGTCCACTGCAGGAACGAAGAAGGGGGCGGAATCCGCCCCCTTCTGGCTACCCGACGCAGGTCGGCTTAGTTGGCCTCGGTGGGCCACAGCAACAGGATCTGGAACAGCCCGATGACGCCGTCCGAGACGCCGGTAGGGGCAACCAGTGCTTCCAGATCATCGATTTCAAGCATGGAACCATCGTTCATGTAAATCTCCTTATCGCTGTTGGACCCGCTCTCGTATGAAGTAAAACGGCAGCCGTCGAGAGCATCGGCTGTCGTCAGTCGCGTTTGTAGACACTGGCGGCCGTGGACAGGCTGAGGCGCTCGTCCAGTTGGCCGTAATCCAGCAGTTGGCGTGCAGCTGCGCTTACCAGACGATCCGGGTCGTGCAACAAGCGCCGCGTGATCGATTCGGAAAGGTCGAACTTGTTGCTGAGTCTGTGAATGGAGTCCATTGCGGAGATCCGGACGCGGCGATTCGGCTGATCGTCGAGCAGTTGCTCCAACAGGGGTATGGACGCGTAATCGCCGATTTCTCCAAGCAGCGTGGCAAGGGAGGCGCGGCGATACACATAGGCCGCTTCCGGGATGCCGGAGATGATCCGGCGTTCGGTATCGAAGAAGTATTGCTCGGTGTTCTCGCTTTCCCTGGAGACCAGCATCAGGTTGAGCGAGATCGACAGTTCTTCCGGGGGGTGTTGAATATGAATGTCCCGCCGTTGTCGATAGAACATCACCTTGCCCTTGGATAGACGGGTGTGCTCGAGCAGTGTCAGATCAACCTCTTCGCCGACAAATCCAATGATCTCGTCCGGGTCGTAATCGAATATCTCGGTGCGGTAGCCCGAGCCGAAATGACCGGCGGTGAGGAAAGCAAAATTGTGATCGTGGGCGAGTCGATAGGAGAATATTTTCTCCTCCTGCTCCTTGATCGCCCCGCTCAAGCGTGGTGGCGTCCAGATGTTTGCACGCACATAGAAGCCATCTCCACCGCCGAGTATGATTGACTGAGGGGTGTAGCTGATCTGGCGTGTGCCCTGCAGAAAGGCATCGATCTGCGCCTCTATCGCATCCTTGACCAGCGTTTCATTCATGCTCAACGCGGCGAGATCATCGGCCAGTGCGAGCGCGGACAGGGAGTCGTTCCTGTCCAAGGTGCGCGCTGCCTTGTCCATGAACGCATCAAGCGGGATAGGGGCCAGGTTATTAGAGAGCGCGGGTGTAATTGCCATCAGCTGGAATGACCTTGCATGCGTGACAGGAAGGCACTGGCGCTACGCCGTATGTGCGGATGAGCGTCGTCGGCAGCCTCCTTGAGCAACACGATCGCTCTTTCGGGCTCAACCCGGCCCATCGCCTGGATCGCAGCCCAGCGCACGAAGTGACTCTCGTGCGTGGCCAGCTGACCCAAGGCATCGGCGCCGCCCATGCGCAGGGCGCCAAGCGTTCGAGCCATGATTTCCAGCTCTGAGTGGATGGGGCTGGCCGAAATGGCCTGGGCAATGCGCAGCGGGCTGCGTTCGGCCATCCACTGGATCGGTTCACGGTTCAACCCGATCAGTTTCGCAACAAGCGTGGGCCTGCCGACACGCAGATCGTGCAGCCGGCCTGGCGCACTGCAGTCCAGTACATCACCCGGGGCAAGCCGGTGCCGTTCCACGTGAAAGATCGGCGTGCCTACGCCAATGTCACCGTCGGCATCAGCGATGGCGTACTCGTCGACTATCAGGTCGCCGGTCACTGGACTGATCAATAATTCGAACGGACTGGTGTAAAGGAAACGCGGCACCGTCGTTTGCAGATTGGCCTTCAATTGCCACTGCTGGCCAGTCGCGAGAAGCACAGAGAATGCTTCCTGACTGGGGCGCGCCTGTCCGCGAAGCTCGCCCTCAATGGATTCGCGAATCCATTGCTTGATGTCGCTGCCAAGCATGTCGGGTACGCAATCGCGAAGCGTTGCATGTGGCGACGATGCAAGGCGCGCTTCGATCATGCGCACAAACGTATCCTTACGATCACGCATGACTTCTTCCTGAGGATGCGATGTCGCCGAGAGTAGAATGCGGTATCGCCGGTGTCAACGCACCTGTCATTGATCGCGATGGAGCCCTGGGCTCAGGCCTTCGTCCCTCGCAGCTCTCGCACCTGTTGCTCCAGGATGTCGGCGTTGGCGGTCTCGCCTCGAAGGGGCGGCGCGGCGATCACTTCGATGTGGGCACGCAGGCGGCGGGGCACCCGCATGCGGCCCAACCGGCTGTCGCGCCGGCTCCACATGCTGGTCCACATGCCGCGCAGTGCCATGGGCACCACCGGCACCGGGCGACGCGCCAGGATTTTCTCCACCCCGGATTTGAACGCGGCCATCTCGCCGTCGCGGGTGAGGGCCCCTTCGGGGAAGATGCAGACCAGTTCGCCTTCGGCCAGCGCCTTGTCCACTTCATCGAAGGCCGCCTGCATCAGCGCCGGGTTCTCGCGCGCGCCGGCAATCGGAATGGCCTTGGCGGTGCGGAAGATCCAGCGCATCACCGGGATGTTGAAGATCTTGTAGTACATGACGAAGCGCACCGGGCGCGGGA
>Ga0209050_1002615_pt1 | contig 14871 bp, 4 predicted proteins | sample Araplavi_mTSA_r2_FD_184276 | JGI IMG/M metagenome (GOLD analysis project Ga0209050, IMG submission 184276) | Arabidopsis root microbial communities from North Carolina, USA - plate scrape MF_Cvi_mTSA_r2 (SPAdes) (version 2) | ecosystem: Host-associated > Plants > Roots > Endosphere | place: USA... | reverse complement strand
ACATCTGGCGGCGGGTGAAAATCACATCATCAAACGAAGGCGAATGCTCGCGGGCATACTTTTCCTTCGAAAACATCTTTTGTTCCGGGTTCAGGCTCATGGCGGTGGGTCTTTGGGTTTGGAGTTGGGTAAAAACCGATCTGCTAACTAAGAAAGCGGTCGAATCTGGGGCTGGGTTGGTGGGCAGAGCACGCGCCGGGCTCGAACCGGGGAGTCTGTCACTGGGTATTTCTCACGAAGACGGTCCGGCGTTACAGGCTTTGAGAAAATATTTCTCGTTTTGGCAGAATTTTGCGTTTTCGGGGAGCGAAGGGCGGATTTTCAACGCAAAGGCGCAAAGGACGCGAAAGGGGGCGCAAAGGAGGGATGGGGGCAGGGTGGGCTGGGGAGATCGAACGAGGGCGCGCCTGACCTTGGGGGTGGGATAAAAACGTCGTTTAGGGTTCTGGCACTTGGAGGTTTTTCCAAAAAGGGGGCTCTGGGCCCGGCAATTTGAAAATATTTTTGCGCCTTTTTCGGATCGGGTAAAAGATGACCACTTAGTGACGTTTTAAAGACACCGGGTGAGAGACGGGGTGGAGAGCCAGTTTTCGACCGGGCGGCGGCGGAGGCTCCAAATGACAAAGAAGTGAAAAAGTAGGCCCCTGCGGAAGGCTGGAAGAATGAGGCTTGCCGGGGTGAGGCGAAATAGACGCGGTAAATATCGGATAATTAGCGGCGCAGATTTGTCACGAAACGGAGGGCTGTTTCGGGCTGCTAAAAAAACGCCACATTCAGCTCCGTTCCGATGACGAAACGGCGAATTTACAGGGCAAAAGTAGGCCGGGTGTCAGGATTCCAACTACAATTCTTCTTGCCAGTCCACTCGCGGATTTGCTACAGCTGGCTCCATACCAACGAGTGTGGGTGGTGTGTTTCCGAGGATCATGTTCGCCGCTGACTGTTAAGTCGGGCTGCGCGTGCAGTAATCCAGCAAAATCCCTTCCGGTTTCCCGCGCGCCCACATCGTACCTGAGCCCCACGGCCTGTCTGCCTGCCCGGACGGTGCTGCTGTGAAGAGAGCAGAGAAGAAGAATTGAAAGACGAATCGATGATCACGCCCACGACGTATCCGACCACCTCCGCCGGCCAGCCTCTCGCCTCCCCGCAAGGTGTCACACGATTGAAACAATCAAGCAGTCGCTGGCGAATGGCCTTAAAGTGGGTGGTTGCCTCTGCCGTGTTGTTCAGCGCACTTGGGGCCTCGGCGGCGACTTTTACTGGCACCTATGATTTTACGGGCACAGGGGGTAGCGGTACTTCGATCAACTACAACGGTACTGCGATCTCGAATCTTACGGTTAGCGCTCTGACGAAAGTTGGGGTGACGGATTCATCGAGTTCGGGAAACTCACGTGCATCGGCTTGGGGAACAGGATCAACGGACGGGGCCGCGACGCCGGGCGGGACCATCGATACCGGAAAGTATTTTCAGTTCACCATTACGGCGACGGGCGGGAATACAATTAGCAATCCCACGGTGACCTTTGGGGTTGGACGAAGCGCGACTGGGCCTCGTCAATTTGAGTGGAGGTCTTCAGTTGATTCGTACGCCACCGCAATCCCGGTAACGGCAAACAACGCATCTTTGACAAAGACCGCTGGAAACGTCCTCCAATCCCCGGACGCGAACTCTGGTTACACGGGAAATACAGTGTCGCTGACGACCAGCGGAGCGACGGCGATTACTTTCCGTGTTTATATGTATGGGTCCGAGGCAGGGACGGGCACGGGTGGCTTACAAGGGAGTTTGTCTTTTGGCGGAACTCTTACCGGCAATACACCGACCATCTCCTCGACTGGCACCCCAGCAGCCCTGAACACCACCTACGGTACGATTTCGAGCGAAACGACTTTCTCCGTTTCGGGTACAAACATGACGGCCGGCATTTTGGTCACGCCGCCCAGCACCAATTTTGAGGTTTCGCTGACTTCCGGTGGAACTTTCACGGATACCGTGACGGTGGGGGCCGCAGGGACGATTTCGTCCACGCCAGTTTATCTCCGGCTGAAAGCGACGGCCACCGTGAGTGGTTCGCCCTATTCGGGAAATATCGTCCTTTCGAGTTCCGGTGCGACCGGTGTGAACGTGGCGACGACTTCCAGCACCGTTTCGGCGAAAGCGCTGACGATCACGGGGCTGACCGGTTCGAACAAAACCTACGACGGGACGGCGGCGGCGAGCTTCACGGGCACGGCGGCGTATGCCGGATTGGCGAATGGCGAAACCTTCTCGGTCACGGGGACGCCGGGTGCGACCTTTGCCTCGGCGGCGGTAGGCACGGCCAAGCCGATCACGGTGACGGGCTACACGGCTCCTTCGACCAATTATACCGTGTCGCAGCCGACGGGGTTGAGTGCGGATATCACCCCGGCGGCGCTAACGGTGACGGGGGCGGCGGTGACGACCAAGACTTTTGACGGCAATACCAATGCGGTGATTACCGGTACTCTCACGGGAGTGATCGGAGGCGACGATGTCACCTTCATTGGGACGGGTGCTTTTGCCAATGCGGGACCGGGGACGGGGATTGCGGTGACTTCGACGAGCACGCTTGGGGGAGCGGCGAGTGGGAACTACACGCTGACTCAGCCGACCGGTTTGACGGGCGACATTCTGCCGGGAGGTTCGCCGACCATCACTCTGACGGGGACCCTAGGCGGGCAGAGCACGACTTACGGGACGGCTTCCGCCGGACAGAACTTTCTGGCGTCAGGGACCTACCTGACCGGGAACCTGACGGTGACGGCTCCGGCGGGCTTCGAGGTTTCCAAAGACGGAACGAACTTTGGTGGCACGGTGATTTTGCCGGTGACGGGGGATACGGTGGGCGAGACGACGATTACGGTTCGGCTGAAGGCCACCACGGGGGCCGCGATCAATTTTTCGGGCAACGTGACGGTTTCGGGCGGGGGGGCGGCACAACAGACGATTTCCACGGGGTTGAACACGGTTAACCAGAAGACCCTGGTCGTTGCTGGCTACACAATTTTGGACAAGGTCTATGACGGGACGAGGGCCGCGACTTACACGGGAACTCCGTACTATGTGGGCTTGGTCAACGGAGATATGCTCGAGGTGCCAAGTGGGCTCTATTTCGAGTTTGGGTACGATCCTGCGGTGGTCGGCAACGGAATCGATGTGATCGGCCAAGGTTATGAGGCGTCAACGCCCAACTACAATTTTGATCAGCCGGGCGGTTTCGCGAACATGACGCCGAAGCCGCTGACGGTGATGGGTGCGGCGGTGACGAGCAAAGCCTACAATGGTTCGACGGCGGCAGTCATCACCGGCAGCCTGAATGGGGTGATCGCGGGCGATGTGGTGGTTTTCAACGGTACGGGAATCTTTACCAGCGCCAATGTGGGCACCGGGATTGCGGTAACTTCGACCAGCACACTGACCGGAGCCGCGGCCGGGAACTATACCCTGACGCAGCCGACCGGGCTGACGGGTGATATCACGCAGGGTTCGCAGACGATCACGGGCTTGCCGACCACCCTGAGCAAGCTGACCACGGATGCGGCCTATAATCCGGGTGCGACGGCGAGTTCCGGGCTGACGGTGAGCTATGCCAGCTCGAATCCGGCGGTCGCGACGGTCTCCGGCAGCACGATTACCATTGTGGGTGCGGGGGTGACGACGATCACGGCGAGCCAGGCGGGCGACACGAACTGGGCGGCGGCGACGCCAGTGACCCAAACGCTGACGGTAACGGCAGCGCAGACGCTTTTGGCGGGATGGGATTTCTCGACCACGACCAATGGCGGGACTGTCGCGGTGGCGGCTCCTTCGCCGCTCGTGTACGTGTCGAACTTTGGCGCGGGAACGATCTACTTTGATGGGACGAACGGCTCCAGCACGTGGTTGACGCCGGCGAGCAATCCTGAGGTCACTGGTTTCGCGGGAACATCGGTCAACGCGGGAGCGGGCTTCGCGACGACTGGCATCGCGTTGGCGATCGCCAACCAGACAGCGAACGGAAAGAAGGCCATCTTCAAATTCAATATGACAGGGCAGGTGAATCTGAATGTCACCTATGCCGCGCAACGGACCGGAACGGGCTTCAGCTCGCACCTGTGGGAATACAGCACCGACGGGACGAACTGGACGACGGCCCAGACGATTTCCTCGATCGCAAGTTCGTTCGCGGTGGTGACGCTCAGCCCCATCACCGGACTGAATCGGGCCGCCAACGCCTACCTGCGTTTGACAGTGGCGGGCGCTTCAGCGGCGTCCGGCAACAACCGTATCGATAACATCCAGTTCAAAACCGAGGCGGCTGGGCCTGCCCCGACGCTAAACGTCACCGGGACGCCGACGACCTTCTCGACGACCTATGGCGTGGCTTCCGCGGTGCAGACCTTCCCGGTTTCGGGCACCAACCTCGAAGCGAACATCGTGGCGACGGCGCCCGCTGGCTTTGAGGTTTCCGCCGATGGCACGACCTACGGCAGCACGGCGAACTTTGTGCCGACGAGTGGCGCGGTGACGGGAGCGACCTTGAGTGTGCGTCTGGCGGCGACGGCGGCGGTGACGGGCACCTACGATGCGAAAAACATCGTCGTTTCCTCATTGGACGCGACGAGTTTCAACCTGACCACGCCGGCGAGCGGCAATACGGTGAGCGCAGTGGGGCTGACGATTGCGGGCCTGACCGGCACGAGCCGGTTCTACGACGGCACGACGACCGCCTCTTTCACGGGGACGGCGGCTTATGTGGGCTTGGTGAATGGTGAAACCTTCACGGTGACCGGCACGCCGAGCGCGAGCTTTGCGACCGCGGCGGCGGAAGTGGGCAAGACGATCGCGGTGACCGGTTACACGGCGCCTTCGGCCAACTACACCCTCACGCAGCCTGCGCTGACCGCCGACATCACGCCAGCACCGCTGACGATCACGGCGAACGATGTGAGCAAGGGGACCGGCGTCGCCTTGACCGGCGGGCCGGGCTCGACGGCCTTCACGACGAGCGGGCTGATCATGCTGGAGACGGTGAGTTCGGTGACGATCACTTACGGCAGTGGGGCCGGGGCGGGAGATCCGGCGGGCTCGTACCCGGGCTCGGTGGTCGCTTCCGCGGCAGTGTTCGGGTCGGGTTCGGCTTCGAACTATGCGATCAACTACGTGCCGGGGACGATCAATGTCAGCGCGACGCCGACGATCAGCCTGAGCGGGACGTTGAGCGCAGTGAATGCGGTTTATGGCACGGCGAGTCCGACGCCAACGACCTTCACGGTATCGGGCGTGAACCTGACCGGCGATCTGACGGTGCTGGCGCCGACGGGTTACCGGGTGTCTTTGGAATCGGCGGCGAATTACGGTACGAGCATCACGGTCCCGGCGAGCGGGACGCTGAGCCCGACGACGGTGTATGTCCGCCTCGGGGGGACGACGCCGGTGGGCAGCTATTCGGGTGATGTGACGGTTTCCGGAGGTGGGGCGACGTCCAAGACGATCGCGACGGTGGCAAGCACGGTGTCGGCGAAGGGGCTGACGATCACGGGGGTGTCCGGGGTGGACAAGACTTACAACCGGACCAATGCCGCGTCGCTCAGTGGCACGCCGACGCTGGTCGGGGTGGTCGGATCGGATGATGTGAGTGTGTCTGGCACGCCGACCGCGACCTTCGCTTCGGTAGGGGTGGCTTCGGCGGTATCGATCACGGTGACGGGGTACACGTTGAGTGGTTCGGCGGCCGGCAACTATAGCGTGGCGCAGCCGACCGGGCTTTCGGCGAACATCACGCCGGCGGCGTTGACGGTGACGAGCGCGGCAGTGACGACGAAGGCCTACGACGGCACAACGGCGGCGACGATCACGGGGACGCTGGCGGGCATCTTCAGCCCGGATGTGGTGACCCTGGTGGGCACGGGTACCTTTGCGGATGCAAATGCCGGCACGGGCATCGCGGTGACCTCGACGAGTACCCTGAGCGGGGCGGCGGCGGGGAACTATGTGCTGACCCAGCCGACTGGATTGACGGGAACAATCACGCAGGCGGCAGCGCCGGCGATCAGCTTCGCCGGACCCGGGGTGCGGCACGTCGGGGATACGCCGGTGACGTTGACGGCGACGACGAATCCGACCGGTTTGACGGTGAGCTTTGCGAGTTCGAATCCGTCGGTGGCGACGGTGTCGGGGAGCACCTTGACCATCGTGGGCCTGGGGACGGCGACGATCACGGCCTCGCGGGATGCGGATCAAAACTACGCGGCGGCGACGCCGGTGGTGCGGACGCTGACGGTGGTGCGGGTACCGATCCTGGCGTGGGACTTCACGGGGGAGAATCAGCTGGGGACGTCGGTCTCGGATGTAACGGATACGAACCTGAACAGCTCGACGCTCAGTCGTGGATTGGGCGCGACGGCTTCGGTCGGGGCGAATTCCTTTCGCACGACGAGCTTCCAAAACAATGGGATCGCGACTTCGAACACCGATTACTTCGAGTTCACGGTGTCGGCGAAGGCGGGTTACACCCTGTCCTTGTCGGCGATCAATGCGGCCTTCAACGGCACGGCGAGCTTTGCGGTATCGCCGGGGGTGGCCAGCCAGTTTGCGTACAGCCTGGATGGGACGACCTTCACGCTGATCGGGACGGCGGCAAATATTATTGGCGCGCCGGCCAATTCGCCGGAGATCGACTTGAGCGGCATCACGGCGCTGCAGAATCTGCCGGACACGGCGACGGTGACCTTCCGCTACTATGCGAGTGGCCAGACGCCGACCGGCGGGTGGGGCTTCTCCTCCTCGGCGGCGGGTCAGTACGGCCTGGAGATCGTGGGTCTGGTGGATGTGGCGGGGACGGCGCCGAGCTTCACGCAGGAACCCGCGGCGAGCCAGATCATCGTTTCCGGGAACACGGCAACGCTGACGGCGCTGGCTGCGGGGGCGCCGACGCCGACGTACCAGTGGTATGAAGGTGTGAGCGGCGATACTTCGCATCCGGTCTCGGGCGCGACGGATGTGAGTTTCACGACGCCGGCTTTGACCGCAGCGACGAGCTACTGGGTGAAGGCGACGAACGTCAAGGGCAGCGCGAATAGCCACACGGCGAACGTGCTGGTGGCGGGTGGTACGATCAGCTTCGCGGCCAGCGGTACACTCTCGGTGAATCCGCTGACGACGTCCGGCCTGCCGAACACGGTGGCGGTGACGATCCATCGTTCGAACAGCACGGGAGGGGCCAGCGTGACCGTGACGGCGAGCAGCCCGACGACGGTGCCGAACGGCCAGGTGAAGCTGCTCAATACGACCGACTATACCCTGGGCGGAAACGTGGCGACGGTGAGCTTTGCCAATGGGGACTCCTCGGCGGTGCTGAACATCCCGCTGAAGACGACGACGCGGTTCGGGCAATTCCAGCTCGTGTTGAGCGATGCGACCGGTGGGGCCGCGGCTGATCCGGCGGTATTGGTCGTGCAGGTCCTGAAGAAGGATACGACGGCGCCGGCGGTGACGCTTTCGACCATGGCGATCGATCCGGTCAGCGCAGGGGTAGTGAAGGTCTTTGGCACGATCACCGATGGGGCGGCGACGGCGACGAGCAATGGGCTCTACCGGGTGGAATTGATCAATGTGAGCGTGACCGGCACGCACACGACGATCCTGACGGTGACGCCGACGCCGGCTTCGCCGAATCCGAATGTCTACGACTACGCGCAGAATATTCAGCTCGACCACGGGGTGAACAAACTGACGGTGAATGCCTACGACAACAGCGGCAAGAAGGGGACGAGGTCGCTTTCGGTGAGCTATAGCAATCCGGCGGTGACGGGTCTGGCGGGCACGTATTCCGGGTTGCTGCTGCCGGATGCGTCGGCGGCTTCTTCGAACGACACGCTCGGTCTCCTCACGCTGAAATCGACGGCAGGTGGTGTGATCAGCGGCAAGCTGACGGTGGGCGGGATTGCGGTGGCGCTGTCCGGTGCGCTGGACAACGCCGGCAACGTCTACTTCAAAGCCACGGGGACGAAGTATTTCAACGTGATCGACAAGACGGAGTTCGAATCCTACCTCGGCGCGCTTTCGGTCCGGATCGTGGGCACGGTGGCGACGGGCAAGCTGGAGAAAGTCGCGGGTGGCGATGTGCTGGCGAATGTTTCCGCGAACGTGGAAGTGGCACTGGCGGCGACGCCGATCGCCGGCAGCACGACCGCGGGCCAGAAATACACTGTGGTCTTCCCGAGCAAGGCGCAGACGAGTGTCACGAGCGGGAATTATCCGCAGGGCGATGGTTATGCGGCGGTGACGGTGAAGCCGAACGGTTCGGTTAGCGCGACGGGGGCACTGGCGGACGGTACGACTTATAGCGCTTCGGGTAAGCTGCATCCGCTCACGGGTGGGACGCAATCGGTGACGTTGTACTCGATGCTCTACGCGAAGAAGGGGGCTTTCGCGACCGAGTTGGTCTTCGACCAGGATGCGGCCACCCACTCCGACTCCGATGTGCTCGGCACGGGTGGCAAGTGGATCCGTCCGGCGCTACCGCGTTCGCGGTATTATCCGCTCGGCTGGACGGCGGGCGCGGTGGTCGATGCGAAGGGCGCCCGTTACACGGTGCCGACCACGGTGATCAGTGTGCTGCCGAACTTGACGACGCAGGTGCCGAACGCGCAGCTGCAATTTGAAGCGGGCAGCCTGGTTTCGACCCTCAACCTGAATGGCGTGATCGCCCCGAATAACACCTTCACGAACAAGTCGACGGACCTGGCGTTGAAGCTGAGCATCTCGAAGGCGGCAGGGACCTTTAGCGGAACCTTCACCCACAGCGACAACACCAAGCCGGCGTTCAAGGGCATCATTGTCCAGGAAGGCAGCAGCGCGGGGGGCTACGGCTTCTTCCGGAGCACGCCGCCGAACGTCTACAACGGGACCGGGCTTGGGGGCGGGGTCTCGCTGATCGCGCTGCCGGCGACGCCGTAAGGCCAACGAACTTTCCGCCGCCGGCCGGGTTTTCTCGGGACCCGGCCGGCTGGCGGAACCGACCAAGACTTTAACGAAGCAGGCGGCTCTCATCCGGGCCGCCGAGCCAAAGAAAAACGGGGCCGCTTTGGCCCCGTTTTCATTTTTTCGGAGATGGGCTCGCCGACCGGGCTATGAGGTGAAGCGCCAAGCTTCGAGGCGGGTGACGAAGTCGCGGAGGCCGGATTGGTCTTTGGAGAGTTCGTTCCAGCCGCGGTGGCAGAGATTGCCAAGCACACCGTAGAGGGCGAAATCGGCGTAGACCGGGGACGGGCCGAGCAGGAAGGCGGAGCGGCGCAGGGTGGCCTCGCAGCGGGTGAGGAGAGCGTCGAGTTCGGCGCGGATGGTGGCGGCATCGCGGGTCCATTGAGCGAGGCAGCCGCGGCCGAAGCGGCGTTCCTTGTGGCGGATGACCATGGTGCGGGCGACGAGGTCTTCGATGGCCGGCACGTAGTGGATATCGGCGAGCTTGAAGGTGCGGGCTTCCACGGCGTCTTCGAGCCATTCCGTGAGACAGAGATTGGCGGCTTCGACGGCTTTGGGGAAGAGGCGGCCTTCGGCCCAGGTCGTGTCGACGTAGCGGGCGACATCGAGCGAATCGCCGGCGTTTTCAAAGACGACCCGGTCGCCGTGGACGAGGACTGGCACCTGGTAGTAGGCACCTTTGGTGAGGTGAATGATTTCGCTGCGATCGGAGTTGGGGACCTCCTTGGTGGCGAATTCCACGCCACAGGCAGTGAGCGCCTGGCGGACGGGGATCGCATACGGGCTGTGGGACATCTGATAAAGGACGATGCTCATGGCGCGGGTAGGTTCGGAGGAACCTCGGGGAGGGCAAAACGAAAATTGCTCGCGGGTGAATACGGATGGCGGATTGCGGGGCCAAGTCCGCGGCGGGTCGTGGATTATTTGCGGAGGAGGCCAGTCGAATGGGTGGGCGTCGGCAGTTGCCGCGCTGCCCGGAACGGCTCAATCTTCCGCCCCGTTCAACTTTTCCATGCCATCACCCTCCGCTTTTCGCTCCGTCGTTCTGCCCCTGCTTGGTGCCATCTGCGCCGCAACGCCGCTCCTGGCCGATGATGCCGCAGCTGAAGGCCGTTTCATTTCCAATGCGCGGCAGCTCATTTACGAAGGGAAGCGGAGCGGGGAGGGATATTTCCACCCGGATGGCAATCTGCTGACCTTCCAGAGTGAGCGCGAGGAGGGGAATCCCTTCTACCAGATCTACCTGCTCGATTTGCTCAGCGGGGAAAGCGCCCGGGTTTCGCCGGGGACCGGTAAGACGACCTGTTCCTTCTTTCAGCCGGGGACTTCGCGGCTGCTTTTTGCCAGCACGCATCACGATCCGGAAGCGCAGGCGAAGCAGAAGGCCGAGCTGGATTTTCGCGCGAGCGGGAAGACGCGCCGGTACTCGTGGGATTACGACGAGACGATGGATATCTTTTCGTGCCAGCAGGACGGCACGCAGATCGTGCAGCTCACGCATGAGAAGGGGTACGATGCGGAGGGTTCGTTTTCGCCGGATGGGAAACAGATCGTCTTTTGCTCGCTGCGCAGCGCGTACGATCACGAGCTGACGGCGGAGGAGAAGCTGCGCCGGGAAAAGGATCCGGCGTGGTTTGGGGAGCTGTACATCATGAATGCCGACGGCTCGAATGTGCGCCGGCTGACGAACGCGCCGGGCTACGATGGCGGGCCGTTTTTCTCGCCGGACGGGCAGCGGATCATCTGGCGGCGCTTCGACCAGAGCGGGATGAATGCAGACGTCTACACGATGAAGACGGACGGCACGGATGTGCAGCGGGTGACCGACTTCAAGGCGATGTCCTGGGCGCCTTACTATCACCCGAGCGGGCAGTACATCATCTTCACTTCGAACAAATTCGGATTCGAAAACTTCGAGCTCTTCATCGTGGATACGAAGGGCGAGAAGGAGCCGGTGCGGGTGAGTTACACGGATGGCTTTGATGGGCTGCCGGTCTTTTCGCCGGACGGCGCGAAGCTATGCTGGTCGACGAATCGGACGGCGGACAAGAAGTCGCAGCTGTTCCTCGCGAACTGGAATCACCAGGCGGCGCTGGAAGCACTCGCCGCCGCGCCGGCTCGCACCAAAGCGGAAGCTCCCGCAGCGGCTCCATCGGCGGCCGCAGCGCCGGAAAAAAAAGGTCTGCCGGATCTTTCCAATCTCACGCGCGACATTCTCAAAGGCTCGGTGGAATGGCTCGCAGCGCCCGAGCGGGAAGGCCGGGCGACCGGAACCCCAGGCGCGGCCGCAGCGGCGGATTTCATCAGCAAAGCGCTGCAGGATTACAAACTGAAGCCGGTGGTCGGTGATTCGTTTTTGCAGCCGTTCGAGTTCCGCGCCGGGGAGAAATTGGTGCCGGGTAAAAACACGCTGAGCGTCGACGGGACGAGCTTTGCGGTGGACAAGGATTTTCGCCCGCTCGCCTTCACCGACAACGGCGAAGTGGAAGGTGAAGTCGTCTTTGCCGGCTACGGTCTGAGTGCACCGGAGGGTGCGAATCAAGCCCGCTACAACAGCTACGATGGGCTCGAGGTGAAGGACAAGGTGGTGCTGCTGCTGCGCTATGTGCCGGAAGAGGTCGAGGCTCAGCGCCGGACGCATCTGAACCGGTATGCCGGCCTGCGGTATAAAGTGATGATGGCGCGGGAGCGCGGGGCCAAAGGCGTGCTGGTGGTGACTGGGCCGAACTCACCGGGGGCCGGCGAGATTTTGAAGCTCTCGAACGATGGCTCGAACTCGGATAGCGGTCTGCCGGCGGTAAGCATTAGCGGCGCGGTCGCGGATGCCCTGCTCAAGGCCAGCGGTAAATCGCTGAAGGATTTGCAGGCGGGACTCGACAACGAAAACCCGCATGCAGAAGGCGGTTTTGTGCTGCCGAAGACCAAGGTGAAATTCACGACCGCAGTCGAGCATCTGCGCAAATCCGATCACAACGTCGTCGCAGCACTGCCGGGGCAGACGGATGAATGGGTCGTGATCGGCGCGCACTATGATCACCTCGGACTCGGCGGTTCGTCTTCGATGGCCAAGGCCGGAGAAGAAGGCCAGGTGCATCCCGGCGCGGATGACAATGCCAGCGGTACGGCGGTGGTGCTCGACCTCGCCGCGGCGCTGACTTCGGCGTCCGGAGCGCGGACGCTGGATGGCGGAAGTGCGCCGTCGAAATTCAAGCGTGGCGTCATCTTCGCTTTTTGGAGCGGCGAAGAAATGGGCCTGCTTGGCAGCGCCGCTTTCTGCGACAAGCCGCCGGTGCCGATCGAGAAGATCGCAGCTTACGTGAACTTCGACATGGTGGGCCGTCTGCGCGAAAACAAGCTTTCGATGCAAGCGGTGGGCAGCTCGAAGGTGTGGCGCAAGCTGATCGAGAAGCGCAACGTCGTGGCGGGGTTCAATCTCACGCTCCAGGACGATCCCTATCTGCCGACGGATGTGACCAGCTTTTATCCGAAGCGGGTGCCGGTGCTGAATTTCTTCACCGGGGCGCATGAAGACTATCATCGCCCGACGGATACCGCAGAGAAACTCGACTACAACGGCATGGAGCGGATCGCGAAATTCGCCCAGGCGATCATCACCGATGTGGTGAATGCGCCCGAGCGGCCGGACTACTCCCGCGTGGAGCGGAATGAGCAGGGCGGCGGTTCGCGGGAGACGCTGCGCGCCTATCTCGGCTCGATCCCGGACTATACCCAGGAAGTCAAAGGCGTGAAGCTAAGTGGCGTCCGCGGGGGCAGCCCGGCGGAGAAGGGTGGCATTCAGGGCGGGGACGTGATCGTGGAATTCGCGGGCCAGAAGATCGCGAATATCTATGACTACACCTATGCGCTCGACGCGGTGAAGATCGGCGTGCCGGTAAAGATCATCGTCGAGCGCGAAGGTAAACGGATGGAAGTATCCGTGACGCCGGCAGCCCGAAAGTAGGGCTTGGTTGGAGTACAGGCTTTGGCCTGCAGCGGGAGTCGTCCGCCAGCAGCCTGAAGGCTGTACTCCAACGTTCTGGGCGGGCGCTCATTTCTGCTTTGCTTTCCGGAGGACGAACTCGAACTGGGTCGTGACCGGCGGTCCGAGATCGGGATCCGGAGTGACGGTTTTTTCGAAGGTCAGTTTGAGTTGATTCGAGCGAATCACCAGGAGAGCGGGGACCTCGGTATTGATGAGGTAGTTGATCGTCGCATCCGGGTTGGCCGAAGTGGCGAGGCCTCGGATGACGACCGTACTGGAAGTCAGTGAAGTGGCCGGGCCCTCCGGGACTGCGGTCAGGATGGTGATTTCGCTGTCGTCCGATAAAAGGGCTTCGGCTTTATACACTTGGGCCGAGGAGAGTCCTTCTTCGGACAAATTCTTCCGAATGGTCACCTTGCCGGTGTATCGGCCCGCGATCGCCGGATCGAGGCTCGGGGTGCTGATCGCCGTGATCGGAATCGGCGAGGGGCCGTAATCTGGTCCGGAAGTGGAGAGGGGTCCGGCGGATTGGACCCGCGAATCCAGCCGGTAGTAGGCGCACCTGGCCAAAATCTTTTTGCGTGTGGCTGGGGCGAAATAGAGAACGTAGGCCGTGCCCCCTGCGGGAGTGGTGACCGTTTTGACGTAGGGCCACTTCTCGCCAAAGAAGGCCTGCGGATCGACGCCGGGCTGGAGGTAGATGACGATTCGATCCAGCAAGTACGTGTCGTTGAGCGTGGCGGCAGCGACGGGCGCCGGAGCGAGCGTCGCGGTGAAGAGGGCGAGTAGGGAGGGGAGGAGGAGAGTTTGGACGGACCGCATAGTGCCGGCGTTGTAGAAGTTCGATGAATGAAAGGAAAGATAAATTATTTAATAAAGTATTGATCTGTCTTAAGTATCTGTTGTTGAGGGCAATCAGATCTATTTTTCGAGGGGGATTAAGTTTGGAAATGGATGTCTTTATTATCACCTGAAGGCCCGCGAAATCATTGCCTCAGCGCCCTTTCAGGTGCGGCCTGCCTCCGCTTCGTCAGGCTCACCGCTCATGATGGGGCGATCGCTGGGAGAAAAATTTTCTCGCGGGCCAAGAAGGGGCGGTCTAGCTGGATTCTCTCTCCCACCTCACCCAATGAAGTTTGCCCAAATCCTCCCGCTCGTTCTCCCGATTGCCGCTTTCGCCCAGAGCACGCCCCCGCCAGCGCTCGATGGCCAGTGGGAAAAGAAGCAACTAACCCCGTACTTCTGGGCCGAAGGCGCAGCATTCGCGGACTTCAACCACGATGGAAAGCAGGACGTGGCGTACGGGCCGTACTGGTTTGCCGGGCCGGAGTTCAAGGAGAAGCACACGTTCTGGGACGACTCGAAGACCTCGAAGATCAAGAAGGCCGATGGCACCGAGGAGACGATCCCGGGCTACAAAGGCGCGCTCTCGAATGAGAACGACTATTCCTCCGACTTCCTGACCTACACCGCCGACATCAATGCGGACGGCTGGGCCGATATCATCGTGCTCGGTTTCCCGGGCAAGGAGTCGTGGTGGTTTGAGAATCCGAAAGGGGCGGAGGGCAAGTGGGCGCAGCACGTGATCATCGACTCGACGGACAACGAGTCGCCGACCATCGCCGATATCAATGGCGACCGTCGTCCGGAGATCGTGTGCATGAGTGGCGGCGCGGTCGGTTACGCCGAGTACGATCCGCAGAACCCGGCGGCGAAGTGGAACTGGCACGACGTTTCCGACAAGCCGATGATCACGAAGCCGGACGGCAAGGAATCGCCGCGCTATTTCCGTTACACGCATGGCCTCGGAGTGGGGGATGTGAATGGCGACGGCCGCGCGGATATTCTCGAAGCGAGTGGCTGGTGGGAACAGCCGGCCAAGCTCGGCGAAGGCCAGTGG
>Ga0209050_1002611_pt1 | contig 14887 bp, 17 predicted proteins | sample Araplavi_mTSA_r2_FD_184276 | JGI IMG/M metagenome (GOLD analysis project Ga0209050, IMG submission 184276) | Arabidopsis root microbial communities from North Carolina, USA - plate scrape MF_Cvi_mTSA_r2 (SPAdes) (version 2) | ecosystem: Host-associated > Plants > Roots > Endosphere | place: USA... | reverse complement strand
ACGTTGGCGGCGTCCAGGGCGGAAGCAAGTTGGAAAGAATGATGCATTTGTAAGTCCTCCTCGGGGTTAGTGTGGGAGGAAGTTTATGGAGTGGCGGCGGGGATGTCCTTGACGCACCTTAAGCAAACCCGGTAAATCGGGGTCTGACCCAAGGGTCAGACCCTGGTTTACCGGTTTTCAGCCACACCCACCCATATAGTGGCACTCAACACACCGCGTACACCCATCCACCTTATGCAGCGCCCGCGCACCGCACTCCGGGCACTTGCCCGCCGACTTCGTTGGCGCAGCCCCCGCCGCCGTCATCGCCTCCGGCGCCACATGCCCCGTCGACGCACACTGCGCCGCCAACTGCGGTACCGGCACCTGGTTCCCATAAGCATCCAGGAACCCCCGCCGTATCAAAATCCGCTGCAAAGTGAACGCAATCGCCGCCACCTCCGAATCGTGATAAACCGGCACCTGCACCCCATCCTCCCGCGTCAGTAGCCCGCAGCGCACCGGCCCCTTCTCCCAGGCCACCTCCCGCATGTCAGCCAGCGCCTTGGCAATCGAACTCCCCGCCCGCGCAGCCATCGACAGCAAGCGCATGGACGACGTAATCCACTGCTGCCCATCGCTGCGCTGGTTAGCCGGCATGAAGAACTCGAACGGCCGCTCAATCCGTACCGGCGCACCCTCCAGCGTCCCATCCACGGTGATAAAGCTCACAGTCAGGTAAGCCGACTTCTTGCCCTCCTGCGTCCAGTATTCGACCTTGGACGTCACCGACTCCAGCTCACCCAACGGACGCCCATCGAAACGCTTGCGCAGCGGATCGTCATCCCGCTGCACCGGCGCGGCCGACGCGGAAGCCGCAGCCGGCTCCGGCGCCACACTCAACACACTGCCCGTCACCGTATTCGGACGGAAGGTCGCCAGGCCTTTCAGCCCCGCCACCCACGCCTCGGTGTACAGCTCCTTGAAGTCCTCATACGGGTAATCTTCCGGCACATTCACCGTCTTCGAAATCGCCGTATCGACGAAAGGCTGCACTGCCTCCATCATGCTCACATGGTCCAGCGCAGCCATATCCAGCGCCGTAACAAACTGCGCTGGCAACTGCCCCATATCGAAGCCCATGTGGCGATACAGGCGCCACGCATGGTCAGCCACCTCATAGGAACGCGACGATCCATCCGGCATGCGCTTGCGGCGCTGGTAGACCCAGGAGAACGCCGGCTCGATGCCGTTGGATGCGTTATCCGCAAAGGCCAGCGTAATCGTGCCCGTCGGAGCAATCGACAGCAAATGCGAGTTGCGGATGCCATGCCTGGCAATCGCCTCGCGCAAGGCGTTTGGCAAACGGCGCACGAAAGCCCCTTCCAGGTACTGCTCCTTGTCGAAGAACGGGAACGCGCCCTTCTCCTGCGCCAGCGCCACCGAGGCTGTATAAGCCGCATCGCGCAAGGCCTCCGCGATGCTGGCCGCCATCGCACGGCCGCCGACCGAGTCATAACGCATGCCCAGCATCACCAGGGCGCTGCCAAGGCCAAGGAAGCCAAGGCCGATGCGGCGCTTGGCCGCACCCTCGTCCGCCTGCTGCGGCAAAGGCCACTGGGTCGCATCGAGAGCCAGGTCCAGCATGCGCACCGCAATCCCGGCCACCTGCCGCATCGCCTCGTAGTTGAAGCTCGCCCGGTCGGTGAACGGGTTCTGCACAAAGCAGGTCAGGTTCAGCGAACCCAGGTCGCAGCAGCCGTAGCCAGGCAGCGGCTGTTCGCCGCAGGGATTGGTGGCGCGCAGGGTCTCGCAGTAATACAGGTTATTCTCGGCATTGATACGGTCCACGAACAGCACGCCCGGTTCGGCATGGTCGTAGGTGGAAGTCATCACCTTGTCCCACAGCTGGCGCGCCGGAACGCGGCGATAGACCCACAACCCGTCCTCACGCTGGCTGGCGCCGGCAGCCAGGTCCTCATCGCCTGGTTCAACCTTGTGCACCAGCTCAAATTCGGAGTCCGCGGCCAGCGCCCGCATGAACGCATCCGTCACCCCGATCGACAGGTTGAAATTGCGGAAGCCCCCATCATCCTTGGCGGCGATAAAGCGCTCGATATCCGGATGATCGATGCGCAGCACGCCCATTTGCGCACCCCGACGCGCACCTGCCGATTCAACGGTCTTGCATGAAGCGTCGAACACTTCCATATACGACACCGGCCCCGAAGCACGGGACTGCGTGCCCTTCACCTTGGCCCCAGCCGGGCGGATGGCACTGAAATCGTAGCCGACGCCGCCCCCGCGCCGCATGGTCTCCGCCGCCTCGGCAACAGCGGTATAAATGCCGGGCAGCCCATCGTCCTCCCCGGTCACCGAATCGCCCACCGGCTGCACGAAGCAGTTCATCAGGGTGGCCTTCAGGCCCAGGCCGACAGCGGAATTGATACGTCCAGCGGGCACGAAGCCATTCTCCTGCGCCCACAGGAATTGTTCTTCAAGATCTTCGCGCAGCTCGGGCGCCTCCAGCGCAGCCAGTGCGCGCGCTACGCGGCGGCGGACGTCGATGATGTCCTGCTCATCCCCTTTCGCGTATTTTTCGCGCAGCACGTCCAGCGAGATTTCCTGGGGTGGCATGGGGTTGCCGAACATTTTTTCGTTTGCATTCATGGATAGTCCTGCTCAGGTTAAAACTGAGGCTGACTATCGCTGAATGCGGGGGCAAAATCCTTGATTCAGGATAAGTTTGGCGGCCAGATTTCCTCTTCCGACCAGCCCAGCTCCCGGAAATCCTGCGCCCGCAGCGGCGCCTCGCCTGCCGCAAAGAATTCGTCCAGCTGGGGTGGCGCCACCGGCGTCGACGAAAGCATCGCATGCACCTGCCCCCGATGATGGATCTGGTGCCCGAAGATATGAGCCAGCAGGCGCTGGCGGGTATCGCGCTGGAACTCGTCCCCGCGGTCAATGGTCACGACCCGTCCCAGGCCCTCATCGCGCAAGGCCTTGCAATACGCGATCAGCCGGCGATCTGAAGCACGCTGCGCTTCCCACAGGTCGGCGCAGGTATCAAACGGCTCCTCCACCGCAAAGAACGCGCTGCGATAATCCGGATGCGGCGGCAGGCCGCCCGCCTCCCGTTCCAGCGCATCGATATAAAACCAGTCCACAGTAAGGATATGGTTGAGTGTCGCCCTAATCGAAGGGAAGAAGCCCGCCCGTCCCGCTTCAAAGTCCTCCTGCGACAACTTGGCACAAGCCCGCAACAGCCGATGGTTAGCCCAGCCGTTGTTATACGCCTCAGTCAGGAAATGCCGCGACAGCCGATTACGCTCCAGCCCGTGTCCCACCATGGGGTCAGGCCCCAGTGACACGGACTCAGCCGATTCAGGATCAGTCATTGGATATGCAGGTAGCTGATGCCGGGGGCATCTTCAAGAATCGAGAGCACCGCCGAGTACAGCCCCGCCACCGCCGTCGCACGTGGATCGCGGCCGGCGAGCCGCTCCATCAAACCGCAATCGGCGAAGACATAGGTTTGCCAGCCCTCTTCCGAATTGGTGCAAGCCACGTATAGCTCGCAATCCTCCGCCTCCACCGGCACGCACCAGGCAAAGTCCTCGGGGATCACCTCGCCCAAGGCGTGGTAGCCATGCGTCGATAATTCATCGGCCATCCACTCCGCCAGGCGTAAGCCATAGATGCCGGGATTGGTCAGCTTGTCCTCATCCGCCACGATTTCGAAGCGGGAAGATTGGAACATCAGGACCGGGCTATGCATTCCGATGCTCCTTTCATTCTTCAGCTGCGCGGCACTTGCGCGAACGCGGCATTCAAGCGCCGCACCATATCGGCGTTCATCGATGCCGTATGCCGGTTCCATCGGTCCATCGTATGTTGCAGCTCGCTCTGCAGGCGCTGCGCCAGTTGATATTCGCGCGCACCCGCCGCCCAGATCGCAAACTCTGCGCGTGCGTCAAAACTGCCAAAGCGATTGACGGCGTTCTCGAACTCCGCACGCGCCTCGTCATTGCGGCCGGCTGCCGCAAACGCTTTCGCCAACAGCAGGCTGCATTGCTCGGCTCGGTAGCCCGCATCCCTGCTGCGAATGAATTCCAGGTGTTCAATCGCCTTGCCATGCGCACCGACAGCCACGTTGGCCCTTGCCGCGCCAAGACGGATTTCCAGGTCCGAGCCAAAAGCCCCCTGCAGGCAAGCTTCATAAGTAGTCGCAGCCTCCGCCGCCTCCCCCGCTTCCAGCAGGGCCGAGGCCAGGCGCATCTGGTTTTGTGCGGTCGGGGTGAAATTGAATGCGTCGCGCGCTTCGCGCAGTTCACGGCCGGGATCCAGCATCCGGCCGGCAGCGGCAACCGCCTTGCGCGCGCCAACTTCCAGGCGGGAGCTCGGCAGGTACACGGCGAAGAAGTACACCAAACTGCCCAGCAGCGGGAATGAGAACAGGATCAGCAGCCAATACAACTCCCGCCCACGGCGCACCGCGTGCACGGCAAAAAAGATGGCGACCAGAATATGCAGACCCAGACCGACAAACGGCATTTCTCTTTCTCCTATAAGTTGAAGTTTCGATTATAGACGACCGTCGCGCAAGGGTTCCAGGTGAATGCTGAGGCCGCTTGCCGAAGTACGGATAGCGGTCGGCACGAACTGCACACCGGCATAGCGCAGCTCATCAGGACGCCAGGTATAAATCGGCGTGTCGCGCGCCAGGTTGTCGGCCAGCAGGCGGGCGGCGCCGGCAACCTGACGCTGGGTGCGCTCATCCAGACCGTCGAGCATGAAGTCATCCAGTCGCGCGTCAGCCAGCATCACCGCGTTGCGCGAAGGGTCGATAGCCAGGCGCCCCGACAGCGCCAAGGTGCCGGTAAATTGCTGCCGCATCAGCGGGGAGGAAACCGAGAGCGAGGCGCTCAGCGCAATCCGGTCGTTCGGCAGGGTGGACAGCCGCGGTTCCAGCAAGCGCAGTTCGAACACGGCCAGCGCGCGATGCTCAAGCGGGAAGCGCTGGTCGATATTGCGCTGCAGCCGCGCCAGCGGGACTTCGTAATCGCGCGGCCCGGCAAGGCTTGCGCATCCGGACAGCAGCACGGCAGCACCGCCTCCAGTAGCCAGCACGGCGGCGGCAATGGCGCGGGTGGCGAGGCGTCTGTGTGGGGTCATTTGAATCTCCTGTGGCATAGTCGCTGCAATGATAGCGGGGATCGCCTATGCAACCTGTAACCATTGGTATCGCTGGATGGGCCTTGCCGCGCGCCGATGCGGACCTGTTTCCGCCAGCCAGCTTCGGCAGCAACCTGGCGCGCTACGCCGCGGTGTTCGACACGGTCGAGATCAACTCGTCTTTCTATCGTCCACACCGGCCGGAGACCTACGCGCGCTGGGCGGACAGCGTGCCGGCCAGCTTTCGCTTTGCCGTCAAGCTGCCGCGCTCTGTCACGCATGAAAAACGCTTGCAGGACATGGACGCCGACCTCGATCGCTTTACAGCGGAAGCAGGCGCGCTGGGCGAAAAGCTGGGCTGGATTCTCGTGCAGACGCCGCCCAGCCTGCGTTTTGATCCTGCAGCGGCGGCCGCCCTCTTCGCCGGACTGGCCAAGCGCTTTGGCGCCGAACGCGCGGCGCAGTCGCGACGGCATCTGTTTTTGGCCTGCGAGGCCCGCCACAGCTCATGGTTCGGCGGCGAGGCCACCGCGCTGCTGCGCGAAATGGGAGTGATCCGGGTGATAGCCGACCCACCTGCCGGCGAACCCGGGCCGTTTATCGCAACCACCGACCATGCAGCCTACGTGCGCCTGCACGGCAGCCCGCAGATCTATCGCTCAGTCTACGAACCGCAGCGGCTGGCACAGGTCGCGGCGTGGCTGCGCAAACAGAGCAGCAACGCGCTGGTCATCTTCGACAACACCATGTCCGGCACCCAGGTCCGGCAAGCCGCGCAACTGCGCCAGATGCTCACTTCTTCTTCATCGGGTCGTCATCCGGGTTCACATACGTGATGTCAAACGGCCCCTCGCCGTGGATCTGCACGATGGTGTCGCCCTTCATGATCGCATAGTGATTGGTCTTGGCCGGAATCGCCACGAAGTCCCCTGCATGGTGGGCCTTGGCCGCCTTTTCATCCAGCTTTTCCCCCATGCCCAGCATCAGCGTGCCCTTGATCACCGTGACGTTCTCGATCATCGAGTGCATATGCGGTGGCACCTTGTAGCCGCTAGGCGCATGCAGCCTCATGACAAACGGCCCCGCCTTGCCGGGATCCCCCTGCAGCACGGCCGCTTTGGCGCCTTTGGGCAGCGTGGGCGGTCCTTCGCCCCATTTCATCTCATCGCCGAGATGCATTGCAGATACAGGAATCAGGCACCCAAAAGCAGCAGCGGCAAAGACGGCAGCCAGGGCACGAGGCGTCATTCCGGACATGGCAATCTCCTTAAAAAGGGCACTCCTGATTGATGATAGCCCGCATTTGCAAAAAAACCACTTGCAGCCAGCAGTTTCAGTGTTATAGTTCACTACAACACCAGTCCATTAAATCACCAACACTGGAGGAAACGATGTATGTGGAATGAAAACCGCCCGATCTACCTGCAGTTGAAGGAGCGGGTCGTCGGCATGATGCTGGATGGCTTGCTCAAGCCCGGCGATGCCCTGCCCTCGGTGCGCCAGGTCGCGGCCGATTACCAATTGAACCCGATTACCGTCTCCCGCGCCTATCAGGAGCTGGTCGACGAAACCTTGGTGGAAAAAAGAAGGGGATTAGGAATGTACGTTACCGAAGGCGCTGTTGATAAACTGATATCATCCGAGCGCGAACGATTTGTGCGCGAAGAATGGCCCGCCATGGTTGAACGCATCCGCCGCCTGGGCCTGGATATTGAACAACTGCTGCGCGCCACGAATGTGCCGCCACAAGGAGCCCCGGCATGACAGCGATCATCACCGCTAAACACCTGAGCAAAAGTTTCGGCACCACCAAGGCGCTGGACGACGCCAGTTTTGAAATCAACGCCGGCCGCATCGTCGGCCTGATCGGCCCAAACGGTTCCGGCAAGACCACCACCCTGAAAGCCATCCTCGGCCTGTCGCGCTTCGAAGGCGAGCTGAATGTACTGGGCCTGGACCCGCGCCAGCAGCGCGATGAACTGATGAAGGATGTCTGCTTCATCGCCGACGTCGCCATCCTGCCGCGCTGGCTGAAGGTGAAGGACGCCATCAGCTTCTGCGAAGGCATCCATCCGCGCTTCAACCGCGAACGCGCCGAGAAGTACATCGCCAACACCAAGCTGTCGCCGGACATGAAGGTCAAAGCCATGTCCAAGGGCATGATCGTGCAACTGCACCTGGCGCTGGTGATGGCAATCGACGCCAAGCTGCTGGTGCTGGACGAGCCGACCCTGGGCCTGGACATCCTGTACCGCAAGCAGTTCTACCACCAGCTGCTGGAAGACTACTTCGACGAAAACAAGACCATCCTGATCACCACGCACCAGATCGAGGAAGTGGAAAACATCCTGACCGACCTGATGTTCATCCGCGACGGCAAGATCACCCTCGCCGCCTCGATGGATGAAATCGGCGACCGCTACACCGAAGTGATGGTGCAGCCCGAGTACATGACCGCCGCCAGCGCCCTGCAGCCGCTGCACCAGCGCACTGTGTTCGGCAAGGCAGTCATGCTGTTCGACGGCGTCTCGCGCAAGCAACTGGAAACCTTTGGCGAAACCCGTACCCCTAGCGTGGCCGACCTGTTCGTGGCCAGCATGAAAGGACAATACGAATGAATACGATGAAATGGCTGATGCAGCGCGAGTACTGGGAGAACAAGGGCATGCTGTTCTGGACCCCTGCCATCATCGCCGGCCTGATGGTAGCCTTCACCGCCGTGATGCTCATCGTCGGCAACAATATGGAAATGCATTTCAATGGCGAAGGGCTGTCGCGCTTCCATGAAATGTCCGCCGTACAGCGGCACGAACTGGCCAGCGCGGTCGGTGCAGCCTTCCCGATGATGGCTACGCCGCTGTATATCCTGATGAGCTTCGTGGTCTTCTTCTACTGCCTGGGCGCCCTGTATGACGACCGTCGCGACCGCAGCATCCTGTTCTGGAAATCGCTGCCGGTGTCGGACGTCACAACCGTGCTGTCCAAAGTGGCGGTAGCAACCGTAGCCGCGCCGCTGATCGTGGCAGCCATCGGCTTCGTGGCATCGCTTGCCATCATGCTGATGACGTCCATCGCCCTCAGCTTCCACGGCGTGAACGTGTTCAGCGACCTGCTCTCCTCCACCAACCTGTGGCTCTCGCCGTTCCGCATGCTGTCGCTGATCCCGGTCTACCTGCTGTGGGCACTGCCGACCGTGGGCTGGCTGCTGATGGTGTCGAGCTGGGCGCGCAACAAGGTCTTCCTGTGGGCAGTGGGCACGCCGCTGATGACCGGTGCGCTGCTGGCCTGGGCCAACTACGCCTTCAAGCTTGGCATCAACATCGAATGGTTCTTCTCGCAGGTGGTATTGCGCCTGCTGGGCAGCGTGCTGCCAGGCGCATGGTTCATGTTCGACAAGTCGGCGCGTGAAGCGATGGAGCACGCCCCTGGCATGGAGAACGACCCCACCGGCCAGATTGCCGGCTTCTTCAACCAGGCATACAACTCGCTGGCCAGCCCGGCGCTGTGGGTTGGTGTCGCGGCCGGCGTGGCCATGATTGCCGCCGCAATCTGGATGCGCCGCTGGCGCGAAGAGAACTGATCCCGTAATCGGCTGGTCGCGGCAGCTCGATGCCTTTCGAGCTGCCGGAGCCCGTTCGGCACCGCACAGAGAACGCGTCGGCCCGGCGCTATAGTCCCTGGATCTCGAGGAACAGGAGCTGCCGATGGCGAAGCCGCCCCCAGGAGTACGCCTGTTGCGCAGTCTTGCCCGCGCAGGAAAGGCACAGCAAAAACTTCTTGCAGCCTTCGTGACGCCAAAGCCGCGGCGCGCTGCCAAATCCAGCGCCATCGCCGCCGGCCCGCAGCCACTCAAACCTGGCAGGAAGGCGCAAGGCAGCCGCTCCACTGCGCCGGGAAAATGGCTGGCAGCCCACTACCCTCGGCAATTTTCCCCTGCACCACCCAGCGCCGCCCCGATCGCCTACTGGCTCTATCTCCCTGAACGCACGCCAGAAAAGGCTGCGCGCCGGGGACTCCCTTTGATTGTCATGCTGCACGGGTGCCACCAGAGCGCAACCCAGTTTGCCCAAGGCACCCGCATGAACTTGCTTGCAGAGGACAAGGGTTACGCCGTGCTGTATCCGCAGCAGCCGGTGAGCGCAAATGCCCAGCGCTGCTGGCATTGGTATAGCCAGGCTGCCCAGCAAGGCGGCGGAGAGACGGCCACGCTTGCCGCGCTCATCGCGCACATTTGCGGCCAGCACCACATTGACCGTAGCCGGATCTATGCGTGCGGTATCTCCGCCGGCGCTGGCATGGCCGCCGTGCTGGCATTGAACCACCCTGAGCTGATTGCCGCCATCGGCCTGCATTCCGGCCCGGTGGCCGGCGTCGCCAGGTCTTCCGCGGAAGCGCTGCACGTGATGCGCCACGGCGCGGGCCTGAACGCGGTTGCAGCGATTCGGGAAATTCAGCAGCGGCACGCGTTACGGCTCAAGCACGATGCTGCCGGCGAGGCTCCGCTCATGCCCGCCATCCTGATCCAGGGCGAGGCGGACAGGGTGGTTCGCCCGGTCAATCAGGCGCACCTTGCACGCCAATGGTTGGCGCTGAACGGGCTGGGCGCCAACGCCCAGGCGCAAGTGACGCTTAAACCTGCGGGCAAAACCGTGCGCAGGAATGCATGCGAGATTTGCGACTTTCAGCACGGCCAGAAAGTTGTACTGCGTGTAGCAAGCATTGCGGGACTGGGGCACGCATGGAGCGGCGGCGATCCGTCGCTCAAGTTCAATGAAGCGGCCGGCCCCGACGCCAGCCGCATGATGCTGGAGTTCTTTTCCCGGCACCGGCGCTAGTCCCAAAAATCAGGGCGGCCGCCCCTTCCGGAACAGCCGCCCATGATCAGGATTCGCTACCTGGACTCAAGCTGGCAGCGCATTCTTCTCCTCTGGCGCAGCGTCGGACACCGTCGCTTCCGTGGTCAGCAGCAGCCCGGCGATGGAGGCAGCGTTCTGCAGCGCGGTGCGGGTCACCTTGGTCGGGTCGATCACGCCGTTCTCCACCATGTCGACATACTCGCCGGTGGCGGCGTTATAACCGAAGTTGCCCTTGCCCTCGGCAACCTTGGCCACTACCACCGAAGGCTCTTCACCGGCATTGGAGACGATCACACGCAGAGGCGCCTCGAGTGCGCGCAGCACGATCTGCACACCAGCATGCTGGTCGGCGTTCGCGCCTTTCAGTTGGGTGATGGCGCTACGTGCGCGCAGCAGGGCCACGCCGCCGCCCGGCACAATGCCTTCCTCGACGGCAGCACGGGTCGCGTGCAGCGCATCGTCCACCCGGTCGCGCTTCTCCTTCATTTCCACTTCGGTGGCCGCGCCGACCTTGATGACGGCCACGCCGCCCGCCAGCTTGGCCACGCGTTCCTGCAGCTTTTCCTTGTCGTAGTCGCTGGTAGCCTGCTCGATCTGCGCGCGGATGGTGGCCACGCGATCGTCGATGCGGCGCTGCTCGCCGGCGCCGTCGATGATCGTGGTGGCTTCCTTCTGCACTTCGATGCGCTTGGCGCTGCCCAGATGCTCCAGGGTAGCCTTTTCCAACGTATGACCAGTTTCTTCCGAGATGACGGTGGCGCCGGTCAGCACGGCGATATCTTCCAGCATGGCCTTGCGGCGGTCGCCAAAACCGGGCGCCTTCACGGCAGCTACTTTCAGGATGCCGCGCACCGAGTTCACCACCAGCGTCGCCAGCGCCTCGCCTTCCACATCTTCCGCCACGATGAACAATGGCTTGCCGGCCTTGGCCGACTGCTCCAGCACCGGCAGCAGTTCACGGATATTGCTGATCTTCTTGTCGTACAGCAGCACCAGCGGATCATCCAGGCGAGCCAGCTGCTTGTCCGGATCGTTGATGAAGTACGGGCTCAGGTAGCCGCGGTCGAACTGCATGCCTTCCACTACATCCAGCTCGTTCTCCAGCGACTTGCCATCTTCGACGGTAATCACGCCTTCCTTGCCCACCTTTTCCATGGCCTGGGCGATGATGTCGCCGATGGCGCTGTCGGAGTTGGCTGAGATGGAGCCCACTTGCGCGATCTCCTTGCTGGTGGCGATGGGGCGCGAGATGGCCTTCAGTTCCGTGATGGCTGCTGCCACGGCCTGGTCGATGCCGCGCTTCAGGTCCATCGGGTTCATGCCGGCGGCCACGTACTTCATGCCTTCCTGGACGATGGCCTGGGCCAGCACGGTGGCCGTAGTGGTGCCGTCGCCAGCCACGTCGGCGGTCTTCGAGGCCACCTGCTTGACCACTTGCGCGCCCATGTTTTCCAGGCGGTCCTTCAGTTCGATTTCCTTGGCAACCGAAACGCCATCCTTGGTGATGGTCGGCGCGCCAAAGCTGCGGTCAATCACCACATTGCGGCCCTTCGGGCCCAGTGTCACCTTCACGGCGTTAGCCAGCACATTCACGCCCTTGACGATGCGAACGCGTGCGTCTTCGTTGAACTGTACGTCTTTAGCAGTCATGATTTTTATCTCCCTAATACGTTCCGGAATCAGGCGGCTTTGGCGTTGGCGGCAGCGTGCTCGATCACGCCAAGGACGTCTTCCTCGCGCATGACCAGCAGTTCTTCGCCATCAAGCTTGACGGTCTGCCCGGCGTATTTGCCGAACAGGACGTCGTCGCCGACCTTCACTGCCAGCGGGCGCACACTGCCATCAGGCAGGGCACGGCCATGACCAACCGCCAGCACTTCGCCCTGTTCGGGCTTCTCGGTGGCGGAATCGGGAATCACGATGCCGGACGCGGTTTGGCGTTGTTTTTCAATTCGCTTAACAATAACCCGGTCATAGAGGGGACGAATTTTCATCTCTTATCTCCAAATGGTGTCAGATCATTTAACAAGTGAATCGGTCCAGACAAAGCTAGAGCCAGACTTCAGCGTCGTCGAAAATATGTTTTCGCTTTTTCGTTTTCAAGAGAGGCGGCGCAGGCCAATGTGTAACAAAATGTTTCAAGGCAGGAGCAGGCGGTCATGGCGGCCCAACTGGTACACCACGCGCTTGTCTGTGGTGGCCGGCAGGGGCCGTACCGGGCAATCAGACGGGCGCCCTCCGTCAGGCGCCAGGCTGTCGTCGCCAGGCCCCACGCCCTCCCACCAGCCGCCTTTGATGGGCTGGAACAGCCATTGCTGGTAGCCCTTTCGTGCGGCCAGGTCCATCTGCGCCAGGCGCGCTTCCTGGTCGCCGCCTATCACTGGCTCATCAGGATAGCCAGCAGCGTTGTCGCCGAAAGCCAGGCGGCAGGCGAAGGCCTCGCTGGATGGCGCCCCCGCCGTGTTGCAGGCACGCTGCTGCAAGCGTTCCAGCTGCCAGGCGCCGAGGCGCCAGGCGGCATCCAGCAAGGCTTCCTCAGCCGCCGCACTGCTGGCCCAGGGACCGTCAAACTGCAGGGCAGAACTGGCCACCGCACGTGCCGGCAGGGTCACCCCTTCCAGTTGCAACGGCGTGGCGCGTCGGAAGCCATGCCAGTGGAGAAACAGCAGCAGAGGTGTATCGGGCCAGTTGGCGCGTGTGGCGCTGACGGCAAACAGCGGCAGGCCCATGGCGGAAATCTGCGCAGACAAAGCATCGAAAACATGCATGGCAATGTCCTCCAACACCTGTCAGTGAACGCAAGACCGTCCTGCTGCCGCTTCAGGGCCGACGCCCACCGGGGGCCTGGCCTCCAGCAGTTCCTGGCAATGACCCAGGTGACGCTGTGCCTGGGCAAGTGCTTTCGCGTAACTTCGGAATTGGCCCAGCGACGGCAAACTGTCGCTGCCCTTTAGCGCCCGGGCTCCGGTGGCGGCGATCTCCGCCATGATCCGGCTGGCCTTGTCATGGGCGGCGCGTAACTCCGCCAGGTTTTCCAATAACGCCTCTTTATGTCCCATAGTCGCTCCTTAAGAACACATAACAGGGCAAATTATTTCTGGTTCGACGCCAGGAATTTCAAGGGGCTTCCCCGCGGAAACATTTACTTACCGGCGAAACACTTTTGCTGTCACCGCGTTCTCGCCCTGAGCCGTTTGGAAGGCAAGCGCCAACAATGGCGAACTCAGGAGAAAAGAAAATGGAAACCAGCCGTCGCACCAAAGTTCACCCAATGATCGTCGCCGCAGCCGCTTCAGTAGCGCTTGTGAGCCTGGTTGGAGCCGCATCCATCGCAGGCCTCCTGCCGAACTCCCAGGCGACTACGATACCCGGGAACGTGCCTGCCCCGGTCGCTGCAGTATCGGCTCCTGCGAAGGAAGTTGCGCCAGAGCCTGCACCGGAACCGCGCCGGGTGGTGGAACACAAGGCTCCGGCGCATCGGCCTTATGTGCCGGCTTCGCGAGTCACGCCGGAAGTAGCGCAAGCCTCTGTGGCGGCACCGGCTCCTGCGCCAACCCAGGCGCCTGCACCAACACCGGCGCCAGCCCCGCAGAATAGCGCGCTTGGCATCGGTATCGGTGCTGTCGTGGGTGGCTTGATCGGCAACCAGGTAGGCGGCGGCAACGGCCGCAAACTGGCCACCATCGCCGGTGCTATCGGCGGCGGCTATGTTGGCAACGAGATCGCCAAGCGCAATCAGCAGCAACCACAACCGCAACAGTAAGTCGCCAGCCGGGTCCCGCGCCGATCAGAAGTGATATTCGGCGCGGACCATCGGGGTCTGCGCCAGGCTGCCCGGCACATTGGATGGATTGCCGAACTTGTTGCGCCAGTACTGGTATTCGAAGCCTGCCTTCAGCTTGCCAGGTTTCAGTCCCGCCGCCGCGCTGAAGTCATACATCACCTGCATGTCGATATTGGTCTCCGGCGAGGTGGGCCCGCCGAACTCGTTGCGGCCCTTCTCGCCGATGTAGTTCATATACCCTTCGAAGGACCAGCCGCTGCCCAACGGGATACCCCAGGCCGCGTTCAACATGGCGTGCGTGTCGTAGTGATAGCGCTTGGATACGCCGATCGGCTCGTTGCTCTCCCATAGCGCCAGCAGGCTGATATTCAGGAAGCCCGGCACGTCCACCATCAAGGTCGGCCCGGCCACCAGCATTTGCTTGCGCGAGGCGTAGCCCTTGTCGTTCTTGTGGTTCCAGTCGAAGCCCAGCGTGAAGCCCAGGCCGCGCATGCCGGCGCCCTTGAATTCCTTGCCGGACAGCTTGCCGATATCCAGCGTGTGGCGGTATAGCAGGTAGGTCTCGGTTGCGCTGTCGTCCTTGCTGTCGGACTTCAGGATGTCCAGGTTCATGTAATTGCTGCCGTACTGGTAGCCGCTGGCGTGAGTCAGGTTGATGATGTTCTTGCGGATGTCCTGCGGGTTGTATGGCTCGGCGAACCTGGTGCCGAAGCGGTAGCCGATGGAGTTGTCCATCCAGTCCAGCGCCAGGGCCGGCTGCGCGGCGCCAAGGGCAAGGGAGACAACGGCGGCGGCGCGCGCCAGCGGTGCGAATCGGGTCATGCATCCTCCTGTTAGCGTAATTTCGGGGTGGCGTCGAGCTTGAACAACCCTACCACTTCTTCCAATCGTGCGGCCTGTTCGCTGAGTGATTGTGCGGCGGCGGCGGCTTCCTCCACCAGCGCGGCATTTTGCTGCGTGGTGTTGTCCATCTGGGTTACCGCCTGGTTGACCTGGTCGATGCCAAGGCTTTGCTCCTGGCTTGCGCTGGCGATTTCCTGCATCAGGCCCGCCACGTTCTGTACCGACTTGACGATGTCCTGCATCGCGGCGC
>Ga0209050_1002609_pt1 | contig 14906 bp, 15 predicted proteins | sample Araplavi_mTSA_r2_FD_184276 | JGI IMG/M metagenome (GOLD analysis project Ga0209050, IMG submission 184276) | Arabidopsis root microbial communities from North Carolina, USA - plate scrape MF_Cvi_mTSA_r2 (SPAdes) (version 2) | ecosystem: Host-associated > Plants > Roots > Endosphere | place: USA... | reverse complement strand
AGGCGATGACCAGCGGCGGCGACATCAGAAAGCCCAGGTCCAGATCCGGATGGATCCGGCCCGTGAAATTGCGGTTGCCGGACAGCACCGCCACCGGGTGGATGGCGCCGTCGGCCAGCGCCTCCCGCACGACGGGCGGCAGCGGGCCGGAGTTGCCGATGCAGGTGGTGCACCCGTAGCCGACGATGTCAAAGCCCACGGCGGCCAGGTCTTCCAGCAGACCGGCGCGCGCCAGGTATTCGGCGGCGGCGGGGGAGCCGGGGCCGAGTGACGTCTTGACCCAGTGCGGCGGCCGTAGCCCGGCCCCGCGGGCCTTGCGGGCCAGCAGCCCGGCGGCCGTCAACAGGCGCGGATCGGACGTGTTGGTGCAACTGGTGATCGCGGCAATGGCGATGGCGTGGCGGGGCAGGGCGGACGGCGCGCGCGGCGTGAAATCCAGCGCCGCAAGAATTTCGCGCGTCTGCCCGTAGGGATGCAGATCCTGCGGACGCTTGGGACCGGCCACGTGCATCTGCACGGCATCCAGCGCGATGTCGACCACACGGGTGTAGCGGGGCTCGGCATCGGGGTCCAGCGCGATGCCGGTGCAACGCGCGTAGGCCTCCACACGCGCGATCTGATCGTCGGCGCGGCCGGTCTGGCGCAGGTAGGCCAGCGTTTCGCCGTCGATCGGGAAGTAGCCCGTGGTCGCGCCGTATTCGGGCGCCATGTTGGCGACAACGCAGCGGCTGCCGGCGGGCAGCGTGGCCACGCCGGGCCCGAAGAATTCAACGAACTCGCCGGACACGTGGATGACGCGCAGGCGCTGGGTGACGGTCAAGGCCAGGTCCGTGGCCGTGACGCCGGGCTGGAGCGCGCCGGTCAGCCGCACGCCGATCACGTCGGGAATGCGCAGCATCGTGGGCATGCCGAACATGACCGTCTGCGCTTCCAGTCCGCCCACGCCCCAGCCCAGCACGCCGATGCCGTTGATCATCGGCGTGTGGCTGTCGGTGCCGATCATCATGTCGGGATAGAGGGCGGTGCCGTCGGGGCCTGGCTGCTGGCAGACCACCGTGGCCAGTTGCTCCAGGTTGATGGTGTGCATGATGCCGGTGCCCGGCGGGTGGATGCGCACGTTCGACAGGGCCTTGGAGGCCCAGCGCAGAAAGCGGTAGCGCTCGGCATTGCGCCGCAGTTCGAGGTCCAGGTTGGCTTGCGCGGCATCGCTGCGCGCATAGGCTTCGACGGCCAGCGAATGGTCCACCGACACGTCCACCGGCAGCATGGGGTTCAGGACCGCCGGGTCAACGCCGGCCTCGGCCAGCGCGTCGCGCATTGCGGCAATGTCGACCAGAGCGGGCGTGCTGGTGGTGTCGTGCATCAGCACGCGGCCCGGTTGAAAGGCGATTTCGGATTCGCTGGTGCCGTGCGCCAGCCAGCCGAACAGCGCGGCGACGGCGGCGTCGCGTTCGGCGCCCTGCATGTTGCGCAGCGCGTTCTCCAGCAACAGGCGCAGCACGACCGGCAGCCGGAAGTAGTCCGCGCCGTATTCAGCCGGCAGGTCCAGGCAGCTGTACGAGGCGCCATTCAGCGTGAAGTGTGCGCGACGGAGCGGGGCATTGGTGTTTTCCATAGCTGCCAGTTTTGCATATTGACTGCATAAAATGCAATTAAGGACAAACCCGGCCGCGCATTGACGCTATGGCCCCATAGGAGACAGACATGCCCCCCATCCGTACCCTGGCCGCCGCCGCGGCCCTGGCGCTCGCCGCCTCGACCCCTCTGCAGGCCGCCGACTTGCCAGCCAACCGCCCGATCACCCTGATCGTGCCCTTTGCCGCGGGCGGGGGCGTGGACGGTATGGGCCGGCTGCTGGCCGAGCGCCTGCGCAGCGAACTGCCTCAGGGCGTGGTCGTGGAGAACAAGCCGGGCGCCAGCGGCATGCTGGGCGCGACGGCGGTGGTGCGTTCCGCGCCTGACGGCGCCACGCTGCTACTGGGATCGGCCGGCGAGACCGCCATCAACCCGCTCGTCTTCAAGAGCAAGATGCAGTACCAGCCGGAGAAGGACCTGGCGCCTGTCGCGCTGATCGCCCGTGTGCCGAACGTGCTGGTCGCCAATCCCAAGCTGCCGGTGGCCAACGTCGAGCAACTGGTGGCCTATGGCCGCGCCCATCCCGACAAGCTGACGTACGCGACCAGCGGCGTGGGCAACCCGCAGCACCTGAACGGCGAGCTGTTGCAGTCGCTGGCGGGCATCAAGATGGTGCATGTGCCGTACAAGGGCGCCGCGGCGCAACTGGTGGACGTGGCGGCGGGCAGCGTGGACCTCACGTTCGTCAGCCTGGCGGGCGCCTTGCCGTTCATCAAGAGCGGCAAGGTCAAGCCGCTGGCGGTCACGTCCGCCAAGCGCGCGTCGTTCGCGCCGGACATCCCTGCGTTGGCCGAATACGCGCCGCTCAAGGACTATGCGTTGGAAAACTGGTTTGGTGTCTTCGTGCCGGCCAGCACGCCGCCGGAGGTGCAGCAGAAGCTGGCGGCCGCCATCGACCGCAGCCTGAAGGACGAGAAATTCGTGGCCAGCATCCGTGAACTGGGCGGCGAAGTGCAGCCGATGAGCCAGGACGAGTTCCGCGCGTTCATCAAGGCGCAGACGGCGGTGTTTGCCAAGGTCGTGGCCGACGGCAACATCACGGCGGAAAACTGAAAGCGGGTTGTGCGGGCTGGTGGGGCGCCACGTGGGTCAGCTCCTGGGTCAGCTCTTGGGAGGCCGTTCGCGAAGACGTGCACAGCGCTACTGCCCGTTACGGCGCGTCGTGCAGCATCAGGTCAAGGCCCACGCGTTCGCCGCTGCGCACCCGGCTGACGGCCTGGCGCTCCGTGACGCGGTAGACGCCCTGCGAGCCCGATACGGGCCGGTGCGACGTCGCGATCACCACCCCATCGCCCAGGCCCAACGGCAGCACCATCGGGCGCGACTGCATGCGCGGACGCTGCTCGGTCATGACAAGTTCGCCGCCCGTGAAATCCACGCCGGGCTCGGACAGCAGCACGATCAGCCGCAGCGGAAACACGCAGGCGCCGTCGGCATGCTGCAGCAGCGGCTGGTAGCCGGGTGCGTCCAGGCGCTGGATCGCGGAAAGGCTGCGCGATTGTCCTGAAAGGCGGTTCTGCTGGAGGTAGGCGGGCAGATCGTCCGGGTAGGAGACATCCACGTCCAGTGCGCTTGCCCAGGCGCGCGCCACCGGCAGCAGGCGCGCGTAGAGATCGGTGCGCAGGCTGGCCAGCGGCGCCGGCAGGGGATCGGGCAGGCCTTGCAGCGCTGCCAGCGCGCGTGCGTCAGCCGGCGCATAGAGCGCGGGCAGCAGCGCCCAGCCCTGCGCGTCCAGGTCCTGCGCGATGCGTATCCAGTCGTATTCGCCGAGCGGGCGGGAGGCGGGCGTGGTCATGGTCCGGGGCGCGTCATGGAAGGGATCGGGGTCTTGGGCGTGGTCATGTTCATGTGCATCGTCTTGCGCGGGGCAATCGTCCTGGCGGCCAGGCGTTACCCGCCGCCGGCACGAATCCACAGCTTAGCCAGTCCGGCGCGCCCGGGCACTCCGCCGCTTGCTGTCCGCTGGGCCGCACCAGCCGGCGGTCAGTTGCCGTGCAGTATGCTTACCGGCTTCATCGACACTCCCCCCGCTGCCCGCAATGACTGATTTTCCCTTTGACGCCGTGCTGTTCGACTGCGACGGTGTCCTGGTCGATTCCGAACCCATCACCAGCCGCGTGCTGACCGAGATGCTCAATGAATTGGGCTGGGGCATCACGCACGCCGAGACAATGCAGATCTTTACCGGGAAGGCGGTCAAGGACGAACTGCCGCTGATCGAGGCGCGCACCGGCGCCACGATCGATCAGGCATGGTTCGACCAGTTCCGCCAACGCCGCAACGACGCGCTGGACCGCGATCTCGTCGAGATCCCCGGGGCGCCCGACGCCGTGCGCGCCTTGCACGAAGCGCTGGATGGGCGCATCGCCGTGGCATCGGGCGCGGACCGACGCAAGGTCGAGCTGCAACTGGCCAAGGTGGGCATCGCCGACTGCTTCGATGGGCGCGTCTTCAGCGGCCACGAGATGCCGCGCAGCAAGCCGTTTCCGGACGTGTACCTGGCGGCCGCGCAGGCGCTGGGCGTGGACCCGAAGCGTTGCGCAATCGTCGAGGACACGGTCACCGGCGCAACAGCAGGCGTGGCCGCCGGCGCCACCGTATTCGGCTACAGCCCCGGCGAACTCGGCCACAGCGGCGCGCAGGCGCTGCGCAACGTGGGCGTGTCGCACGTGTTCACCGATATGCGCGAGTTGCCGGCGCTGCTGGCGGGCTGGCGGGCGCAAGCTGCCTGAGGCGCTGGCGCGCGATTGCCGATCGATGTGCCGGCAGGCGGCGGGCGCCTGACGCGCATCCGCCGCGCCGGGCATCAACGCCCGTGCGTGGCGTACTGTTCGCCGCCATCCAGGTCGATCACGGTTCCGCTCAGATAACCCGCGCGCGGCGAGGCGCCGAAGACGATCATGTCGGCCACCTCGCCCGGCTCCATCAGCCGCCCGAACGGTAGATCCGACAGTGTTTCCTGCCAGCGCGATTCATCGCCCCAGCGCGCCTGCGCGCGTTGCCGCGCCAGCGTCAGCACGCGATCGGTGCGCGTGCGCGACGGATTGACGCCGAACACCCGCACCCCGTGGCGCGGCGATTCGCCGCCCAGCGCTCGCGTGAATGCAATGAGGGAGGCGTTGGCCGCCGCGCCGCAGATGTAATCGGCGCGCGGCGCCGAGCCCGCCATGCCGATGATGTTGGCAATGACGCCCGACCCCGCGTCGCGCATCGCCGGATAGTAGTGGCGCGCCATGCTGATGTAGCCGTGCACCTTCAACTCCCAGCCCGCGCGCCAGCGTTCGTCCTGAACCTGATCCAGCGCGCCGCCCGGCACGGCGCCGGCATTGTTCACCAGGATGTCGACGGGCCCCGTTTCCTTGCACAGGCGCTCGGCCGCGCCGGGTTGCGCCAGATCCAGCGTCACCGCGCCGGCCTGCCGCCCCGTCTGCTCGCGGATTGCCGCCGTGGCGTCATGCAGCGCGGCATCGTCACGCGCAACCAGTACCGGCTCGGCGCCTTCCCGCGCAAACGCGATGGCGCACGCCAGGCCGATGCCCTTGGAGGCGCCCGTGATGAGGACGCGTTTACCCGCCAGCTGCAAATCCATGTAGCGCTCCTGTCGATGCGCGCCGGTCGGCGCGGCCTTGCAGACGTTGTAAACCGGATGCGCGGCGCTGTGGGATCCAGGGCAGAATTTTTGAAGACGCGAAGGTGCGCCGCGTCCGCGCGCCGCCTGCTATGCTCGGTTTCTCCTCGGATCCAAGGACTCGTCGATGTCGCAAATCTGGCTGGAAATCTGGACTGCAGTGCGTACTGAATTTGCCGATATTCCCGATGTGGCGGAGGCAACACGCATTGTGCTGCGCTTAAGCATGGCCGTCCTGCTGGGCGGCCTGTTGGGTTACGAACGGGAACGCAGAGGCAAGGATGCCGGGCTGCGCACGCACATGCTGGTGGCGCTGGGCGCGGCCATCTTCGTGCTGGTGCCGTTGCAGGGCGGCATGGAAGTCGGAGACCTGAGCCGCGTGCTGCAAGGCGTGATCGCGGGCATCGGCTTTCTGGGGGCGGGCGCCATCATCAAGCTGGGCGCCGAGCGCGAAATCCATGGCCTCACCACATCGGCCAGCATCTGGATGACCGCCGCCATTGGCGTGGCCGCCGGCATGGGCCGCGAGGCCACCGCCGTGGTCAGCACCCTGATGGCGCTGTTTGTGCTGGCCGTGCTGCGGCGCGTCGAGGCGCGCATTTCCGCAAGCCAGGAAAAGCGCGTGATCTCGACGGATGACAAGGGATCGCCGTAGACACCGGAAGCGGATCCGCCCGGCGCAGTCTTGCCGGGCCGCCCGCTAATTGCCGCCCGCTAATTGCCGCCCGATACCTCGATGAACGAGCCGCTGGTATAGCCGGCCTCGTCCGAAAACAGCCACATCACCGCCCCGGCCACTTCTTCCACGGTGCCGCCGCGGCGCAGCGGGATGACGCTTTTCAGCCGGTCGACGCGGCCCGGCTCGCCGCCGCTGGCGTGCATCTCGGTGTAGATCGTGCCGGGGCGCACGCCGTTCACGCGGATGCCTTCGGGAGCGACTTCCTTGGACAGCCCGATGGTCAGCGTGTCCATCGCGCCCTTGGACGCGGCGTAGTCCACGTATTCGTTGGGCGATCCCAGCCGCGCCGCGGCCGATGACACATTGACGATGGCGCCGCCCTGGCCGCCGTGGCGCGGCGACATCCGCCGCACGGCTTCGCGTGCGCACAGGAATGCGCCGACCACGTTGGTGGACAACACCCGGTGCAGCCGGGCGGCATCCATGTCCTCGACGCGCATCTGCTTTTCCAGGATGCCGGCGTTGTTGACCAGCGCGTGGATGCGACCCAGGCGCTCGTCCAGCGTGCGGAACATGCGCAGCACCTGGTCCTCCTGGGCGACATCCGCCTGAATCGCGACGGCCTTGCCGCCGTCTCGGGTGATCTCGTCCACGACCGCCTCTGCGGCATCGGCATTGGCGTGGTAATTGACGCCGACCGCGTACCCGCGGCGGGCGGCCAGCTTGGCGATGGCAGCCCCGATGCCGCGGCTGCCGCCGGTGACAAGCATGACTTTGGACATGGTTTCCTCCTGTGGTGGCATCACTGTTGGGCCACACGTTAGCAAACGCGGCCGATCAGATCCATACGTCGTTGGGCGCACGGCGCGGCCCGCCTTCGTCGCCGGTGTTCGCGACGCCGCGCGGCTCGATCAGCATGAGCTGCACTTCCTGCGGCGCACAGGGCTTGTGCTCCACGCCCTTGGGGATCACGGTCATTTCACCGGGACCCAGCGCGATCTCGCCGTCACGCAGCGCGATCCGCAGATGGCCCGCGATGACGATGAACGTCTCGTCCGTGTCGGCGTGCGAATGCCAGACAAAATCGCCTTTCAGCTTGACGAGCTTGAACTGGTAGTCGTTCATCTCGGCAATGACCTTGGGCATCCAGTGGTCGTGGATCAGGGCCAGCTTGGCGGCCAGATTGATGGAAGCAGGGAGGGACATGGCGGGCTCATGGGGATGGAAAGCCCCACGATACGGCGGCGCCGGGCGCGCCGTCTTGTACGATCGAGCAGCTTTTTCCGTTGCGCGCCGGGGCCGCGCGTCAGCCGTTCAGCATCCGCCGCCAGCGGTCGGGCGCCATGCCATAGGCCTGCACATGGCGGCGCGTAAGGTGACTTTGATCGGTGAAGCCTGCGTCGGCGGCAGCCTGCGCCAGCGGCGTGCCCACCGCGATCAGCCGGCGCGCCAGGTCCAGGCGCCGCAGCATCACGTAGCGGTATGGGCTGGTGCCGAACAGCGCGCGGAAATCGCGCGACAGGCTCCAGCGATCCGTGCCCGCCGCGCGCGCCAGGTCGTCCAGCAGAATCGGCTGGTCCAACGATGCATGGATGAACTGCCGGGCGCGTTCGGCCGCGGCGTAATCGGGCGCGCGCCGGCCGGTTCTGCGGCCCGCGGCGGCGCACAGCGCGTGCGCCAGTTCAAACAGCGCGTCGTCTTCCTGCAGCGGATCGATGTCCTGGCCCGTGGCCTGGAGCAGCGCGCCGCTGGCCGCGTACAGCCGCGGATCGGCGCTGATGCCGTCGCGGATGAACGGCAGCGGCCGGCCGCCCAGGATCTGCTGGATCAGCGCCGGCTCCACGTAGATCATCCGGTAATGAAAGCCCGCGTCGGTGCCGGCCTGGCCGTCATGCGCTTCGTCGGGATGCAGCACGATGGTGCCGCCCGGCAGGCTGTGCTGCATGCCGCGCCGGTAATGAAAACTTTGCACGCCGGCCAGGGTGCGGCCGATGGCGTAGGTGTCGTGGCGGTGCATGTCGTAGCCATGCCCGCCGAAGTACGCCTCGATGCGCTCCACGCGGCTGGACGGCGCGGCACGCCGGATCCAGTCCTTGCGGGTCGCATCGAAGGCCATGAGCAGACCCCGCGGCTACGCCGGCTGCTTTAACTGGACCAGCACGAACTCGTTGCCGTACAGGTCGATGAAGTGGGCGTACGCGGCGGTCTCTTCCTGTACGGGCTCGCGCGTGAAGCGCACGCCCTTGGCCGAGAAGTGCGCGTGATCGCGCAGCACGTCGTCCGTGTAGAACACGCCGACGGGCTGGCCGCCCGTCTGGTCGCCCACGCGATCGCGCTGGGCCTGCGTCTGGGCCTGCAGCAGCCACATGCCCACCGAGGGCTGATCGTGCAGACGCAGATGCACATAGCGCTGCTGGCCGACAGGCATGTCGACAGACACCTCCATCCCGAGCTTGTCCCGGTAGAAGGCGATGGCGGTGTCGTAGTCGTTCACCAGCAGGACGAGACGGCCCAGCGTGTGCATATCAGGACTCTCTTCAAATGGATCGTGCGGCCATGCTAACCCACCAGGAAGTCTTTGACCTCAGTCGGCGGCGTCGGCCTCGCGCAGCAGGCGCACGCCGACCAGCGGATAGCGCGTTTCCTGCGTGTTCCAGTTGCGGTACGACGAGCGCGTGTACAGCGCCCACGTATGCCACGAGCCGCCGCGCCGCACGCGCACGTTGCCGGCTTCCGGACCCTGCGGATCATCAGTCGGGGAGTGGGCGTAGTAGTCCTCGCCGTACCAGTCCGCGACCCATTCCCATGCGTTGCCGTGCATGTCGTACAGGCCGAACGCATTGGGCGCGTAGCTGGCGACCGGGGCGGTGAAGGTGTTGCCGTCGTGGCGCGGCGAGGCAAAGGCCTGCCACTTCGGCCACAACGGGCTGGCGTCGGCATCGAAACCGTTGCCCACGTCAGGCATCGCGGCCGGGTCGTCGCCGTTCTGGTAGCGCGTGCGCGTGCCGGCCCGGCAGGCGTATTCCCATTCGGCTTCGGTGGGCAAGCGGTACACGCGGCCTTCCGTCCTGGTCAGCCATTGCGCCAGCGCCTGCGCGTCGTTCCAGCTGATGTTCACCACCGGGTGATCGTCGCCCTGCACAAATCCCGGGTTGCGCCAGGAATACCGTCGGTCGCGGCCTTCGAAGGCGTCGCCCGACGCGGACGTTTCCGGATCGTACGCGGCGTTGTAGCCGTAGCCGCCGGTGCCGTCGGCTTCGGACTCCGGCACGTAGCCGGACGCTTCGATGAAGCGCCGGAACTGGCCCACGGTGACTTCCGTGCGCTCCAGGTAGAACGGCCGCGTGATGCGAACGGCGTGCACCGGCGCTTCGTCAAAGAGCTGGGCGTAGCGGTCAGGCGGATAGTGCGGATACGCGGCGGCCAGCGTGTCGGCCCCTTCGTCGCTGCCCATCTGGAATGTGCCCGCCGGGACACGCACGAAGGTCATACCCAGCGAATTTTCGACGATGTCGGGCGGCGTGGCCGCCTGGACGGACGCGCAGGTCAGGGTGCAGAGCAGGGCGAAGGCAGTGCGGGTACGCATGGCAGTCCGACGGGTTAGGCCTGAGGGGTGCGCAATAGTAGGTCCGCTGCGCGGCCGCCGCCAGACATGGTGAACCCTCATGTTGGACGGACGCGTCGCGGAAAGCCGGTCCGCCGGAGCGCCGGATCGCCGGAGCTTCGGACCGCCGGACCGCCGGACCGCCCGCTGGCGGACCCCAAAGGCTGCATCGTCGACTGCCGCCCGCTCAGTTTTCCGCCGCCCGCGCATCCAGCCATTGCCGCGGTGATGCGCCCAGCTTCTGGCTGAAGATGCGCGACAGGGCCGACGCGTTCGCGTAGCCCAGCTCGGCGGCGATCGTCTTGACGGCGATGCCTTCCCGCAAGCGCGACTGCGCCAGCGTCAGGCGCCAGTCGGCCAGGTAGTCCGCCGGCGGCTGGCCGACCACGTGCTTGAACGCGGCGGCAAAGGCGCTGCGCGACATGCCCGCACGGCCGGCCAGCGCTGCCAGCGTCCAGGCCGCGCCGGGCTGCTCGTGCATGGCGACCAGCGCGCGCGCCAGGCGCGGCTCGGCAAGACCCGTCATCAACCCGATCTGTATGCCGGCCTCGGCAGGATGGTCGATCAGCCAGCGCAACAGCTGGATCAACACCACCTCAAACAGGCGGTCCGCCAGCAGCCGCTGTCCGCATCGCACCTGTTCGGTTTCGGCGAACAGCAACGCCAGCGCCTGCGCCAGTCCGTCAACACGCGCCAGCGGCAGCGCGATCAGCGGCGGCAGCGCGCGCACCAGCGGATGGTGGTCGCCGCCTTCGAAGTGCAGCGTGGCGCAGGTGAAATCCGAGCCGTCCTCGGGCGGGTTGTGGAATTCATGGTGCACCGGGCGTGCGTAGAACAGCAGCGTCGGCTCGGCTACGCGCAGCCGGCGGGGCAGACCGCTGCCGGCCCGGTGCGCGACCTCCATGTCGCCGCGTCGCAGCACGTGCAGGAAGGCGCGCCCGGGTTCGGGCGCGAACCGGTTCAGACCGCACAGCGGGCCGGCATGGAACAGGTGCGCCCGCACGCGGAACCGGTCGAGCAGGGCGGACAGACGGTCGAGCGAGGGTGTCATGGCGTCTTGGACGAATAGATATGAATCGTGGACGTTAGGTGCCCAATATTACTCCCGGCCCGCCCATACTGGCGCAAAGGCAGCAGGAAACCAGCCGGCGCCTTTCCCTTAACGATTGAATCAACTCACTGAAAGGAAACATCATGTCCCGCGTTCAACTCATCGACTCCTCCGTTGCTCCCGCTGCCAGCAAGGCGCTGCTTGACCAGATCCACGGCGCGTTCGGCGCGACCCCCAACATGTTCCGCGCAGTCGCGAACTCGCCCGCCGCCCTGAAAAGCATGTGGGGTGCGTTCGGCGCCCTCGGCGGCGGCGTGCTGCCCCCGCAACTGACGGAAAAGATCGCCGTCGCCGTCGCCGACCGCAACCGCTGCGAATACTGCCTGGCCGCGCACACCGCGCTGGGCCGCAAGGCTGGCGCCACTGCCGAACAGATGGCTGCGGCCCAGGCCGGCCACGCCGACGATCCGCAGACGGCCGCGGCGCTGGATTTCGCGCTGAAGCTAGTGCGCCAGCACGGCCAGGTGGCCGACACCGACGTGGCGGCGGTGCGCGCGGCCGGCTTCAATGACGAGCAGATCGTCGAGATCCTGGCGCATGTGGCGTTGAACCTGTTCACCAACTACGTGAACGTGGCGTTCGACGTGCCGGTGGATTTCCCGCGTGTGCAGTTGCGCGCGGCGTGAGCGATCCGGGGCCAACCTGGGCAACCCAGGCGGCCTTCGCAACGCGCGGCCCGCGCTGTCCCCACGGCCCGGGCCACCGGGTTCCACAGGGGCGCCGGCAGCGGCCGCGCGCCCCTATCCCGCCTTGCGTATCGTGAAGTTGATGCGCTGGCTTCCCAGCCGCGGATGCGGCAGGTCCTTCAGCGGCATCACGCCGTGAAACCGCAGGCGGTCCACGCCTCCCCACACGACGACGTCACCGTGAAACAGCGGCACCCGCGCCGCGCGGTCCGCGCGGTCGTCTCCCCCGAACAGAAACATCGCCGGCATGCCCAGCGACACCGACACGATGGGCGCGTTGAAATCGCGCTCGTTGCGGTCCTGGTGCAGCGACAGACGCGAGCCGGGTTCGTAGCGGTTGACCAGGCACGCATCGGGCGCAAAATCCGGAAAGCCGGCTTCCCGCGCCGCGTCCTGCGCCAACTGCCTGAAGGCCTGCGGCATCGCCGGCCAGGGCTGTCCGGACACGGGGTCGATGCGGCTGTAGCGATAGCCGCGGGCGTCCGTCGTCCACCCCAAGTCGCCGCAGTTGGTCAGCGCCACCGACATCGTGTACCCGCCCGGCGTCTCCATGTGCCGGAACGGCGCCTGCGCGGTTACGTCGTCCACGCCGGCCAGCAGCGCGTCAACGGTTGGCAGCGCAAAGCCGCGCAACACCACGGATTGCGGGCCGATGGTCACGCGGCCATGCTGGGCGGGATCGTCGCCGCCAAATAGGTCCAGGGTCATGTCACACCGCGTCGTGAAAAATGATGCCCAGCGTGTGGCGGCGCCCCGACCGCAGCTCGCTCACGCCGTGGCGCATGGCCACCTTGCGCCATCCGCGCACGCCGGGAACCGGGCGCTGGTTCACCGTGAAGATCAGCGCATCTCCTTGCTTCAGGGGCAGCACGTCGGCGCGCTGCTCTCGGCTGCCGGTTTCCGTCATGACGAATTCACCGCCCGTGAAGTCCACGTCCGGCGTGGACAACAGCACCGCCACCTGCAACGGAAACACGTGTTCGCCGTACAGGTCCTGGTGCAGGCAGTTGTAGTCGCCCGGCCCGTACTGCAGGATCAATGGCGTCGGCCGGCGCTGGCCGGCCGCGTGGCACCGCGCAAGAAAATCCGCGTGATCTGCGGGGTACTGCACGCCGATGCCCATCTGCCGGTTCCATCGGTTGGCGATGGGCGCCAGCTGGGTATAAAGCGCGCCGCGCAGGCGGGCAAGCAGGTCAGGCAAGGGATAGCGGAAATACTTGTACTCGCCACGCCCGAATCCGTGACGCGCCATCACGATACGGCTTCGGTAGCGATCATCGTGGTCGTAGGCGTCCGACAGCGCGATGCATTGCGCAGGCGTCAGCAAGGCGGGCAGGACAGCGTTGCCGTGCGCGTCGAGGTCGGCAACGGCGCGGTTCCAGTCCTGCTGCGCGAGCAGGGCGTCGGCGGGCGTGGTGGTCATGGTCGTTGAATGGAGAACTACTGCGGCAAATTTACGGCGGCAGATTCACTGCGGAAAATCGCTGCGTCCAGTCTACGCCTTGCGAAATAAACGGCCACTCCGCTTGTTGCGGATTGCGGTAGACCGGGTCGCGTTTGACTTCCACCCCTACAACAACGGCTCCAGCGGCAACAGCGACGCCACCCACACGGTCGCGCGTTGCAAGATGCTGGCGCCGGGCTCGCGGTCATGGCGCACCGTGTGACCGTCGCGATCTTCCAGCCAGTAGAGCTTGCCCATCTCATCCAGCATGACGCGGTAGGCGGTGCGGGGCAGTTCTTCCTCGAAGGCGTCTTCGATGCCACGCGCCAGCGCCGGGCTGTCGATCACGAATCCCAGCTCGGTGTTCAATCTCGCCGAGCGCGGATCGAAATTGAACGACCCGACGAAAACGCGCTCGCCATCCACCGCGAAGGTCTTGGCGTGCAGGCTGGAGCCCGAACTGCCGAAGGGACCCATGCTCTTGTTGCGCTCGACGCCTTGCACCGCGCGCTTCATTTCGTAGAGCTCGACGCCGGCGGCCAGCAAGTCCTTGCGGCGCTTGGCGTAGCCCGAATGCACCACCGCCACGTCGGTGGCTTCCAGCGCGTTGGTCAGCACCCGGACCTTGACGCCATTGCGCGCCATCTTGGCAAACGCCTGCGTGCCGGCGGCGGTGGGCACGAAGTAAGGCGACACCAGCAGCAGTTCCTTTGCTGGCTCGCCCACGATCTCGTGCAGTTGGTGCGGCAGCATCGCCTCGGGCGGCGCGGTGCCCAGCGTCTTGCCCGGATCGTCGCTGACCATTTGGGTGCTCGCCCAGATCAGGGGCAGTTCGCCGCCAAGCAACTGCCGGATGAAGGGCAGGTCGCGCATCGCCTGCGCATAGGCTGCGGCCTCGGGCGACTGTTCGACCGCGGCCGCGTCCGCCTCCAGTTCTTCCAGTTCGTTGGACGCGGCCTTCCGGACGATGCCTTCCACCGGATAGGCGGAATCGCTGCGCCAGTAGCGGTCGAAGTCGCCCGACACGTCGCTGACGGCGGCGCCGATGGCCAGCACGTCCATGTCCCTGAACAGCACGCCGTCGGTGGCGCCAAAGTACTCGTCGCCGATGTTGCGGCCGCCCACGATGGTGGCCTGGTTGTCGGCGGTGAATGACTTGTTGTGCATCCGGCGGTTCAGCCGGTTGAAGTCCGTCAGGTAACCAAGCGGCTTGGGCCAGCGCAGCGTGAAAGGGTTATAGAGCCGCACCTCGATGTTCGGATGCCCGTCCAGCGCGGACAGCGTCCGGTCCAGTCCCGACGTGCCGTTGTCGTCCAGCAGCAGACGCACGCGAACGCCGCGGTCGGCGGCCTCGTGCAGCGCCTCGAACAGCATGATGCCCGTCATGTCGTCGTGCCAGATGTAGTACTGCACGTCCAGACTGCGTTCGGCCGCACGCGCCAGCATCATGCGCGCGGCAAAGGCGTCCAGGGGATCGGCGAGGGCGTGGATGCCGGACTTGCCGGGATGCGCGGCGGCCAGTGGGGCGATCGCCCGGCCCAGCGGCGTTGCGCCGGCTTCCTCATCGGTAAGTCCCTGCGACACGCTGCGCTTGTCCAGCGAGGGAAGGGAACAACCGGAGGTCAACGCGCAAAAGATGGTCATGTAGAGGTGTTTGCCCAAGTGCATGACCGCTATTGTGCCGAATCCGGCGCGGGTCGCTCGTAGTGTCCGGCGGGCGAACGGATTGCGCATCGGGGAAACCACGCGGTCGACATGTTTTCATATATGGAATAAATTCCCGGATATGGAACAACCACACACCGCCGCCGCCGCCGATGCCGGGCTGGACCTTCGTCTGGCCGCCCGGCTAAAAACACTGCGCCAGGACCGGGGCTGGTCGCTGGACGATCTGGCCGGCCGCGCCGGCATCAGCCGCGCCACGCTCTCCCGCCTTGAAAATGGCGAGGTCAGTCCCACCGCCAGCGTGCTGGGCAAGCTTTGCGCCGCCCATGGCATGACGATGTCGCGCCTCATGCTGATGGTCGAAGACGACTTTGCCGCCCATGTGCCCCAGGCCGCGCAGGCGGTGTGGGTGGATGACAGCGTGGGTTTCCGCCGCCGCTCGGTGTCGCCGCCG
>Ga0209050_1002608_pt1 | contig 14912 bp, 15 predicted proteins | sample Araplavi_mTSA_r2_FD_184276 | JGI IMG/M metagenome (GOLD analysis project Ga0209050, IMG submission 184276) | Arabidopsis root microbial communities from North Carolina, USA - plate scrape MF_Cvi_mTSA_r2 (SPAdes) (version 2) | ecosystem: Host-associated > Plants > Roots > Endosphere | place: USA... | reverse complement strand
TCTTCTCGGAAGTGGTCTCCACCTTCTCCGGCAAGCGCCTGTTCGGCTACGCCTCGATGGTCTACGCCACGGTCGTGATCACGATCCTGTCGTACCTCGTGTGGCTGCACCACTTCTTCACCATGGGCTCCGGCGCCAGCGTGAACTCGTTCTTCGGCATCACGACCATGATCATCTCGATCCCCACGGGGGCGAAGATCTTCAACTGGCTCTTCACCATGTACCGCGGCCGGATCCGTTTCGAGCTGCCCATGATGTGGACCATCGGCTTCATGATCACCTTCGTGTTCGGCGGCATGACCGGCGTGCTGCTGGCGGTGCCCCCGGCCGACTTCGTGCTGCACAACAGCCTGTTCCTGATCGCCCACTTCCACAACGTGATCATCGGCGGCGTGCTGTTCGGCATGCTGGCCGGCATCACCTACTGGTTCCCGAAGGCCTTCGGCTACAAGCTCGACCCGTTCTGGGGCAAGTGCTCGTTCTGGTTCTGGATCGTCGGCTTCTGGACCGCCTTCATGCCGCTGTACGTGCTCGGCCTGATGGGTGTCACCCGCCGCATGAGCCACTTCCAGGACATGTCGCTGCAGATCTGGTTCCAGGTCGCCGCCTTCGGCGCCGTGCTGATCGCGCTGGGCATCGGCTGCTTCATCATCCAGCTGGTGGTGAGCTACATCCGCCGCGATTCGCTGCGCGACACCACGGGCGACCCGTGGGACGGCCGCACGCTGGAATGGTCGACCTCGTCGCCCCCGCCGGCCTACAACTTCGCGTTCACGCCCCGCATCCACGACAACGACGCCTGGTCGGACATGAAGGCCCGCGGCTACGAGCGTCCGCTGGAAGGCTTCAGCCCGATCCACATGCCCAAGAACACGGCCGCCGGCTTCGTCATCGCGGCGCTGAGCGCGGTGTGCGGCTTCGCCCTGATCTGGCAGATGTGGCTGCTGGCCGGCATCGGCTTCGTCGCCATGCTCGTCGCCATCATCGTCCACACCTTCAACTACAAGCGCGACTACCACATCCCCACGGATGAAGTCGTTCGCACCGAAGACGCGCGCACGCGCCTCCTGGCTGCCCATGTCTAACAGTACCGCCCTCCCCTCCCACACGAACACCGTGGGCAACGCCTCGAGCGTGCCCACCTTCGAGCTGTTCAACGTCCGCAACGAAGACCACCATCCGGAGAACGGGACCCTGCTGGGGTTCTGGCTCTACCTGATGAGCGACTGCCTGATCTTCGCGTGCCTGTTCGCGGTGTACGGCGTGCTGGGCCGCAGCTATGCGGCCGGCCCCTCGGGCGCCGACCTGTTCGACCTGCCGCTGGTGGCGATCAACACCTCGCTGCTGCTGCTGTCGTCCATCACGTACGGCTTCGCGATGCTCGAGATGCAGCGCCGCCGCATGGGCGGCGTGCTGGTCTGGCTGGCCATCACCGGCGTGCTGGGCGCGGGCTTCATCGGCCTCGAGCTGTATGAGTTCGCGCACCTGATCCACGAAGGCGCCGGCCCGCAACGCAGCGCGTTCCTGTCGTCGTTCTTCGCACTGGTGGGCACCCACGGCCTGCACGTGACCTTCGGCATCGTCTGGCTCATCGTGCTGATGGTCCAGCTGCCCAAGCACGGCTTCACCGCCGCCAACCGCCGCCGCCTGATGTGCCTGTCGATGTTCTGGCACTTTCTGGACGTGGTCTGGATCGGCGTCTTCACCTTCGTGTACCTGATGGGATCGCTGCAATGAGCGCGCATATCGACACCGCCGGCCACGGCGCACACGGCCATGACGACCATGGCCACGACGACGGCCCCGTGAGCCACAGCACCTTCAAGGGCTACATGACCGGCTTCGTGCTGGCCGTGATCCTCACCGCCATTCCCTTCTGGCTCGTGATGGCGAAGGTGTTCGACAAGCCGAACACCACCGCGCTCGTGATCCTGGCCTTCGCCGTGGTGCAGATCGTCGTCCACATGGTGTACTTCCTGCACATGGACGCCAAGTCCGAGGGCGGCTGGAACATGCTGGCGCTGATCTTCACGCTCGTGGTCGTGGTCATCACGCTGGCCGGCTCGTTGTGGGTCATGTATCACATGAACACCAACATGATGCCGACCATGCACGACATGAAGAACATGCCCTGATGGCGGCTGCAGTCCGCCAGCGCTCAGCCGCCGCGCGGGTGGCGCTTGCGGTCTGCGCCGTCCTCGCCTTCGCAGGTTTCGTCGCGCTCGGAACCTGGCAGGTCGAGCGCCGGGCCTGGAAGCTGGACCTCATCGCCCGCGTCGAACAACGCGTGCACGCCCCGGCCTCCGCACCGCCCGGGCGAACCGAATGGCCCACGGTCAACGCGGCCAATGACGAATACCGGCATGTCCGCCTTGCCGGCACTTTCCTCCACGACAAGGAAGCCCTGGTCCAGGCCAGCACCCGGCTCGGCGCCGGCTTCTGGGTGCTCACCCCGCTGCGCACCGCCGACGGCAGCGTGGTGCTCGTCAACCGCGGCTTCGTGCCGCCCGAGGCGCGCGAGCGTTCGGCGCGCACGGCCGGCGAGCCCCAGGGCGAGACGGCGGTGGCCGGCCTGCTTCGCCTGACCGAACCCAAGGGCGGTTTCCTGCGCAGCAACGACCCTGCCGCCGACCGCTGGTTCTCGCGCGACGTGCAGGCCATCGCGCAGGCCCGCGGGCTGGCGAACGTGGCGCCCTACTTCATCGACGCCGAAGCGGCCGCACGGCAGCCCGCCGATGCCACGGCGGCACCCGCCTGGCCCGCCGGCGGCCTGACGGTCATCGCCTTTCCCAACAGCCACCTGGTCTACGCGCTGACCTGGTACGGCCTCGCCCTGATGGTGCTCATCGCCGCGTGGTTCGTGCGGCGCAGCGAGAATGCGGCGCATGCCGACACTCGCCGCACCGAAAATGCCCGCCGCCACTGAGGCGGTCGCGGGGGAGTTGCACGCGCCCCGCGCCGGGGTGGCCAGCCTGGACAACGCCATCGGCCACCAGAACATGCAGCAGCTGATCCAGCTGCGCTGGTTCGCGGTGGTCGGGCAGGTGGTCACCATCCTCGTGGTGCACTACGGCCTCGCGATCCGGCTGCCGCTGGACCACATGCTGCAGGTGCTGGCCTGCTTGGCGATGTTCAACATGGTGAGCCTGCTGCGCTCGCGCAGCCACCGGCGCGTGACCAACGGCGAACTGTTCCTCGCGCTGCTGGTCGACGTGGCCACGCTCACCGCCCAGCTCTACCTGAGCGGCGGCGCGACCAATCCCTTCGTGTTCCTCTTCCTGCTGCAGGTGACGCTGGGCGCGGTGCTGCTGAAGGCCTGGTCGACCTGGACCATGGTGGTGATCACCAGCATCTGCTTCGCCGGACTGGCGCTGTTCTCGCGGCCGCTCGAACTGCCGCTGGACCACCATCGCGGCCTGTCGAGCCCCTACGTGCAGGGCATGCTGGTGTGCTTCGCGCTGAACGCGGCGCTGCTGGTGATCTTCATCACCCGCATCAGCCGCAACCTGCGCGCGCGCGACGCGCGGCTGGCCGACCTGCGCCAGCGGGCCTCCGAGGAAGAGCACATCGTGCGAATGGGCTTGCTGGCTTCTGGCGCAGCCCACGAACTGGGCACGCCGCTGGCCACGCTGGCGGTGATCCTGGGCGACTGGCGCCGCCTGCCGCACTTCAACTCCGACCCCGAGCTGCTGACCGAGGTGGCCGAGATGGAACTGCAGATCCAGCGATGCAAGAGCATCGTGAGCGGCATCCTGCTGTCCGCCGGCGAGGCGCGCGGCGAGTCGTCCGAGGAAACCACCGTCAGCACCTTCCTCGACGACCTGATCGAGGAGTGGCGCACCACGCGCCCGGTGGAAGACTTCGAGTACGACAACCGCTTTGGCCGGGACCTGCCCATGGTCTCCGACTCGGCCCTCAAGCAGATGATCTGCAACGTGCTCGACAATGCACTCGAGGCGTCGCCGCACTGGCTGCGCCTGGAAGCGGCGCACGACGCCGGCGCACTGACGATCACCGTCACCGACGCGGGCCCCGGCTTCCTGCCGGGCATCCTGAAGGAGTTCGGCAAACCCTACCAGTCGAGCAAGGGCCGCCCGGGCGGCGGCCTGGGCCTGTTCCTTGTCGTGAACGTGGCGCGCACCGTGGGTGGCCGCGTGGCGGCCGGCAACCGGCCGGAGGGCGGGGCCATCGTGAAGATCACGCTGCCGCTCGCGGCGATCGTGCTGGAAGAGGACGAGGAAGTGGAAGACGACGAAGCGGACGAAGACGTCAAGGTTCTCGAGAACGCGAACAGGACCATCGAAACGGAAGGCCATGACGGACACCGGAGCTGAGCGCCAGTTGCTGATCGTCGAGGACGACGACGCCTTCGCGCGCGCGCTGGGCCGCTCGTTCGAGCGTCGCGGCTACGCGGTGGCGCAGGCCGCCAACCTCGCCGAGGTCGAGGCGTACCTGGCCGCCTCCTCGCCGGGTTTCGCCGTGGTCGACCTCAAGCTCAACGGCGAGGCCTCGGGCCTGGCGTGCGTGCAGATGCTGCATCGCCACAACCCCAAGATGCTGATCGTGGTGCTCACCGGCTTCGCCAGCATCGCGACGGCGGTGGAAGCCATCAAGCTCGGCGCCTGCCACTACCTGGCCAAGCCGTCGAACACCGACGACATCGAGGCCGCCTTCGGCCGTGCAACCGGCACCACCGAGGTCGAGCTCACCAACCGCTCCACCTCGATCAAGACGCTCGAATGGGAGCGCATCCACGAGACACTGGCCGAGACCGGCTTCAACATCTCGGAGACCGCGCGCAGGCTCGGCATGCACCGGCGCACGCTGGCCCGCAAGCTGGGCAAGCAGCAGGTCAAGTAAGCCGCGGCAGCCCGGCGCAGTTCCTGCGTGAGCGTCCTTCTCCATCCACCCCGTTTGCATGAGGTACCGATGACAGCCCGTACAACGACGCCCTCCTCCCAGCGCCCTTCCGTCCTCGCGGTGCGCGAGCAGACCGCGATGGAAGAGCTCTTCAATGCGCTGAGCCACGGCCTGGGCCTCGCGCTGGCGATCGCGGCGCTGCCGATCCTCGTCTACAGCGCGGCGCAGCGGGAACAGGCCGCCGGCATCGTCGGTGCCTGCCTGTTCGCCGGCACCGCCATCGTGCTGTACCTGATCTCCACGCTGTACCACGCCCTGCCCGTCGGCCGGGCCAAGGCCTGGTTCAACCGGCTCGACCACGCGGCCATCTATCTCTTCATTGCAGGCAGCTACATGCCCTTCCTGTTCGGCGTGCTGCGCGGCCCGCTGGGCTGGACGCTGTTCGGCGCCATCTGCGCCGCCGCCGTGCTGGGCGTGGGCGCCAAGCTGTTCAACCGGCTGCAGCATCCGTTATGGTCGACCGGCCTCTACGTGGCCATGGGCTGGATGGCGCTGATGGCCGCCGTGCCGCTCTACGAGCGCATGTCGGCCGCAGGCCTGGGCTGGCTCGTGGCTGGCGGCCTGTTCTACACGGCCGGCGCGGTGGTGTTCCTGTTCGACAACAAGGTGCGCTACGCCCATTCGGTGTGGCACCTGTTCGTGCTGGCGGGCAGCACGTGCCACTTCTTCGCGGTGCTCTGGCATTCGCATGGGTGACGCCGCCAGGCTTCGCGCACTTCGTGTCGCTGCTCCTTCCCCCTCGCCGGGGGCGACGCCTGCGGCCCGGCGGACATAGGCACTCCCCCAGGCTTCGCGCACTTCGTGTCGCTGCTCCTCCCCCCTCGCCGGGGGCGACACCTGCGGCCCGGCGAAGCCGGTTCCGCCGTGTCTCACGAACAGTGGCACCGCTCAGTAGTGCGGGGGGAGTTCGTCGCGCGGATTGGAGGCGGAGCCGTGCTGCATCGCGTTCTGGCTCTGTTCCTTGAGCTGCGTGACGTGCAGGATGAGCCTGTCGATCTGCTGTTGCTGGCGGTAGATCGTCATGTTCAGCTGGTCGAGCAGGTCTTCGGCGTAGCTCGACTTGATTTCGAGTTCGGTCACGCGTTCGGCCAGGGCGTCGTCGGGTCGGTTTTCCATGGCGCTATTGGACAGGAAGACCGGCCCGCTTTTCGTGACGGCCGCTCTCAGCGCCGCACGGCCGCTTCGAGAAGGTCGCCCATGCCGATTCGCTTCGCGAATTCGATGCGCACGCGCTCCGACACCTCGAACACCTCCGCCGCCCCGTCGCCGACGAAATCGATCAGGGAACGCATCGGCCGCGTGCCGGCCGGCAGGCCCACGATGCGCACGATCTCGTCGGCCACGGCCTGCGGATCGGCGTTGTCGGGCGTGAGCGCCGACAGGCGCGCGCCGATCTGGTCCATCACGCCGTCATAGCGGGCGTAGGCGGCGGCGGTGGCCGCATCGGCCGGCTTGCCGGCGCTCGGGAAATGGTCGGTGCCCCTGGTGAAGGCGCCGGGCACGACGATCGAGGTCTCTATGCCGAAGCGCGCGATCTCGTAGGCCAGCGTGACGGCCAGCGAATCCATCGCCGCCTTGGCCGCGCCGTACGGGCCCATGAACGGCGGAAAGCCGCCCCTGGTGGTGGTGCTGCTGATCCACAGCATCAGCCCCGACTCCTGGCGGCGCAGATGCGGCAGCACTGCGCGGTTCACGCGCTGCGCACCGAGCACGTTGGTGTCGAACACCTTCACGATCTCTTCCGGCGTGAAGGCCTCGGTGGGCCCGACGACGAGGTGGCCGGCGTTCTGCATGACCACGTCGATGTGGCCCTGCTCGCGCACGATGGTCGCGGCGGCTGCGTCGGCCGACGCCTGAGAGAGCACGTCGAGCTCGAGCGGGTGCAGCGCGATGTTCTTCGCGGCGGCGAGGGTGCGCAGCTCGGCGGCACGGCCCGCGTTGCGCCCTGCGATGTCGCGCATCGACGCGTAGACGATGTGGCCCGCTTCCGCCAGCGATTGCGCGCTGAGCTTGCCGATGCCGGTGCCCGCACCGGTGACGAGGATGATCTGCCTGGACATGGTGTTTTCTCCGTAGGAAGCCGGTGCGGATGACGCGCTCAGGCGATGCCGCCGTTGGCGCGCAGGACCTGGCCGTTGACCCAGCCCGAATCGGGGCTGGCGAGGAAGGAGACCACCGAGGCGATGTCCTCGGGCTGGCCCAGGCGCTGCAGCGGCGGCATCTTCGCGAAGGTCTGGACCTGCTCCTCGGTCTTGCCGTCGAGGAACAGCGACGTGGCGATCGGGCCCGGCGCCACGGCATTCACCGTGATGTTGCGGCCGCGCAGTTCCTTGGCGAACACATGCGTGAATGCCTCCACGGCGGCCTTGGTGGCGTTGTAGATCGCGTAGCCCGGCATGTTCAGCGCCAGCGTGGTGCTCGAGAAGTTGACGATGCGCCCGCCATCGTTCAGCCGCGTGGCGGCTTCGCGCAGCGTGTTGAAGGTGCCGCGCACGTTGATGTCGAAGGTCTGGTCGTAGAGCGCGTCGGTGTGCTCGGCCAGCGGCACCGTCTTGAGCACGCCGGCGTTGTTGACCAGCACGTCGACCTTGCCGAGCTGCGCCTCGACCGCGTCGAACATGGCGCGCACTTCGCCGGCCTTCGACACGTCGGCCTTCACGGCCAAGGCCCTGGCGCCGCCGGCCTTCAGTTCGGCGACGAGCGCATCGGCCTGCGCCGGGCTCGCAGCGTAGTTGACTGCGACGGCGAAGCCGTCCTTGGCAAGGCGCTGCGCGACGGCGGCGCCGATGCCGCGAGAGGCGCCGGTAACGATGGCGACCTGGGAGTTCGAGGGCTTGTTCATGGCTGTTTCCTTTGCATTGGTGGGTTGCTGGGTTGGTGAGACGAATCATCGATCGTTCCGCTGCAAAGATAATCAACCGTTCATCGCCATTACCATTCCATTTACTTCAACAATAAATCAGGCCATCGCCATGGACCGTTTCCAGGAAATGCAGGCGTTCGTGCGCATCGCCGAACGCCAGAGCTTCACGCAGGCGTCCGAAGACCTGCAGATTCCGCGCGCCACCGTCACCAACCTGATCAAGCGCGTCGAGCAGCGCATCGGCACCCGCCTGCTCGAGCGCACCACCCGCACCGTGCGGCTCACGCAGGACGGCGAGGCTTATTACCGACGCTGCGTGCGGCTGCTCGCCGACGTGGAGGAAGCCGAGGGCCTGTTCCGCAACGAGGCGCCGAAGGGCTTGCTGCGCGTGAACCTGCAAGGCACGCTGGCACGCAACTTCGTGGTGCCGGCGCTGCCCGCGTTCCTCGCCCGATATCCCGAGCTCGAACTGCACATCGGCGAGGACGACCGGCTGGTCGACCTGGTGCGCGAAGGCGTCGACTGCGTGCTGCGCGCCGGCAACCTGCAGGACTCCTCGATGGTCGCGCGGCGCGTGGCGCTGCTGCCGCAGGTGACGGTCGCGAGCCCGGCCTACCTCGCGGCGCACGGCGAGCCCGCGAGCATGGAGGCGCTCGCTGCACACCGCGCCGTCAACTACATCTCGAGCGCCACCAGCAAGGCGGTCCCGCTCGAGTTCACGGTCGACGGCCGCGTCACGACGGTTCAGCTCGGGGGCATCGTGTCTGTCACCGGGGCCGATCTCTACACCGGCTCGGCGGTCGCCGGGCTGGGCCTCGTGCAGGTGCCGCGCTATCGCGTGGCCGGCGAACTGGCCGACGGCCGCCTGCAGGTGGTGCTGGCCGCGTTCGCGCCGCCGCCGATGCCGGTGTCGGTTCTCTATTCGCAGAACCGGCAGCTGTCCTCGCGCGTGCGCGTCTTCGCCCAGTGGCTGCGCGACATCTTCGAGACGGCCGGGACCTGAGGCGTCGACAACGCCCCGGCCCGCTCAGCAGGCGGTCGATTCCAGCCCCACGCCGCCGTCCTCGGCGTGCGCTCCCGTCCCGCCCCGCAGAAACACGAACACCACCACCGCAGTCAACACCGTCACAGCCGCCAGCACGCACAGCAGCGTGCCGAACGCCGCGCCGTAGGCTTGCAGCAGCGCCGCGCGGTCCATGCCGGGCAGCAGGGCCAGCGCCTGCGACAGGTCGCCGGTGGTCAGGCGCTGTGCCGCCTGTGCTGCGAAAGCGGCATGGCCGAGCTGCGCGGCCACCAGCGCAGTCAGCCCGGCGCCCACGAGCGCCAGCGCGATGCCCTCGCCCGCAACACGCACCGTGTTGAAGATGCCCGACGCCATGCCCGCGCGTTCGCGCGGCACCACGCTCACGGCAAGCCCGTCCATGAGGCCCCAGGGCAGGCCGATGCCCGCGCCGACCACAAGCAGCGCACCCGCCAGTTCATGCAGGGACGCGCCCGGCGCACAGCGGCTGAGCCAGAACAGGCCTGCGGCGCAGACCAGCAAGCCCGTCGCGGAAATCGCGCCCGCCGAGAACCTGTGGGCCAGCCAGGCAGCGAGCGTCGGCACCACGAGGATGGGCCCGGACAGCGCGAACATGAAGCTGCCCGCCTCGAGCGCGCTGCGCCCTTCCAGCCCGATGAAGCGGATCGGCAGCAGCACCAGCAGCACGACGAAGCCGTAGGCCGGCGCGGCGGCCAACAACTGCACGCCGACGAAGCGCGGAAAGCGGAACAGCGACAGGTCGAGCATCGGATGCGCCACGCGCCGCTCGACGGCGACGAAGGCCGCGCCCATCAGCACCGCCGCCGCGAGCGCGCCGGCGACCCACGGGCTGCCCCAGCCGCTGTCCGGTGCCTGCAGCACGCCCAGCGTCAGCAGGCTCAGTGCGGCGGTGAAGGTGGCGCAGCCGGGCAGGTCGAGCCCCATCGCGTGCGGATTGCGCGACTCACGCATGCAACGCGCCGCGATGCACAGCGCCACAAGGCTCACCGCGCCGGGGCTCAGCATCACCGCCTGCCAGCCGAAGCGCTCCGCGAGCCAGCCCGAGAGGATGGCGCCGCACGACAGCCCCACACCGAAGGAGGTGCCGATCAGGCTGAAGGCCCGCGTGCGCGCCGCCCCATCGAACACCTGCGCCAGCGCCGCGGTGCCGGCGGCAAAGGCAGCGGCCGAACCCAGCCCCTGCAGCGCGCGCGCCAGGTCGAAGGCGACGATGCCGGGTGCGAGCGTCAGCAGCGAGCTGCTCAGGGCCACCACCGCCAGGCCCTGCAGGAACACGCGCTTGCGCCCGCAGGCGTCGGCGAGCGCGCCGGCCGCCATCAAGGTGGCGCCGAAGCTCAGCATGAAAGCGTTGGTCACCCAGTTGAGTTGCACCGGGCTGCCGCCCAGCGCGCCGTGGATGGCGGGCAGCACCACCGCCGGACCGGTGAAGCTCAGCGGCATGCCCAGGGCAGCCAGGCAGACGGCGGCGAGCAGCCAGTTCTTGGAAGAAGTCGGGGACATCGAAGGCCTGCGTGCAAAAAGAAAAATCGGGAGCACGAAGATAAAAAGGATTCAATGAAAGGAGAATGGCCGCGCCAATCCACATACTCCCAACCAAAGGTTGCCAATCCATGGACAGTTTCAGCGGACTCGAATCCTTCGTGCGCGCGGCGGACCTGCTGAGCTTCGCCAAGGCCGGCCGGTTGCTGGGCATCTCGGCATCGGCAGTGGGCAAGAACGTGGCGCGGCTCGAACAGCAGCTCGGCGTGCGCCTCTTCAACCGCACCACCCGCCACACGCGGCTCACCCAGGAAGGCGCCCTGTTTCACGAGCGCTGCCGCCGCATCCTCGATGAGCTCGACGATGCGCGGGCCATGATGCAGGACGCCATCGCCGCGCCGCGCGGCCGCCTGCGCGTGAGCCTGCCGACCATCGGCTACCGCTTCCTCCTGCCGGTCCTTCCCGCCTTCAAGGCCCGCTACCCCGAGATCGAGCTCGACCTCGACTTCAACGACCGGCTGGTCGACGTGATCACCGAGGGCGTCGACGTGGCCATCCGCAGCGGCGATCTGGTCGATTCGCAACTGGTCGCGCGACGCCTCGGCCCCTTCCGCTTCGTGCTGGTGGCCTCACCCGCCTACCTGGCGCGCCACGGCGTGCCGCATATGCCGGCCGACCTCGTGCACCACGCCTGCCTGCGCTACAAGTTCGCGACGGGGGGCAAGATCGAGGAATGGGACCTGCCAGGCCTGCCTGAGCAATTGCCGCCCGGCCTGCTGTGCAACAACATGGAAGCGATGCTCGGCGCCGCCATCGCCGGCCTCGGCGTGGCCTACATGCCCGATTTCCTGGCGCGCGATTCGCTGGGCCGCGGCGAACTGCAGCGCGTGCTGGCCACGCACCTGGTGCGACAGGGCCAGTTCTCTGCGCTGTGGCCGTCGAGCCGGCAACTCTCGCCGAAGGTGCGCGCCTTCGTGGACTTCGCGGGGGAGCACATGTTCAGGGACGAAGACGCGCCTGCATGAAACGTCAATCGAACCAAATTCAGACCATAATAAGTTCGGTCGACGGAAACATGGGAGCACATGCAATGAATTTCTCCACTCAAGTCAAACCCATCAGTTATCTCAAGAGCAATGCTGCAGATATCGTGAAGACCTTGGCGGACACTCGCGAGCCTCTGGTCATTACCCAGAACGGCGAAGCCAAACTCGTGGTGATGGACGTCCGCTCGTACGAGGAACACGAAGCCACTCTCGCTCTGCTGAAAGTCCTGGCACTCGGCAATCGCGAAATCGACCAGGGTCAGTTTCGGTCCGCGGAAGACGTGTTCGCCGAACTGGACCAAGAAGACGCGAAATGAAGGTTGTGTTCCTGCGGTCCGCCGAGGCCGACCTGAAGGACCTGAGGCGTCACATCATCAAGAACTTCGGCAACGACACCTGGACTGTGAGCTACGAGAAGATCAAGCAGTCCGTGGCGATGATCGAAGCACACCCACAGGCGGGACGGGTTCCTGAAGAGCTGGAAAACCTGAACGCGGCCCAATACCGGCAAGTCATCTCCGGCAGGAACCGCCTCATCTACGAGGTGCGCATGGACATCGCCTACATCCACATCGTCTGCGACACGCGACGAGATTTGAAAAGCCTGCTCATGCGGCGCATGGTTGGCGCCGATTAAGGTCCCGCGTGCCCGCCGTTGGCTGCGCCGTGCGGCATCCGATCAGACAACGGGGGCCAAACGAGCGTCGGCGTGCTCGCTGGCTGCCCCGGCGGTTGTTCCCGCCATCCAGGCATTTGTCTTTGCGTTCGCATCCCCAGCAACGTTCTTCGCAAGCTCCACAGCCGTCCCGCTCAGCGCCAGCGCGGCCTTCAACGGAAACAGCGTGCGCTCGTCTCCCTGCGCCGTGTTGCTCACCGTCGTCCCCGCCGTTTCGCCGAGGCTGGCGGTGCGCACCGCGTCCGGCCGGTGCACCGGCACCATGAACGGCGAGTGCGTGGTGTAGATGATCTGGTTGCCGAAGTCCTGCTCGAAGTGAGCGAGCAGGTCGGCCTGCGAGTGCGCATGCAGGTGAAGACCGGGCTCGTCGAGCAGCATCACGGCGTCTTCCGCGCGGCCGCCCCGGGTGTCGGCGAAGAACGCGATGTAGAACGAGAAGAACCACTGGAAGCCGCGGCTGCGCTCGTCGAGGTTCACCTCCACGTCGTACGCGCCGTCGGGGTCGGACACCAGCGTGTCGAGGTAGGGGCCGTCGAGGTTGAAGCGCACCTTCAGCGGACGGTCCTTCCACAGGCGGCGGATCTCTGCCGTCACCACCGCACCGGCGCGGTTCGCCAGCTGGTTGCGTGTGGGCTGGTCGTTCCTGTCGAGCAGGTCGTGCAGCTGCTGCGGGTCGAGCCCCGCGACCTTGCACAGCTTGCCGAAGCTCTGCTGCGCGGGCGTGAGCTGTCCCCAGCCCTGGCGGCCCAGGTATTCGGCGATGTTCTGGCGGCCGGGCAGCGCGGGGTACTCGTCCACGTAGACGAAGCGCGGCAGCTTCTCGAGCACCCAGGCGCGTGCACGCGCGTGCGCAGGTTCGTCGTCGGCGATGGAGCGTGCCAGCTCCTCGAGCTCGGCGAGCATCTGGTCCTGCTTGTCGCTGAGTTCGGCGCCGGCTGCGGCAAGTGCCTTGCGCAACGCCTGCATGGCCTGCACCGCGCCGGCCGACCAGCGGACGTGGTCGGGACTCATGATCATCGCGGCGTCGAAGGTGTCGGCCTCGTGCTCGAGCGCGGCGCGCGCCTCCTCGGCCACCTTCTCCGCAGCGGCCTTCACGGCCGGCACGATCTTGCGGACCTTGCCCTTGATGTCGCCCACATCGAGCGACAGCGGCGCAAGGCCTTCGAGCCCGCCGGTGCGCGTGGCGGCATAGCCGCGGCGCGCGGTGACGTGGCGCACGCCGGCCGCACGCGGAAAGATCGCGGCCAGCGCGGCCTGTTCGCTGTCGTCCAGGCTCCAGCGCGTGAAGACGACCGGCGTGTCGCCGGTGCACTCTTCGAGCCGGCGATGGCGCGGAAAGTCCTTGATGGGGCTGAGTTCGACCGGGCCTTCGGCCGGGTTCAGGCTGTGGAGTGCGCGCAGCAGGTTCGACTTGCCGCTGTCGTTCCGACCGAGGATCGCCGTGATCCGAGAGGAATCGATGAGGCCGCTGTCGTTGATCGAGCGAAAGTTGGTGATCTGGAATGACGCCAAGCGCATGCAGGAATTTCTCTTCTGAAATGAATACGGGGCCGGGGAATGTATTGCATCCCCGGCCCCGTCCTCGAGCTGCGCAGAAGAAAAAGATTACTCGGCCGCGCGCCTCAGCGTATCGACCACCGGGCGGCGCAGCACGTCGCGCAGGCCCCACCATCCCGCGCCCAGCGCCAGCACCGCGCCCGCCAGCGCGCCGGCAACGGGCACCAACGGCGACGCGGTCCAGGTGAACTCGAACACGTAGCGCGCCAGCGCCCAGCCGATCGCCGAAGCCACGATGCTCGCCAGGAAGCCTGCGAGCAGGCCCACGCCCGCCAGCTCGGCGCGCTGTACCTGGCGCAACAGGCTGGCGCGTGCGCCCACCGCGCGCATCACGGCGAACTCGCGCGCGCGCTCCTCGCGCGTGGCGGTCACCGCGGCGAACAGCACCACGAGGCCGGCGGCCAGCGTGAAGCCGAACAGGAACTCCACCGCGCGGATCACCTGGTCGAGCACGCGCTGCAGCTGGTTGATGGTGGCGCTCATGTCCACGTTGGTCACGTTGGGGTAGCTGCGCACCAGCGCGTTGTCGAAGCCGCGCGTCTCGGGAGCGCGGAAGGCGCCCATGTAGGTGGTGGGCACGTCGGCCAGCGAAGCCACGGTGTACATCACGAAGAAGTTGGCATGCAGCGAGCCCCAGTCGACCTTGCGCAGCGACGTGATGCGCGCGTCGTTCTGCATGCCGCCGATGTCGAAGCGCAGCGAATCGCCCAGCTTCAGGCCCAGCGTCTCGGCCAGGCCCTCTTCCACGCTGACCTCGCCCTTGGCGTCGGGCGTCCACCTGCCGGCGGTGATGCTGTTGTGCGCGGGCGCCTCGACGCTGTTGCTCAGGTTGAACTCGCGGTCCACCAGCCGCTTGGCACGGTCCTCGGTGTAGTCGTCGGGCGTCACCGGCCTGTCGTTGATGGCCACGAGCCGGCCGCGGATCATCGGGTACCAGTCGAACTTGCGCACGCCGGCGTCGCGCAGCGACTTCTGGAAGGCCTCGCTCTGGTCGGGCATGACGTTGATGACGAAGCGGTTCGGCGCATCCGGCGGCGTGGCCTTGCGCCAGCTGGCCACGAGGTCGGTTCGCAGCAGCACCAGCAGCACCAGCGCCAGCAGGCCCACCGACAGCGCGCTGACCTGCACCACCGCATAGGCCGGCCGCGCCGAGATCTGCCGCGTGGCCAGCACCAGCCAGCGCGGCGCGGTGGTCTCGTTCACGCTGCGGCGCAGCACCTTCACCGCCAGCCAGCTCAGGAGCGCGAACACGGCCACCGCGCCTGCGAAGCCGCCGACCGCGATCAGGCCCAGCTTGATGTCGCTGCTCGCCGCCATCAGCAGTGCCGC
>Ga0209050_1002605_pt1 | contig 14941 bp, 10 predicted proteins | sample Araplavi_mTSA_r2_FD_184276 | JGI IMG/M metagenome (GOLD analysis project Ga0209050, IMG submission 184276) | Arabidopsis root microbial communities from North Carolina, USA - plate scrape MF_Cvi_mTSA_r2 (SPAdes) (version 2) | ecosystem: Host-associated > Plants > Roots > Endosphere | place: USA... | reverse complement strand
CCTGGAGCTGTTCCGGGTCGCCGACCAACACGACCTTGGCACCGCGCTTCTCGGCTTCGGTCAGCACGCGCTCCATCTGTCGCGTACCGATCATCCCGGCCTCGTCGATCACCAGCACATCGCGGTTGGTCAGCAATTCGCGCCCCTCGGTCCATTGATGCTCCATGCTGGCGATCGTCCGCGAGGCGATGCCCGAACCGCTTTCCAGGTTCTCGGCGGCGATGCCGGACAGCGCTACGCCGCGGACCGAATAGCCGGCACCCTCCCACGCCTCGCGCGCGACGCCGAGCATCGCCGACTTGCCGGTGCCGGCGTAACCGATCACGACGCCAAGCCCCTGCCCCTTGGTGACGTGATCGAAGGCGCTGCGCTGCTCGCTCGACATCACGAGCCCGCGCATCTCCGCGCGCACCAATGCGAGCTTGCGATGCTGCTCGTCCATGCCGTGCCGCCGCGCCGCCTCCAGCCGGACAGTGGCGCGCTCGAGCTGCTTCTCGGTCTCGATCATGTCGCGGCTGGTGAAACGGGCCTGGCCGCGTCCGTCCTTCCCGAGCGCGACCAACTCCGGCGACGCGCGAACCGCCGCCATCACTTGGTCGAACTGGTCCTTTCCCTCACTGTGCCGGTGCACGAACATGGCCAGGTCGCGTGTGGTGAAGGTCGCTTGGGTGCGGGTGATCGCATCGAGCGCCAGCGCTGGGTTTGCCAGCAGCTTCTCGCCATTGGCGCGGGCAATAGCGTGGTGTTCTTCAAGCCGTTCGGAGCCGAGCCCTTGCTTGGCCATCCGAGCGGCGGCCGGGCCGATCTTGTGCTGGGGCTCCAGGTCGATGCCCTGCGCTTCCAGCGACCGGTGATCGACACGGGCGTCGATATCGAGTTCGGCCAGCCGCGTGTTGACATGCTCGGCCCAGCGCTCGCGCCACTTCTCCAGCAGATCGGTGCGGTTCCAATCGCGGTTTTTCTTGCCGAACCCGTCTTCGTCGACATCGCGCAACGTCAGCATGACATGCGCGTGCGGCTTGGCCTCGCCATCGGCGCCAACATCCCAATGGACGTTGAGATCGGCGACCATGCCGGAGTCGACGAACTCGCGCCGAACGAAATCGCGCGCGAGCGCAATCCCCATTTCTGGGGATAGCTCGCGCGGAATCGCAAACTCGATCTCCCGGGCAAGCTGCGCGTCCTTGCGCAGCTCGACGGCTTCGGCCTCATTCCACAGGGTTGCGCGGTCGCCGAGGCGCTCGGGCGCACCCTCGGGCAGCATCACTTCGGAATGCACGACGCCGGCCTTGTTCGAGAAGTCGTGGTGACGATCGAGGCGCTCATCATAGAGCCGCGACGCCGAGCGATAGGCAGCGGAGGCCAGCGCCGACGATCCGTTCGCGCGGGAGATGATCTTGGCCGAGAAATGGTAGATCGCCATGGCGGCGATCCAATTACACCTAAAGCAGCACGTCGGCACGACGTATAAGCGCGCCCTCGAAAGAATTCATCTTTCTCGGGACTGCGCAATCCCAAGAGATTTCAGGACGTTGTCGCTGATCGAAGACAGCGATAACTGGTTCGTCCTCGTCGCACAACGTAAAGGACCCACCATGCGCAAGCCCCGGGATTTCGATGCCGAGCTGAAGACACTGGCAGACAAGGCCAAGCACCTTCAGCAGCAAAAGCTGCACCAGCTAGGCGAGCTGGTGGCCGCCACCGGGGCGGACTCACTTTCACCCGAACATCTGGCCGGCGCGCTGCTGGCCGCGATCGAGATCAAGGACGCGCCGACGAAGGAGGCATGGCGCAAACGCGGCGCCGCGTTCTTTCAAAGCAAGAGCCGCAAGAATTCCGGAGCGAATGCGCAGGAATCAGGCGGCACTTCGGCACGCGCTGGCGGCGCGGCATCGCCTGCAAGCGCGGATGGCGCGTCAGGATAAGCGAGCCTGGGTCGTGAAGCGGCGCGAGCGCACGCGGCAGCTGATCGAGCTCGGCGGCCTGGTAGCCAAAGCCGGCCTCGTTGAACTGACCGATGATGATCGCGCGGTGATCTTCGGATTGCTGACAAGCGCGGCGGCGACCTTGCAGAGCGAAGCGCGAGAGAGGGCAATCATTATCTGGCGGCGTCGAGGTAAGCGAGCGTTTGAGCACGCATCCCATGATTAATCGCAAGTAGGTTGCTTGGCGCTCTAACATACGACAGAGACCACAGCGGCTACGCAGCTATCACGCTAATATGTAGCGCAACGCCGATCGAGAAAGGGCCGCCAGTGTCGGAAGAAAATTCCTTGAACGCCGTCGAACTTGCTACCGAGCTTACGGTTGCCTGGCTTGGCAATCAGAACAATCGAGTCAACGCCGAGGAAGTGCCGGCTTTTCTGCGCACGATGCACGCGACCATTACCGAATTGGCGGGCGGCGGTGCTGCGGAAGCTGCAGCGGCTGATCAGGCCGGCCCGGAAACCGAGTTCACGCCGGCGGTGTCGGTGCGCAAATCGCTCGGGTCCAAGGATCACATCATCTCGTTGATTGATGGCAAGCCGTACAAGACGCTGCGTCGCCATCTCTCCAGCCATGGCCTGACACCGGAAGAGTATCGCGAGCGCTACAATCTTCGCCCGGACTATCCGATGGTTGCCCCGAACTATTCGGAAGCGCGTCGGCAGATGGCGCACAAGATCGGCCTCGGGGCCAAGGGCCGCGCGGCCAAGTCGGATGCGGCCGCAACGCCGGCCCCGTCTCCGGCACGCAAGCCGCGCGCGAAAGCGAACGCTTCGTAACAAGCATCTGCGCGCCGGGCGCGGTGCGCCCGGCGCGCTAATCGCAGGAGGCTGATTCAGGCTGCAAGATTTCGGCCAATGCCCGGCGAGCACACATCGGCAGGGTGTATGAAAACGCGATTTTAACGCGGCTGCGCAAGGTTGATCGCATGTCTTTCCTTGTCCTCGCCTGCGTGTTGATCGCCGTGGACGGCGACACGCTCCGCTGCGATCAGGAACTCATTCGCCTTATAGGAATCGATGCGCCGGAGTTGCCGGGGCATTGCCAGGACGGGCGCGACTGCGCTCCTGGTGATCCGCTGGAATCAAAGCGGGCGCTGGAAGGTCTATCTCGCGGGACTGCGTCGATCGATCGCCAGGGCCGTGATGTATATGGCCGAACGTTGGCTCGGGTACAGGTAAACGGAGTCGATCTGTCATGCGCGCAGCTTGCGGGCGGGCACGCAATCTACCGGGCAGATTGGGATCAGTTCGGTTTGATCGGCACAGATTGTGGCGTAGCGAAGCCAGCCCAATCCGTTTGGGCTTCGCCATCGACTCGGCGCGCTCGACCGGCTCCAGCACCGAAAGCTGTTACCGGCTGGAGTTATCGCAATTGCGCGGAGGCTCGTCGTGCGGGCGCGGCCCCGCTGCACCGCGGACAGCCCGGCTATGGTGCTCACATGGACGGTGACGGTGATGGCATCGCTTGCGAGCCGTTCAGGAGATAGTGTCGTTCGACAGGCGGCGGCTTCGTGTAGCCCAATGAGCATCAGGCGAGCCGCTCCTCGCATTCCGCGCGAACCAGATCGCGCAACACCGCCACGCGTTCGCCGAGCCAGGTCAGCTCCTCGGCGGTGATCTTGTAATGCGGCGAGTAGCGCGCGTTCACATAGGCCTGCCGCAGTAGTTCGAACCGCCTGCGGCTATCCTTATCGTCGCGCGGCCATGCCGTGATCAGCGACGGCGCGATGTCCTCCGCACGCGACCGGAGGAAGTTCAGCTTGTGCGATTTGGGGCTGTAAAGCGTGCGCACGAGCAGGGTGCAATGGTAGAGCTGTTCAGCAGCTTGATGGAGCTCGAAAGCAGCCTTGTTTCGCCAATATTCGTCGTCGCCTTCCGCTCGTTGCAATCGAAAAGTTTGAAGCGACCGCTCTGCGATGGAGAACCACCGATTGAAGTGGTCCTGTGCTTCCTTGCGTGCCTCCTCAGGCGGCAGGTTCTGCGGCGCCGCAAACCCAAACCCCTCAGCCTCGTAGAGCGCAATCCCCTGCTTGAGGATATCAACGAAGAAAGGCCGCCCGCGCTCGAGCTGCTTGTTCACGTCGGTGAGCGTGTGGACGATGAAATTGACCGGGGCGCTCAACGTCTGGGCGATGCTCACTTCGCGCATCAGCCGGTCATCGGCCGCGCCCCAATATTCGGTGACATCGGTCAGCCGCTCGTCATTGACGACGACGAGAATGTCATAGTCGGAATGATAGCCGCCGATCGGATCGTCGACCCAGTCGCCCCGCGCGTAGGAACCGAACAGCACCAGCTTGAGGATCCGCGCCGCCTTCTTCCTGGGATCGGTGGTGCGCGCGGTGACCTCGACAAATTCCTCGAACAGGATGCGCACGACATGGGCCAGCTCGCGCTGCTTGGCTTGTGGCAGATGATCGAGATCGGTTCGCATACGGATACTCCTAACCGGTGCCAGCCAATGCGCAAAACCTCACCGGGAACGCCGCCATGGAAAACGGGGTCCGAAGCGAAGGAAGCTGGCGGCCCGAAGGCCGCCAGCAACGATCACGCGGCTGCACGCAGCGGCAGCGGTTCGGGGGCGATGGCGAGGCCCGCCACCTTCTCGGCCCGGGCAACGGTCGGCACCCCGCCGCGCGCGGTGTAGGCGACAGGCGGGAAGGCCATCCATTTCGGCACCCAGCCTTCTACCTTGGCCCGCCCGTTCTCGCCGGTCAGGCAATCGCGCATGATCCCGCGCTTCACCTTTCCGGTAGCGGCCTCGTTTGCGCTGGCGACAGTATCGCCCGCCACATCGGCCAGCACGCGCCCGATCACCTCCCGGTCGCGGATCAGGTCGAGCAAGGCGTCGTCAGGCTGCCAGACCTTGGCCATGTCGGTGCCGAGCAGCGGCCCCAGCACTTCGATCAGCGCACTCCCGGCCTCCAGCGTCTCGCCCATGATGATTGCCGCCACGTCGAGCAGCGCCGGATCGGGAAGCTGCAATAGCCGGACGAACAGCCCGGCAATGCCATGCTCGCCCTCATAGCCGCGCGTCACGGTCGGGCCCTCGGGATCGAAGCCGAGCAGCGCCAGCACCGCCCGCCGCTTCTCGTCGAACCGCGCTTCCGAGGCACAGTTCTCGACGCTCTCGGCAATCGCATCGCTGGATGCGCGCTGGTCCTCGATCCGGACATTCCAGAGCGAAGAGCCGACAATGGCATGCGCCACCATCAGCCGCAGCGCGACCGAGGGCTGGCCGATCAGGTCGGCACGTACGGCGGCATGCCGGTGCAGATCGACATAGTTCTGGATCGGCGCGCTGACCTCGGGTCGTACCGGCTTCTCGTCCTGGCTGTTCTCGCCGCGCTCGCGCCGCCGCGCCTCTTTGGTCGAGATATAGCCTTCATGGACGGTTACCTCGCCGCGCGCGCTGACCGCGAGGAACACCTTGCCGCCCTTACGCTTGGGGCAGTGCTCATGCTCCCAGCTATGGAAGGTATCGCCGGTCGGAAGGATCACCACCTCCGGCCAACCTGCCTCGCGATAGCCCTCGGCCTTGGCTTCGATGGCGGGCGTCTGCGCCGCCCAGAAGCTGGCCGTGTCGGCGAAGAACCGCTCCTCGCCGAACAGGTCCGACACCAGCTCGCCAGCATAGTCCGCCAGATCGAACAGCGCCGCACCTACCGGCACCGACGCGCCGCCGAACAGCCATGCCTTGAGCTGATGCCCGGTCGGGCAATGCGTGTCGGGGTCGTCGAACAGCCCCAGCCAGTCGCGCTGCCGCGCCTTGGACGCGAGCGTCAGGTGCCGGACGGTTGCCGCGTCGATATCGCCCTTGCGGTACAGCCCCCGGATGCGGGGCAGCAGGTTGCCCAGCGCCAGCGTCCGCTTCACCTGCAACTCGGTCAGCCCGAAAGTGAGCGCGATGTCCTCGGGCGAACGCCCCTCGCGCACCAGCCGCGTGAAGCTTTCCCACAGCGTCACTTCGTCCGGGTCCAGCCGCGCGACATTCTCGATCAGCGAGGCCTCCAGCGCCGCCACATCGTCGCCCGGTGCCATGATCGCACAGGGCAGGGGCTCGGCCTCGCCGCTCTCCTCTGCCACTGCCAGCGCCGCATGATAGCGCCGCTTCCCCGCCACGATCTCGAAGCGTTCGGCTTCCTCGGTCGGCCGCACGATCAGCGGCACCAGCACGCCCCGCGCCCGGATCGACGGCAGGATGTGCGACAGGTCGGCCTTGCCCTTCGCCCGCATGTTCACAGCGGAGATGCAGAGCTTGGCGACATCGATATGCTTGAGTTCCATCTGTCCTACTCCTCTTCAAACACCGCACCGGCCCCGGAAAAGGGGGGTGGGCGGCAAGGAGCGGACCGGCAGTCCCGCTTGAGCGGCGGGCTGCACCCGCAGGGCCGAAACGGAGTGGAGGACCCGGCGCAGCCGGGTTGCGGCGCGCCGCGACGGGACTAGAGGGAGCGACGCCCACCCCCCTTGGCCGCGGCCGGCAGGCAGCGCCGGCGCGCCCGCGCCGTCCGCAGATCTTCCGCGCGCAGCGCCCGGCGCCAAAGGCGCCCATCAAAGCGGCACCCTCGAACCCGGACGGCCGTCGCGGCGGCGTGCGCGCGCAACTGTGCGTCAGCCGCCGCCGTGCCTTCCGGCCGGATCGCGTGTGCCACGCGGAAAGCGAAAAGCGCCGCGGCCCCTGGCGGCTGCGCAGCAGTCCGTCAGAGAACGCCCATCAGATATCGCGTTCCGCTGAGCGGCATCGCCGTCAAACGTCAGCGATCGTCACCCGAATGGGCCGAGACGCGCAGCGACTCGGGGCCGCGCAAGCGGCGTAGAGCGCGGCCACGCGCGGCGTGGGACGCCCTGACACTTCCTCTCCGAAATATCGAATCTACGCTCCAGCTACGTTTGTGCACGCTGACGTACGCTGGGCCCTTCCTGGCACCCCAGAGGCCCTTTTCACCTGCCTGGATTCCTGCCCAACTTACCCCGGGGGGCACCACTCAACGGCACCAAGTGCAAGGTGATACCAATGCAGACCGACACCCCCGACCGCATCCTCCGGATCAAGGCCGTACTCGAGCGCACCGGGCTCAGCCGTTCGACCATGTACCGCAAGATGCAGAACGGTACCTTCCCCAGGAACGTCCAGATCAGCACCCGCTGCGCTGGCTGGCGCGAGTCCGCGATCAACGCCTGGCTTCGTAATCCGATGTTCTACCAAGCGACCGACGCATCATGAGGAACCTCCAAACGGTTCCCTTCCGAAAGAGCCCATCCGTTTTGAATGTGGACCGACCGGATTTGACCGGATAGTTGCTTTCCGAAGGCGCGATGCGGGGCAACGCAGCAGATTCGCGCCCGTAGGGGGTAGGTTTGCGTTATCTGAAGCAGCTGGCTCTGCCGATCACCTTCGCCGTGCTCGGTATTACGATCTTGTCGGCGACGGCGTCATCGCCGCCCATGAACGAGACGGTCAACTACAGCTACGACGAACTCGGCCGGCTGGTGAAGGTCGAGAGCAGCGGCAGCGTGAACAACAACGTCATCTCGAACTACGCCTATGACAAGGCGGGTAACCGGACCAACGTGAAGGTGACGGGCGCACCCTGATTGGGGTCGCCGCCGTCTTTCCGCCGGACGGGAGTCCACGCGAAGTCAGGGCGCGCCTGCGCGCTGGGTAACTCATCACTCCGCTCCGTGACGAACTACTCCCATTGGGCGGATTTCGCCCCCGATGGAATAGGGGATCAGCTGGACGGGGCCGGCATCGCCTAGAAGCTTACATCCAACGAGGACGGGCTGTGGGAAGCAATTTTGAGGGGGTATTGGTGCGCGTTTCGTTCTGGAAATCCGTGATAGTTACGGTGCTCGGTCTGCTTGCGAGCCTGACCTTTGCTGCGCCGGGATGGGCGCAGGGCCCCACGCAGCTTTTGAGTGCCCCTCCTGCCGAGAAATACGCGGTCAGCCCCGGCGGGGTTGATATGAGAACCGGCACCTACGCTTCCCAGTCGGACGATCTGTCGATCGGGTCCGCCGCCGGGGATTCCGTTCTGAAATTGACGAGAATTCTTGGCTATCTGGTCGTCGGGCACAACAACCCGTTCGGGAATTTCTCCAGCAACTGGGACATCATGCTGACCCAGAAGCGGATCAACATCGACCAGGGCACCACAGACGATCACAGCGGCGTCGACTATCAGGTCAGTGTTCGTTTCGGGGGGCGGTCACAGACCTTCAGGGCCTATTCGACTATCGGCTTCACGGTCTCTTCCCTGGCTGGTTACGCCGACCTCGCCTATACCGGCGACCGCGACGCTGGTTCCGCCATTTACACCTATACGGCCGGCGACGGTACCAAAGTCGTATTTCGAGCCCCCAATGGATACGACTGCTCCGCACAGGTTCTGTGTGCCTATGCGTCCTACGTCCTGATGTCCGATGGCACCAAGTACACGCTCAACTATGAGAACCCGAGCCCAGGGACGCTTAACGCCGTTCGTCTCAAAAGCGTGGCCAGCAATCGCGGGTACGCCTTGCTCTTCGAATATGGCGGGGGCGGCAACACCGTCACCAAGGCCTGCGCGCTGAACCTTGCGCGGGCGCAGGTGTCGTTGAGCGGCTCATGCCCCAGCGGCGTTCCGGCCAGCTCGTATAGCTATACGAGCCTGAACGGTACTCGCCTTTCGTCCGTCACCGACGCAGCGAATGGCATATGGTCCTTCTCCTATGCCGGGGGCGGCTCGAGCATGACGATGGGTTTCATCAAGCCCGGAGCAAGCGCGCCGTGGCTCACCAACACCATCGGTTTCGGATCGGATATCGATACCGTCCCCATCGAAGTCATCGGCGGCCAGAGCTTCGCGGACGGCCGCAGCTATTCCTATAGCTATGTCAACTCGCCCCAGACAAAGGCGAGCGAGCCACTGGTCATCGCGGGGGGAAGCTTCACCGACAATCTCGGCCGCACTTCGACGGTCGCCTATGACTTCCCGATTATGCCGGGCACAGGCTATCTGGAGAGATGCCATAATCAGGGCTGTCCCTGGTACAACGTCCCCGACGATGGCTCCGCTCCCAACTATTACCAGCAGACATCCGATCCGGCGACGATCACCGACCCGCTGGGCCGCACGACGATCAACAACTTCTGCGATCCCAATGCGGCAGCCGGCTATCCCGCCACCTGGCAAAACCGCTGCCTTGTATCGCTCCTGCAATGGACGCAGGATCCGGAGGGTGGAAAGACCTATTTTACATGGGATCTGGCTAACCGAAACGTGACGTCGATCCGTAAGGTTGCCAAGCCGGGCTCCGGCCTCGCCGATATCACAACCTCTGCGACATATAACTGCGCCTCCCGCCCGTCCTGTGCGAAGCCGACGTCGGTTACCGACGCCCGTGGGAACGTGACGAACTATAGCTATGATGCGACGCATGGCGGCATTCTGTCGGAGATGGGCCCGGCACCTTCCACGGGAGCCGCGCGACCGCTGAAGCTGTACACCTATGTCCAGAAATACGCATATCTCTTGAGCGGCGGATCGCTGGTTCCCTCCGCGTCGCCGGTCTGGTTGCCGGCCAGTACGACCGAATGCCAGACGGTGGCGGGGTCCAGTACGGCAGCGTGCGACGGAGCGGCTCCACAACGGATCACGGCATATGAGTACGGCGCCGACGGAACCGCAGACAATCTCCTGCCGCGAGGCCAGACGATCACCGCAGACGGCACCACGCTGCGCACCTGCTACGGGTACGACGCGCTTGGGAACAAGATCTGGGAAACGAGCCCGCGCGCCGGGCTGACGGCGTGCAACTGAAGGGGGACGGCATGAACCGCATTCTGCTGGGGCTGCTGGCCTCATCGACATTTGTGCCGGCGGCGGCTTTTGCCCAGGCAGCACCGTCCGACTTCACCAGCGCGACGCGCTATGATGCGGAAAGGCGGGTGACCGGCACGATCGCGCCGGATCCCGACGGCACCGGGCCGCTGCACCATCTTGCCGTGCGCAACAGCTACGACCCGGCGGGCCGCTTGATCAAGGTCGAGAAGGGCGAACTCGCGAGCTGGCAGTCGGAAGATGTCGAGCCCAGGAACTGGACGGGCTTTACAATCCAGCAAACGGCAGAGACGGCCTATGACGCGATGGATCGCAAGATCGTCGAGCAAGTGCGCGAAGGCACCGCCGGCATGATCTATCAGCTGACCCAGTACAGCTACGACGCTGCCGGGCAGCCTGAATGCACAGCGATCCGGATGAACCCGGCAGTCTATGGTTCGCTGCCCGCCAGCGCCTGCACTCTGGGAACAGCTGGAACCCAAGGTAATGACCGGATTACCAGGAACATATACGACGCAGCGGGCCAGTTGCTGCAAGTGCGTAAGGCCGTGGGGACGGGCCGCGAGCAGGCCTATGTCACCTATGGCTACACGACGAACGGCAAGCAGGAATATGTGGTCGACGCCAACGGCAACAAGGCGCGGCTGGTTTACGACGGGCATGACCGCCAGGTGCAGTGGCAGTTTCCCTCAGCGGGCACGCCCAGTGCCTATGACGGCTCGACACCGGCCAATGCGCTGGCGACCGCAGGGTCGGTCAACACCAACGACTATGAAGCCTATGGCTATGACGCCAATGGCAACCGCACTTCCTTGAGGAAGCGGGACGGGCGCAGCTTCACCTATGGCTATGATGCGCTCAACCGGATGACGTCGAAGATCGTGCCGGATGCGTGCGTGGCGGGCTATGCCTGTACCAATGTGCCCGCCGCAATGACACGCGACGTCTATTACAGCTATGATCTGCGGGGCCTGCAAACGGCGGCGCGGTTCGACAGCGTCAGTGGCGCCGACGCGGTGACCAACACCTATGATGGTTTTGGCCGCTTTGGCTCCAGTACCATCAGCATGGGTGGCTTCAATGCGAGCGTGGGATATGCCTACGACGCCGATGGAAACCGTACGCGCCTAACTTATTCCGACGGGCAATTTGCCGGCTATCATTACGACGGCCTGGGGCGCCTGGACACGGCAGGAGTGAACACTTCGTCAGGGCTCGTGGCGCGCTATTACGATGCCGCGGGTCAACTGGCGCTTGGCCTCTCTGGCAGTTGGACCAACTATTTCTACGATGGGGTTGGGCGTCTTACCGCGCTGAATGAGACGCTGGTAGGTGGTGCTGGAAGTGTAAACTCGGGTCTGGCCTACAGTCCAGCAGGGCAGATTATCAGAAGGACACGCTCAAATGACGCCTATGCCTACACAGGATATGCGAGCGTGGATCGCCCCTATACGGTCAACGGACTCAATCAATATGGCTCGGCGGGCGCGGTCGGCTTCGGCTATGATTCGAACGGCAACCTGACGGCGAGCGGCAGTACAGCATATACCTATGACGCCGAGAACCGGCTGGTTGTAGCCTCTTCGGGGGCCAATCTGATCTACGATCCGCTCGGACGGCTGTTCCAGACCTCCACAGGAGGGGCCGGAGTTACCCGTTTCCTCTACGCCGGCGACGAGCTCGTCGCGGAGTATGACGGCTCGAATACTATGCTCCGTCGCCATATCCACGGACCAGGCGAAGATGACCCGCTGGCATCATTCGACGGACCTGCGCTTGGTGGGACCTGGTCCAATGCCCGCCTGCCCAAGCCCGATCACCAAGGCTCGATCGTTCTATGGACCAATTGGAACGGGGCGTTGGCTGCGATCAACAGCTACGATGAGTACGGCGTTCCCGCGACAGGAAATACGGGGCGTTTTCAATACACCGGCCAAGCCTGGATCCCCGAGCTGGGCATGTACTACTACAAGGCTCGCATCTACTCGCCGACGCTTGGCCGATTCCTGCAAACCGATCCGATCGGGTATGAGGATCAGGTCAATCTATATGCATACGTGGGGAATGATCCCATTGACGGAAGAGATCCGAGCGGAACATGCGACACATTCCGTAACGGCGGAGGCGCTTCGCACTGCCTAGTGGTTGGTGGACATGCCGGAAATCTAAGCGGCAAGGCGACGGTTGATCCAGCTAGTCCTTCCGCCGTGAATGGTCACGCATTCACCGGCAATGGTTCAGACCGATATGCGGATTTTTCTAAGGTCAGTATAGCTGATTTGGGTGGGAGTCTGCAGAAGATTGCGGGGCAATCAAATTCAAGTTTATCGAAAGCGATCGCCGCGGCCGTCAAAACTGGAGAAAGTCAGCAGATTTCTATGACGGGCGTCAATGCGGGAGGTGGAATCGGAGGGAAAACCCCGATTGGCCAACAGGGAGGGATAGGTAGATTTGCTGTAGACATAAAAGGGACGGTAACATTTGATTCAAAATCTGGCCGAGCCATTTTGAGTGCAACTGTCACTGGGCGGCCAGATGTTCAAGATTATCCAGCTTCAAACCGAAACATGGTGGGGGAGGCGTTAACGAAATTTGGGAGGGCGGTCCAATCAGTCACAGGCGGCAAAAACTACACTATATATTTTCGGGGCGATCAGCAGATAACTGCTGATTTTAAGGTAAAAAAATGAGAAAGATTCTCATTGTAATTTCGCTTTCCACTGTGCTGTTTGTTGCGGTGGTGTTGGCATATGGCTTTAATAATAAGGGACAATGCAAAAAATTTAATGAGAAGATTTTTCTAGATATAACAGAAAAGTACATTTTAGATTCATCCGAGCACTCTCAGTATAATAAGTTTTTGGGTAAATATAACGTTCGATATGTGAAAATCCGGTCTATTAGGGCTGCTAATTCTGATGAGGTGGCGCAAAATATTTCTGGATTGGCGGTCATTTCTGCTGAGAAAGACGAAATATATGCACAAATCAGTGACGATTGTGGGCTGTATCTGATATTGCCCATGAAATAATTTTTGACCTTGGCCGACACGACGTCGATGGTTTGCACGGCTATAGCGTTGCGCGATTACGGAGCGGCCAGTGTTCGGATTCGCGGTGGGGACCTCGTGCGCCGCACTTCAAAGCGATGTCCATAAACGCTAGATTCCTGCATCGCAGGGAGCCGCCCAACAGTTTCCGATTCTACCTTTGCCTAGCAATTCGCGCACCGACACATGAACCGCGAGCCCCAAATCGGGAGATTTGGGATCATTTCGGCGCAGAGCGTCTGACGAGTTTTCCGTACGGTCATTAACCTTATCGCGCTAAGTCATTGGGAATATAGCGCACTCGACAGGATTCGGACTTGTGGTCTCTCCGTTCAGAGGGAGAACATTTCGTGGAAGAGCGTGGATCGATCCAGTTGGTGGTTGGCGGTTCTGGGAGCTAAGCGACGGGATGAGGTTTCGGCTCCCGCCGGGCGGCGTCGATAGGGGGCCTTCGGCGATCGATGCCGGATGCGAGAAAATAGAGCGAACGGCTTTGGCCCCCGAAGAACAGATAATATAAGCTCCTGAGCTAGATTGGCCCAGGCTATGATGGTGAAGCGTTCACTTCCCCACCTTCATTCCGTTCTTTGGGAGGCTGATCGAATACGAAAGCCGCCCAATCCGCCATCATCCGCTTGCGCTTCTCGAGAAAGTCGGTGCGACGATACGCCGCCTCGACCTTGTTCGAAACAGTATGCGCAAGCGCCGCCTCCGCGATTTCGCCGGCAAAGTCGGTTTGCTCTGCGACCCAATCCCGAAACGCGGAGCGGAAGCCGTGCACGGTCACCGACAGATCCATATCGCGCAAGATCTTGAGCAGGGTCATGTCCGAAAGCGGCTTCTTCACGTTTTGGCCAGGGAAGACCAACTCGCTAGCGCCAGCCTTGTACCTTTTCGCGCGCTCGAAAGCCTCGACGGCCTCCGGCGAGAGCGGCACGATATGGGTGCGTCCCATCTTCATCCGTGATGCAGGAACGGTCCAAAGGCCGGCATGCAAATCGAGTTCGGCCCACGCCGCGCCGCGAATCTCGCCTGAGCGCGCAGCGGTCAGGATCAGTGCTTCGAGAGCAAGCCTCCCCACCGACTCCCGTTCGCGCAACTTGGTAAGGAAGGTGGGTAGCTCCGCGTATGACATTGCCGCAAAGTGGCCGTCCTTCTTTGGCTGGCGCGGCAATCCCTTCGACAGCGAGCGCATTGGCGCTTCGCTCGACCGAAAGCCCTTGGCGTATGCCCAATCGAGGACGGTCCCGATCCGCTGCCGCACGCGCCGCGCGGTTTCCGGCTTGCTCAGCCAGATCGGTGCCAGCACGTCCCGAATGGCTGGGCCTTCAATCTCACTGACGAGGCGGTTTCCAAGCGTCGGGTAGGCATAGGTCTCAAGCGTGGCGAGCCACTGCATTTGATGCTTGCCGTTCTTCCAGCCTTCCTGATGTTCCTTATGGACCATGTCCGCCGCATCTCGGAACGTGGGGACGGTCTGCCGCTCCTGCTTACGCTCTGCCACCGGATCGACGCCCTGCGCCAACTTCTTCCGGGTCATAAATGCGGCGTCACGTGCGTCGGCCAGCGAAACGGCCTTCGCCGAGCCTAGCCCAATGTCCTTGCGCTTGCCGGCGGTCTGAACACGCAGAATCCAGCTCGCCCCGCCTTTTCCGTTGATTTCGAGGAAAAGACCGCCGCCGTCCGAGTAGCGCCCCGGCTCCTTCAGCGACTTGATCTTAAGGGCAGTGAGCTTTCCCATCGCAAAAGCACTCCATCGTTCCCCACATTTTTCCCCACACCGAGTGTGGGGAACAGTGGTATTTCCTGAAATCCGACGGGACAAAAAACCCAGATTTCCTGAGCATTTTTAGCAGTTTGTGGAGAATTTGGCGACCCTTAAAAGGTCGGAAATGGCGGAGCGGGAGGGATTCGAACCCTCGATACGGTTTTGCCGTATACTCACTTTCCAGGCGAGCGCCTTCGACCACTCGGCCACCGCTCCGCATGTCCTGGAAGTTGCGTGCCCTAAACGTTGACGAAGGCCGAGGCAAGCAGCAGTCTCCACACCCATGCTCAAGCTGCTCCTCGCGTTCGCC
>Ga0209050_1002603_pt1 | contig 14950 bp, 11 predicted proteins | sample Araplavi_mTSA_r2_FD_184276 | JGI IMG/M metagenome (GOLD analysis project Ga0209050, IMG submission 184276) | Arabidopsis root microbial communities from North Carolina, USA - plate scrape MF_Cvi_mTSA_r2 (SPAdes) (version 2) | ecosystem: Host-associated > Plants > Roots > Endosphere | place: USA... | reverse complement strand
CGCCTCCTCGACCACCGCGCGCAGCAACGCCGCATCGAGCGCACCGGAAGCTCCGGCCGCACTCGTCCCCGCCAGCGCGATCAACCGCGCCAGCGCCTCTTCCTCATCCATATCGAAATCCTCAATTCGTCGTCCCAGCGAAAGCTGGGACCGTTATCGTTGTGGCACGCCGCCAGCGATCCCAGCTTTCGCTGGGATGACGGGGGTCATTCGAGCCCCAACAGCGCCTTCTTCTCGTCGGCGCTCAGCCAGTCCGCCGCCGACACCTCGCGCCACAGCGCCATCCGGTCCTCGGCCAGCGCCGACACCTTATCCAAATCGACGCGCAGTTCCGCCCCGTCGAACCACCCCGACAAACCCTGCGCCACCGCCCCCAAAATCTTCGCGCACAGCGGCAACACCGTCAGCCGCCACAGCGCGCGATTGGCCTCGCGATAATTGGCATAGGTCGCATCGCCCGGCAGCCCGAGCAGCATCGGCGGCACCCCGAACGCCATCGCAATCTCGCGCGCGCTCGAATCTTTCAGCGCCAGAAAATCCATCTCGGCGGGCGACAGCGACAACGCCTGCCATTTCAGCCCACCCTCCAGCAGCAACGGCCGCCCCGCATTCGCCCCGCCCGCAAAACCCTCGGCGAGCTCTTCGCGGAGCCGGTCGACCTGCTCGGCCGACAAAGGCATTCCCTTGTCGCCCGGATCATGCACAAGCGCCCCCGAAGGCCGCGCCGCATTGTCGAGCAGCGCCGCATTCCACTTCGCCGCCGCATTATGCGCCGCAATCGCGCCAGACGCGGCGCCCAGACATCCCGCGCCATAATGATCGTCGAGCGGATGCAGCGCCTTCACATGCACCACCGCCACCCGCCCCGCGCCATCCTCGGCGGGCAGGACCGCCGCCGAGCCGCCCGCCTTGTACCGATAGGCGACCGGCCACCCGCGCGCGTCGGCCTCGACCGTCACCCGCTCGGGCCGCAGCGCAAACAGCTCCGCCGGCGCCCCCGCGCCATCGGTCAAAATTTGCACATAGCCATTGCCATGCAGCAGCAACTGCGACGCGAGCGTTTCGACCAACCCCTGCCCGCCCGACATCGCCGCGACGAGCGCACCCAGCGCGGGATCGCTCGCCACCACCGGCGCGCTGCCCGCAGCTTCGGCAACAAGCCGCACCGCCCGCTGCACGATCGCATTCGACAAATAGCCCTCGCGCACCTGCGCTTCCCAGCTGAGCGGCGCGGGAACCGACCACGTCCCATAGACACGCGACAAAGCGGGCCGCGCAGGTCCCTGCGCGGCCTTACGGCCAAACCAGTTCATGATGTTCTCCTGTCTGTCGCCCGGCGAAAGCCGGGGCCCGGTGCGCCGCAGCGCTGCCGATCCAGATTTAGTCACCCCGGGCTCGACCCCGGGGGCCGCCTATTTCACTTTTTCGTCATCCCGGACTTGATCCGGGATCCACAGCGGCGCCGAAATCATGGACCCCGGATCAAGTCCGGGGTGACAATGGAACTACATGCCGCCCGCCCTGATTGAAGGGCTCGCGAGCAGTTGATATGTCCAACCCATGTGGCGCCGATCCAATCGTAAACTCTTCCGCGGAATGGGTGCAGCAACCTTTCTTACGTTCCTAGCTGCAATCCCACTTGGCCTCATTTGGTACCTGGCAGCAGCCGAACATGACCGCCGCGTCGCGGTGTTGAACGGAGGTGTCGCAGCGCGCGCCATAGTCACAGAATCCACGCCGTCACTCCTCGGCCGATCCTGCCGCTTCCAATATCGCTTTTCAGTCGAAGGGGTTCAGCATGAGGGCGGCGAAGGTGGATGTCCGCTTGCGTCCTCAAACCCTGTCGGCAGCTCATTGCAGGTTCGCTTCGATCCCCAGGACCCTGACAACTCGGTCGCGATAGGCGCGGACTTATGGCCCGGCTGGGTTGTTATCCCACCCTTTGCCGGTCTCGCGATTCTCCTATTGGCGGGTCTGGCGATTTACGCCGTTTTGAGGAATGGCTTTCGCAAAAGCCGCGCTCCGCGCTGATCAAACCAACCGCACCCCCGGCGCCCGCCCCTTCCGCTTTCCCTCCAGCAAGGCCGCCAGCGCCCAAACACACGCATCCGCCCGATCGGGCGACCGCCCCGGCCCCGCATAGTCACCGCCGACCTGCAGTCCGCAAAGCTGGTCCTCCAGCGCCGCGAATGCCCCCGCGTGCACCACCTCGCCGCGCTCGTAAGCGATCGCGACCGGTTCCGCCCGCCGCGCCTTGCCGACGCTCGCATGCACCGGCACCACCGGCAGCGTGCAGTCGGCCTGGCGCAGCGTCGCCTCGACCATCTCGCCCCCCATATTGCTCTCAGCCACCACGCGCTCGGCGCTCCAGCGCGCCGCCGCCGCCGCGACCGCCTGCGCCCACAGCGTCGGCGGCGGATTCTCGACGCTCGCATCCTCGACCACCGCCAGCCGCCCATCGCGCAGCAACGCCGCCACGACGATCCCGCACGCGTCGCCGCCGCTCGTTGCCGGCGGATCGACCCCGATCACCACGCGCACCGGCTTCTCGATTTCATCCACTCCGACCCGGCACCGCTCGACCAGCCCGCGCGTCCACAGCGCGCCCTCGACGTCTTCCAGCATCTCGCCATCCAGCTCCTGTCGCCCCAATCGGCTGCCGCCATAGCTTTCGAGCATCGCGGCAACGAAGCTCGCGGGCAGCCAATCATTGTCGCGCGACCGTCCCAGTGTGAGCGCCCGTCCCGGCGCCGCCAGCACGCGGCGCATCACCGCGTTCACGCGCGGCGTGGTCGTCACCAGCACGCGCGGACTGTCGCCAAGCCGCAGCCCCATCCTCAAATTGTCCCACGCCGCCTCGCCGCGCCGCCATTTCGCCAGTTCGTCGCACCACGCGAAATGATGTTCGGGGCCGCGCAATTCCTCGCCCGCCTCGGCCGAATAGAGCGTCGCCACCGCGCCGCTCGCAAAGGACAGCTCGCGCCGCGAGGCAACCCAGCGCACGGGTTCATGCTCGCGCGCCACCGCGATCAACCCGCTCGGCCCCTCGATCATCACGCGCTGGCCGTCTGCGACGGTCGCCGCGGCCAACGCGATCCGCGCACCAGGATGGCGCCGGGCCGTCTCGCTGACCCACTCGGCTCCCGCCCGCGTCTTGCCAAAGCCGCGCCCCGCCTGGATCAGCCATATCCGCCAGTCGCCCGGCGGATCGCGCTGACCGTCATTCTCGAATCCGAACCACCGCTTGGTATATTCGACTGTCTGCGCTTTGCTGAGCCCGCGGAGCACACGCCGCCGGTCGCTTTCATCCAGCGCAAGGATGCGCGTCAAAACATCGTCGGACTGCGCGCGCAGCGCATCCGCGTCCGCCATCACGCTGTCCGGTTCCCGTCCTCGCCGCCCAGCCGCGCCTTGCGCCGGGCGCGCTGGCGCTCAACCATCGCGATCCGCTTGAGCAGCACCGCATCGGTCTCTTCCTGCGTCGCCACGTGGCACAGGCGCCGCTGGTGCGCGCGCCCCTGTTGCACGCTCCGCCGATGCAGGTTGATCACGTCGATCGCCTGCGCGACGGTCATCTTTTCGATCGGCTCTGCTCGCTCGTCGAGTTCGAGTTCGCCCAGAACCTCCAACGCGCGGCGCAGCAGCGCCATCTCCAGTCGCTCGTACCCGAGTTCCAGCGCCGACTGCCACTGCCGTGCGAATTCGGCGTCGCGGCGCCTGAGGGAATAGGCCCCGCGCTCGCCCATCCCGGCCGCCTTGTGCGCTCGGCCGACGTTACAACTATGCGCAAGCTCGGTCAGGAAGGCAGCACGCCGAGCCTTGGTCCAGCCCAACGGCTTGGCCTTGCGACGCTGTGCAGGACCCACCTGATTGGCCGCGATCTCGTCATTCGTTTCTTCCATCGCCCACCTCCAAAAGCAGACGGGCCGGATCCCCCTCCGCATCCGAAGAGGGCACCGGCCCGACTCGCAATTCTTCATGATGTGATATTTGTGGCGTTTATGTAGTTTGCAAACCCAATCACCCGCCCGCGATATAACGAACGGCAGAAACCAGCCCCGCAACGAACGATCCGGCGACGATTGCGGTCGCGAGCCAATATTCGACCGCTCTACCGCGATCTCGCCAGTTTGGTTCGTGGTTCATCCGGCGGGCATGACAGGCCGGGATTTTGTAGGAAAGCAAAAAGGCCGCGCCAGTGGAGCACGGCCTTCCGGCATTTTCATGCAGCCCCCTTGGCGTCTCTCCGGGGTCGCAGGAGTCGCCAAAGTTGCAGCAATCATATCCAAAATGGCTGTATCGTCAATTAGCCTGACGGGCGGCGCTGGTCATTTCGGGACAGTGCCAAAATGGAATAAGTATGGACTCGACTCCCGTTGGCCGCTCGATAACTTCTCGCCCCTTCTGAGGAGGGGAGTAACATGACAAGTAAAGCTGGACGATCGAGCGAACATGACATTGCTCACGCCGCGATGAAATACCTCGCCACGTTGCCGACTGGCACGGCGACAACCACCACAATCAAGAAGCACGTTCCCAAGTACATTAAGCTCACAGCGGACGACCACGATCCATCGGGCTCAAGGCCGGGAGAAGAGGTCTGGCAGCAGGTCGTAGGCAACATTGTGAGCCACCGCGACAAGTCACCCGAAAACTTCATATCGCGCGGCCTAATAGAATATGCGGGTAGAAAGTGGACGCTGACCGCTGCCGGGAAGGCCTACCTTGCGAAGCACCCCTAGCTGTAGAGCGACTTATACCCCGGCTTTAGCCACTTGAGTTCGGTGCCGCTGCTCGCGCCCTTGTCCCAAACAAACCAAGCGTAGGCAGTGGTGCCCGTTCCCTTCTGGACTGCTCCAGCGGGATAGAAAGTGATGCGCTCGCTAAATACCCAGACGCGCGATGGCGGCGCGTCGGTGAAGATTGTCCTTTGGCGATTTGCGCCCTCCAGGAACGCGAGACGCAACAGCATCGCGAACTTTGCGCTGGAACGATCGACTCCCGCCCTCACGAAACCCTCCGCTGCATTGTACGGCGGATTGGTCACGATGTTCGGTGCGCTGCGCCAGCTATCCAGAAAGTCGTGATCGGCCTCTCCATAGCCACGATCATGGAGATCCGAGCTAATAACCTTGTTGCCGGTTGTTTCGAGCACGCGCGACATGGCGCCGTCGCCGCAAGCCGGCTCCCAGATATCGCCGCGAAAATCCTCGTTGTCGATTAGGGCGTGGGTTGCCCAAGCCGGGGTTGGGAAGAAGTCGGGGCCGTCAAGGTCCGCAAACCGCTTCATTGTCGGCTTGTACCCGCCGTTGAGGTGATAGGTCGCATCCATCGATAAAATATAACAGAATCAGAGGCTTATGCAAGCGCAGCTAAGTGACTCGAAAGACTCGACAATCAGGTTTTCGAGGGTTTTTCTACCTGCTTATGCTTCACCAGCTTCCCTAGGCGCTCGTCAAAGCGCTTGGGATCGTCGTCGGTTTCGAGGTCGCGCGCGGCTTCCTTGAACTTGTCAATTTGCCTTTTGTCCGGTTCCGGCACGGCGCTTTGCTTTCTTGATGAACAGGGCGAAGAAATCTTCAAGATCATCAAGGCTAGCCGTCGTGATGTCGGATGGGAAGATGATCTTCACCACGCCTTCATCGACGGTAAAGCGATCCATCTCTTCGCCAGCTTCGGATTTAACCTCTGTGTCGGGTTTCGGATCGAAAGGCAGGACGGGTGGCTTTGCTCCCCCCGCAGTCGCCTTTTCGACCAATGCAACGTCTGACATATCAACACCTGATTGCGATGCTTCGACGAAAACCCACGGCGGGGTAATCGCTCGAACGCGGGTTTTTTCGTAGATGATCTGCCCCGCCGCTTCGACGGAAACAAAGTCACCAACGGCGATTTCGGGTGGCGGACCTTCTTCGTCGTCCGGTTTCGTATCGCCGTTGTCCGACGGCTTATCAGAAGCTCCTACCTTTGCATAGGTCATAGCGTCGTCGAAAACGCGCAGAAATTGCTTTGCGCCGTCTTCGGTAAATCCCCCATCGACACGAAGATCACTAAGGCAAATGCTGTCGCCGGGGCGGTCGCCCCAAAGCGATTTGTATTCAGCGATCATCTTTGGGCGCAGGGCCGCCTCTGCAAGTGCCGCTTCTTTGGCGCCGGGACGCTGATCCTCAAGGACCTTGAAGCCCAATTCGCTGACGCGAAACTTGCGATCGTTGCCAGAGCCGCTGTCATCGACCAAGCCGAAAGCGATCAGTGCCGCTAGAGTCTGGATTGCCCCGCTGCTCTTTGCGCCGTAGCCCATCGCCGAAGCTGCCTCTGCAAGTCGCATGTCGTGGCGCTTCGCTACGGCGTAAAGCTCGCGCGTCCGAACAATCGCCTTCGTCAGGGTCACGAACGGGAATGACGGGCTTCGATCTTTCTTGGGGCCGATGGCTGGCGCTTCGGCGGCGGTGTCTGCGTCCGACATGATTGCTCCTATCTCCTTACCTGATATTTTTCAGGTAGCAGGGAAGGTAGGGATTGACAAGCCCTACCAGCGTCGGCACTACGGGCGGCGAAAGGAGGCGCGCCCATGCGTGAAAAGATGACGATCAGGAGAGTCGCTCATGCCGCTCACACGCTCACGGTGACGGCAGGGGCTAAATGAGAGAGGCCGCAATCCCCGGCTAGGGATAGCGGCCTCAATGCGAGCCAAGAAGCAGTGCGATCTACAAACTGGCGGCGATGTGCATAGCATCGCCGCCATTCTTTTGGAATCCGTTAATTCGGGCCTTCGACGGGGCTTCACTCGCCAGCGCTGTGAGGGCTTGGATCCCTTCGCCGGTTCCGGCGGCTTGGCCTTAGGCTTCGACGTCAGGCCTCGCGTAGGTGAGGCGCTTGCCGACAATCCCACGGACGGCAGCGATGGCACGGCCCCTGTCATCAATGCCGTTCGCCTGACGAGTGTTATAGCGGAACTCGAATTCAGCCAGATAACGGTGCAGATGCTGCTCGCCGCAATGCTGATAGACACCCTTCATGCCACGCTTGAAGATGGAGAACGCGCCTTCGACGGTATTCGTGTGGATCGTGCGGTCGCTGTAATCGACGTACTGGCGGGCGCCGTGAAGCGTCGTGCCATGCTCGGCAAACTCGCGGCCGATCTTCTTGTACATCTTGGCTTCGTCGGTCATCAAACGGGCTTCGCGGGCGATGTTTTTCAGAACGATCGGGTGGACTTCGTCGGCGCGGAACTTGTCGAAGGTGAACGAACGCATGGTGCCGGTTTCGCGGTCCACCAGCGCCAGAACGCCGAACTTGTGGGCCGTGCCAGCCTTGGCGCCGCGACGGCCTTCCTTGGTGCCGAAATACGTCTCATCGACCTCGACCGCGCCACCACCCGAACCGAACGGGGCAGCAAGGTCGCCCGAACGCATGGCTTCGCGGATACGGTGGGCGAGGAACCAAGCGGTCTTGTACTGGACCTCAAGGATGCGGCCAAGCTGGTGGGCCGAAATGCCCTTCTTGCTCGACGCGATCAGGTGGACCGCCTGTAGCATCTTGTGCAGCGGCATACGGGCGTGCTCGAACACGGTGCCGACCTTCACGGTGAACTGCTTGCGGCACTCGCCACACTTTTTGAGGCCGTGACGGAGCGCGCCTTCCGGCGTTTTCAGGGTCGGCTTGCCGCGAACTCCCGACAGGTCATAGACCCGACCACCGATCACACCGCAATGCGGGCAGACAACGCCGTCAGCCCAAACGATGCTTTCCAGATGCTCGAAAGCCTTGGCCTCGTCGTGGAAGTAGGGGGAAGAAAGAACCGACATGGTGATATGCTCCGTTGATGAGCATTATCTACCACTTAGCCGTGGGTGTGTAAAGTACATAATCGCGATATTTGTGCCATATCAGCGTGACGATGTCAATAGAAAATAACCTATTTGGTTATTACTGACAGACCGGCCAGTGGCATCTGGCTTGCATGCCGCACCGGCAGCTTCTACATCGGCTGCCTAACCGGAGATTTTCGCCATGGATCAATACCTGCCCGCAACGCCCCGCCTTGCCGCCAGGAAAGTCCATGTCCATGCCCGCCATCACAATCTCCAATCTCAGCTGGTCTACGCCTGACGGCCAGCCGGTCCTTTCGGGACTCGACCTCAATTTCCAGTCCGAACGCGCCGGCATCGTCGGGCGCAACGGCGTCGGCAAATCGACGCTGCTGCGGTTGCTGGTCGGCGAACTGACGCCCGCATCGGGCAGCATCGCGATCGACGGCAGCATCACGATGCTCCGCCAGACGGTGCAGGTCGCACCGCACGAGACGGTCGCCGACCTGTTCGGCGCGCGAGGCGCGCTCGCCCTGCTCCGCAAGGCCGAGGCCGGCGACGCCAGCGTCGAGGAGATCGGCGATGCCGACTGGACGCTCGAAGCGCGGATCGACGAAGCGCTCGCAGGGGTCGGCCTGCCGCTGCCTCCCGATACCCCGCTCGCGCAGCTCTCGGGCGGCCAACGCACGCGCGCCGCGCTCGCCGGCGCGATGTTCGCCGCGCCCGATTTCCTGTTGCTCGACGAGCCCACCAACAATCTCGACCGCGCGGGCCGCGACGCTGTGCGCGATCTACTTGCGCGCTGGCGCGGCGGTGCGATCGTCGTCAGCCACGACCGCGAACTGCTCGAGGAGATGGACGCCATCGTCGAGCTGACGAGCCTTGGCGGTACGCGTTACGGCGGCGGCTGGAGCGTCTATCGCGCGCGCAAGGATATCGAGCAGGCGGCGGTCGAGGCCGAACTCGCGGGCGCCGAAAAGCGCGCGGATGCCGCGCAGCGGCAGGCGCAGGTGGCAACCGAAAAGCAGGACCGCCGCGATTCACGCGGGACCCGCCAAGCTGCGCGCGGCGGCATGCCGAAAATCCTCCTCGGCGCGATGAAACGCCGCGCCGAAGAAACGCGCGCCGCCGGAAGCCGCCTTGCCGAACGCCAGCGTGGCGAAGCCGACGAACAACTCGCCGCCGCGCGCGCAAAGATCGAGATCGTCGATCCGCTGTCGGTCGGCCTTCCCTCGACTGGGCTCCCCGGATCGCGCACGGTTCTCGCGCTCGACCATGTCACCGCGGGCTATGCCGAGGGTTGCCCCGTGATCGAGAAGCTGTCGCTTACGATCACGGGGCCCGAACGCGTCGCGATCGTCGGCGCCAATGGTTCGGGCAAATCGACTTTGCTCGCGCTGATCGCAGGCACGCTAAATCCGTGGGCGGGCGACGTCCGCGTCGGCGTCGCCTTCGCGCTCTTCGACCAGCGCGTCGGCCTCCTCGATCCGGCGCTCTCGATCGCCGGCAATTTCCTCGCGCTCAATCCCGGGACGACGAACAATCAGTGCCGCGCCGCGCTCGCGCGCTTTCGTTTCCGCGCCGACGCCGCCGACCAGATCGTCGGCACGCTTAGCGGCGGGCAGATGCTCCGCGCCGGGCTCGCTTGCGTCCTCGGTGCGCCAGAGCCGCCACAGCTTCTGATCCTCGACGAACCCGGCAACCATCTCGACATCGAGTCGCTGACCGCGATCGAGACCGGCCTCGCCGCCTATGATGGCGCGCTGCTCGTCGTCAGCCACGACGCGGCATTTCTGGAAGCGATCGGGATCACGCGAACGATCGAACTGGGGATGGCCGAACGCCGATAGCCCGGCAGACGCGCCAGCGACCGATGGCAAGAAGGGCTCCGCCTCGCGGCAGAACCCTTCCGTCCTCTTGAATATGGCTACGCAAGAGGAACCCCCTCAGCCATCCTGGGTCGCGAGTCTGGCGTCAGTGCGCCGATGATTAACGACCCTGCGCGGCTTCACCTGCAACATAGGTTAACCCCGCCGGACTAAATTACGCCGCCGACCGCCGTGCGTTTTTTGCACCGGCGCGCCGTGTTTCGGCGCTTCCGCTAACCTTCTTTTAACCACCGAACTCCAACAACCGGCTATGCCTATTTACGGACATTTTCTGCCAGCGGCGCCCGGCGCCGACAAACGTATCGACGCGCGCCGCAAACTCAGCCTTCTCGCGTCGGGCTTGCGGCATGACGGCACCGACATCGAGGTGCAGATCCACAATATCTCGGGAACCGGGCTGCTGCTCGAAAGCGACGTCAAGCTGGCGGCCGGCGACCGCATCGAAATCGAGCTTCCGCACGCCGGCGACATCACGGCGAAAGTCATCTGGGCCAGCGGGCGGCTTTTCGGCTGCCAATTCGAAGGCCCGGTATCGCCGGCCACGCTGAGCGCCGTCGAACTCAAAAGCGCCATCGATGCAGCGCCCGCTATCGACCCGGCGCCCATCGTTGACGGCGATCAGGTGGAACCGGTGATCGACGAAGCCGCGCCCGAGGGAATGCATGGGGTGCAGGAGATACAGGCGCTGATCGACTACCGCCGCGAACAGATCGCGCGCGACCTCGGCGTAAGCGCCGATCGGGTCCGGATCGTGGTCGAATTCTAAGTCGCCAGCACCCGCGCGATCAGCCGCTCTTCCTTCGCAATCCACGGCGCCATGCTCGGCCGCGACAATATGGCCTCGCTCCACGCCGCGATCTTCGGATGCACCGCCGGATCGATGCACGCCCCGCAATGGCGCAAATTCATCAGCGGCGACGCGACCGCCAGATCGGCGAGCGTCAGCCGGTCGCCGACAAGGAATCCCGACGCCGGGATCGCACTTTCCAGATAGTCGAGCAGCTTGGGCAATTCCTCGCCTTCGGCCAGCGCCGCGGCGGCCAGATCGCCTTCGCGCCCGAGAAACTTCGGCGCTACGATGCGGTTGAAGAACATCTTGCCGCTGCACGCCGCAAACACCGTATCGCCGAACTCCTCCCACCAGATCACGCGCCCGCGTTCCTGCGGATCGGCGGGGATCAGTTCGGGCAAAGGATGTTTCGCCTCGATATATTGGATGATCGCGCTCGAATCGGCGAGCAGGAAGCGGTCGTCGTCCATCGCGGGCATCTTGCCGAGCGGCGAGGCTGCGCGGAACCCCGGATCGGGATCGCCGATCCCGACGCCCTTCAGCTCGAAATCGATCCCTTTCTCGCCCAGAAAGCCCAGCAATTTCCGGACAAATGGCGACACCAGCGACCCATAGACTATCATCCCGCTTCTCCCATCATTTTGCGCCAGCATAGGCGAAAGGTTGCGCGTCGCAACCCGCTGGACACGGCCGGGTCGGCACGAAATAAACTTGCTATCGGCTGTCCGCCATGAAACATCCGGGGACAGAGGGGGGCGCTGCCGCGGCAGCCATCAGGCAGGATGTATCAATGCGCCCTTCGTCATGGGCAGATCGGCTGTTGGCGCTGCTGGTCCGGTTCGTCGGGCTGGTCATTCTGATTGCAACACTCGCCGCCGCCACCGCGAGTTTTCTCTACAATCGGTCCGAAGAGGCCGATCAGGCCGAGCAGGTCGCGGCGCAGGTCAATATGCGGCTGCGCGACCATATCGCGGTGCTCGAAGGGGTGCGCGCGCTCTACCAATCCGACAGCGCCGCCAGCGGCCCCGGCATCCGCGCCTATCTGGGCGCGCTTCAACCGCAGATTCGCGCGCCGGGCATGGAAGGCGTCGGCATCGCCGCCGCAATGCGCGCCGCGACCCCCGCCGCACTCGAGGCCAAGCTGCGCGAAAATTATGGTGAGGATATCAAGATCTGGCCGGCTACCGACCAGCCGATCGGCTTCGGCGTCGTGCTCGTCGAACCCTACACGCCGCGCCGCCGCGTCGCGCTGGGGTTCGATATGTATAGCGAGCCCGTGCGGCGCGCGGCGATGCGCCGCGCCTGGCAAACCGGCCAGCCAGCGGCGAGCGGCATCGTCCAGCTCGCGCAGGAAAAGGCCGCGAAGGTCAAGCAGCCGGGCTTCCTGATCTATCTGCCCGTCTACGCCCGTACCCGCGACGGGACCAACCACGACACCCTTGCCACCGCCCCCGGCGTCCGGCCGGTCGAAGCCTTCGTTTACGCACCATTCCGCACACGGGACATGATGACCGCCGTGCTCGGATCGCAACTCGAAGGGGTCGACGGGATCGAGGTTTACGCCGGCGAAGGCCCCTCGGCGCCGCTCGTCTTTTCCAGCGGGAAAATGGGCTGGGACGCGCAGGAACAGAAATTGCGTGTCGCCGACCGGATGTGGACGATGCGCATTTCCTATGGCCGCATCCTCCAACGGCTCGGGCGGCCGCTCGGCATCTTCCTGTTCGGTCTCGCGCTGGCGCTGCTTGCAACCCAGCTCCATCGCGTCCAGCGCCGCCGGCTCAACGCCTTCCAGGCGCTCGCGGCGCAACGCGCGCGCCACGCCGAGGACCGCGAGCTGATGATCGGCGAGATGGCGCACCGGATGAAAAACGCCTTCGCACGCATAGGCGCGCTCGCGCGCATCACGCTGCGCGAATCGACAAGCCTCGAAGAGTTCGAGACCAAGTTCGACGGCCGCATGCGCGCGCTGTCCGACGCCAAGCAGATGCTCGTCACCGGCGCGGTCGACAGCGTCGAACTCCGCCGCATCGTCCATCGCGAGCTCGAACTGGCGGGCGTCCCCGCCGATCAACTCGCCGGCATCACCGGCCCCGACGTCCGCCTCGACGACGAGGGCGCGCAGGCACTGTCGCTCGCGGTCCACGAATTCGTCACCAACAGCATCAAATATGGCGCGCTCGCGGGCACGGGCCACCTTGCCGTAGGCTGGCATCGCGACGGCGGCGATATCGAGCTCAATTGGACCGAAAGCGATCTCGCCGAAACGCCGCACGTCGACACCGAAAGCTTCGGCACCCAGTTCATCCGTACCCTGATCGAGCGGCAACTGAAGGGCAGTTGGCAGCGCGCCACGGTTGACAACAGCCTCGCCATCGTCATTCGCTGGCCGGACAATGGCACCCCCGACTGACCACCGCTGGCACATCTGGATCGATCGCGGCGGCACCTTCACCGATGTCGTCGCGCGCAGCCCCGACGGCGCCGTTGTCACCACCAAATATCTCAGCGAAGACCCGGCGCGCCCCGGCGACGCCGCGGTCAATGCGATCCGCGACCTCACCGGCGCAGGTACCGGCCCGCTCCCGCCACTCGCGATCCGTATGGGCAGTACGGTCGCCACCAACGCGCTCCTCGAACGCAAGGGCGAGCCGACCCTGCTCGCAATCACCAAGGGCTTCGGCGACGCGTTAACGATCGGCTATCAGGACCGCCCCGACCTCTTCGCGCGCCGCCTCGACCGCACCCCGCCGCCGCACGCCGCAGTCGCCGAGATCACCGAGCGCCTGAGCCCCGAGGGCGATGCCCTGACCCCGCTCGACGAGGAAGCCGCCCGCGCCGCGCTGCACGCCGCCCGCGACCACGGCCTCACCAGTATCGCGCTCGTGCTGATGCACGGCTATCGCTATCCGGCGCACGAGCAACGCCTCGCCGAAATCGCGCGGGAAACCGGCTTCACCCAAATCTCGACCAGCCACGACGTCAGCGCGCTCATCAAGCTGATCGGCCGCGGCGACACGACGCTCGCCGACGCCTATCTCTCGCCCGTCCTCCACCATTATGTCCGCCAGTTCGTCGCGCAGCTCGGCGCGGGATCAGGTGGGGGCATCGACCCGCAATTCATGAAAAGCTCGGGCGGCCTCGCCTCGGCATCGGCCTTCCACGGCCGCGACGCGATCCTCTCGGGCCCCGCGGGCGGCATCGTCGGCATGGTCGGCAGCGCCGCGCCGCTCGGCAAGGACCGCCTCATCGGCTTCGACATGGGCGGCACCTCGACCGACGTCAGCCATTATGCCGGCCGCCTCGAGCGCGACAATGAGACGATCGTCGCGGGCACCCGCATCCGCGCCCCGATGCTGCGCATCCACACGGTTGCCGCAGGGGGAGGCTCGATCTGCCGCTGGGACGGCGCACGGCTGCTCGTCGGCCCCGAAAGCGCGGGCGCGAACCCCGGCCCCGCTGCCTATGGCCGCGGCGGGCCGCTCACCGTCACCGACTGCAACGTCCTGCTCGGCAAGATCCAGCCCGATCATTTCCCCAAGCTCTTCGGCCCAAATGGCGACCAGCCGCTCGACCGCGACGTGGTCGTGCGCAAATTCGCAACGATGGCCGCCGAAGTAGGCAACATTACGCCCGAAGCCCTCGCCGAAGGCCTGCTCAGCATCGCGGTCCAGCAAATGGCGAACGCGATCAAGCGCATCACCATCGCGCGCGGCCACGACGTCACGCAGGACTATAGCCTAGTCGGCTTCGGCGGCGCGGCAGGCCAGCATGTCTGCCTCGTCGCCGATGCACTCGGCGTCGACGAAATCCTGCTCCACCCGCTCGCCGGCGTGCTATCGGCCTATGGCATGGGCCTCGCGCGCCCCTCGGCAATCCGCGAGCGCACGCTGGGCCTGAAACTCGACGAAGGCTGTGCGGCCGCGCTCGCCGAAGTCGAAGCCGACCTGTCGCAGCAAGCCCGCGCCGACCTCGCCCCCGACGCTCAAACGACCCGCGAAACCCTGCTCTTCGTCCGCCTCGCCGACAGCGACAATGCGATCGAACTCCCGCTCGCACCGCCGGCCGACGTCGCGCAGGCGTTCGCCGCCGCCTTCCGCCAGCGCTTCGGCTACGCGCCGCACAACAACCTCGTCGTCGACCGCATCCGCGTCGAACTGACCGAGGAAGGCGACACCCCCGCGGCCTTGGCCACACCTGCGCCGTCGGCCGAAACCGCCCCCGAAACCGTCACCGCCTGGCTCGGCGGTGCCTCGCACACCGTCCCGCTCCACCAGCGCGGCGCCCTCGCCCCCGGCCAAACCATCGCCGGCCCCGCGATCATTATCGACGCGCTGTCGACGACCATCGTCGAGCCCGGCTGGCGCACCGAGGTCCAGAGCGAGGGTACATTGCTGCTCGCCCGCGCCCGCGCCGCCGGAACGCAAGCCGCCGCGACCGACGACCTCACGCAACCCGACCCC
>Ga0209050_1002602_pt1 | contig 14951 bp, 11 predicted proteins | sample Araplavi_mTSA_r2_FD_184276 | JGI IMG/M metagenome (GOLD analysis project Ga0209050, IMG submission 184276) | Arabidopsis root microbial communities from North Carolina, USA - plate scrape MF_Cvi_mTSA_r2 (SPAdes) (version 2) | ecosystem: Host-associated > Plants > Roots > Endosphere | place: USA... | reverse complement strand
GCGTCGCTCGCGGCGCGTGGAAATACTCGTTACGACTCAGCGAGCGGTGAGCCTCCAGGTAGAGACGCAAATCCCGCGGCGCCTGGAGCGTCAGCCGATGCCGCGCCTGGATCGCGTTCATCAGCGCACACATGGTCCAGTCGGAAAACGCCGCCAGCTTGCTCATGCGCCGCGCATCCGCTCCTGCGGGGGTTTGGGAAAATCATCGTCAGTCAGGCCAAAGTGAGCGCGCATTTCCGCCGCGAGGTTGCGCATGGCCACGCCCAGTCGCTCTTCAAATTCCGCGCGCACCGCTTCCGCCGCACCCTCCCGTGCGGGCGGATCGAGCGCTTCACCGAAGCCCACCCACACCGGCACCCGCCGCAGCGGCAGCCAGTTCATCGCCCGGTACAGCCGGTCGCTGCCCAGAATCACGCAGGGTACCACGGGAACCTGTGCCAGTTGTGCGATCGCTCCGATCCCTCGCCTTAAAGGCGCGCCCCCGAGCACCGAAGCCTCGCCATCGCGCAAGCCCCCTTCCGGATAAATGCCGACGACATGCCCCACCTTCAGCCGCTGCAACGCGGTACGCACCGCCCGGGTGTCCGCTTTTTCCCGGGTAAAAGGAAATGTATCACAACGGGTGAGCCAGCCGCCGACGAAGGCGTTTTTGAAAAGGTCGGCGAACGCCATCCAATCGACCTTGCGCCACAGCCGCGCGGAGATCAGTGGCGGATCGAAATGGCTGATGTGGTTCGCCCCTAAAATCCACGCGCCCGCCCGGCCGGCCCGATCGCGGCGATACACCCGCGGCCGCGCCGCCACGGCCAGCACGGCCCGGCAGAGATTGACGGTGAATTTGTAAAACAGCCAACGCATCGGGAATCGAGAGACGCGGAGGTTGCGCAGCTTGCCCGTGCGGCGCAAGAACACGTGAGCGCTTGCCGCCTTTCGAGCAGGTCTTTAGACATCGGCACCATGTCCGACGCCCCATTGCCCAAGCTACGCCACCCCGTCTTCCTTGGTGGGCTTTTGGTGGCGCTCGTCCTGATGCTCTACTCGACGACGGCGCAGTTCGATTTCGTCGCACTGGACGACCAGACCCACGTGCTTGGCAATGCCGCAGTGCGGAACCTCGATATCGGGTCGGCCTTTACCCAGCCGCACGCCAGCCTGTGGATTCCCCTCACCTGGATCAGCTACATGGTGGACATCACCATCGCCGGCGGGGTGAAGCCGTGGATTTTTCACCTCACCAATCTCCTCCTGCACGCCATCAACGCCGTGCTCCTCTGGCGCTGGCTGGAAGGGGCCACAAAACGCCGCTGGCCGTCCCTGATCGTCGCTCTGCTTTTTGCCGTCCACCCGCTCAATGTCGAATCGGTCGCGTGGATCGCGGAACGCAAAAACATGCTCAGCACCGCCTTCTGGCTCCTGGCGCTGATCGCTTACACGCGTTTCGCCCGGGACGGCTCATGCCGGGCTTATTTCGCGACGCTGCTCGCTGGTGCCGCCGGGCTCATGGCCAAGCCCATGCTGGTCACGCTCCCCTTCACCCTGCTGCTGCTCGATGCGTGGCCCTTCGACCGCTTCAACCGAGTCGGCTGGAAGCGGGTGCTGCTCGAAAAAATCCCCTTCGTCCTCCTGTCCCTGGGGATTTCCGCCACCACCGTCTGGGCGCACCAAACCGTGGGAGGCATGATGGACGCCGGCGCCCTCACCCTTCTCGAACGCACCCTGAACGCCGGCACGAGCTACGGCTTGTATCTCCGCCAATTGTTCTGGCCGGCCGGGCTCGGCGTGCAGGGACGGCACCCGCAGGAAATCCTCGTGGGGGCAGGCATCGCCGGGTGGATCGCAGTCGCCGCGCTCACGGCGTTTGCCCTTTGGTATCGCAAACGTGAGCCGGCAGTCCTCTGGGGCTGGCTGTGGTATCTGGGTACCCTGCTTCCCGTCATCGGTTTCCTTCAGGCTGGCTCCGAGCCAAATGCCGACCGCTTCACCTATGTACCGCAGTTCGGGATCTTCGTCGCCCTGATCTGGAGCTTGTGGCCGTGGGCCCTACGGCAAACACGCGCCGCTCTCGCGGTCTTCGCCACCGTCACCATCGCATTGGCCGGCCAGACTGCCCATCTCGTCGGCTACTGGGAAGACAGCGTCACGCTCTTCGAACGTGCAGCCACCATCTTCCCCCGCAGTTTCCGCGCGAATGCCAATGCCGGCTTCGCCAATGCCCGCCTCAAAAACTATCCACGCGCGATCCAGTACTACCGTGCATCCCTGGATGTCTTTCCGGCGCAATCGGAAACCTGGAACAATCTCGGCGCGGCCATGGCCTTTCTCGGTGACGATCAGCAGGCCATCTACGCCTTCCGCCAGGCCCTCCTCTATCCGCCAGTCGACCCCGCGGTGACGATCAATCTCAATCGAGCCGAACAGCGCGAAGCCGCCCGCGCCAAAAAGTAACCGGAATCCTCGCCACCCGTAAGCATTTGCGGGCGGCAAAGAGCCCCCTTAGAGCGCCCCAGCTTTCGATGTCCTTTTCGCCCACCCTTGCCGCCCATCTTCGCCGCCCCGGCATCATTTCGCTGCTCCTGGCCGCCTTCGTCTGCGCGCTCTATGCCACGACGCTGAGCTTCGATTTCGTCACCATGGACGATCCGAACCACGTACTGCAGAATCCGATCGTAATCTTCCGTCACCTCGGGGCTGCATTTACCGAGACGCCTGCCTCCCTTTGGATTCCTTTCACGTGGATCAGCTACATGGGCGATCTGGTTCTCGCTGGCGGGATCCATCCCTGGGCCTTTCACCTCACCAACGTGCTCCTGCACGCGGCGAACGCCGTCCTCCTCTGGCACTGGCTGGACAAGGCCACGGGACGGCGCTGGCCCGCTCTGGCGGTCGCCCTCCTCTTTGCCGTGCATCCGCTCAATGTCGAATCGGTCGCCTGGATCACCGAGCGGAAAAACGTCCTGAGCACCTTTTTCTGGCTGCTCGCCCTCCTCGCTTACACCCACTACGCGCACACCGGAAGGGTCTGGGCCTACCTCGCCACCCTCGCCGCTGGTGCCGCCGGGCTCATGTCGAAGCCCATGCTGGTCACTCTGCCGGGAACCCTGCTGCTGCTCGACGCCTGGCCGTTTGACCGCTTTGCCCGGGCCGGCTGGCGCCGGGTGCTGCTCGAGAAAATTCCCTTCGTCCTCCTCTCCGTCGGGGTCTGCATCATCACGGTCCATGCTCATGCGGAGGAAAATGGGCTTTTCTGGATTCCATTCAGCCAGCGGCTGATGAATGCCGGCTCCAGCTACGGGCTCTATCTGTGGCAGCTCTTCTGGCCCGTCGACCTGGCCATTCAGAGCCGGCATCCCATGACGATCCCCTTCACCAGCGGACTCGTCGGCTGGGCCGCTGTCGCGGCTTTTTCGGCCGTCGCCTTCTGGCTGCGCCGGCGCGAGCCAGCGATCCTGTGGGGCTGGCTCTGGTACCTCGGCACCCTCGTGCCGGTCATCGGACTGCTCCAGGCGGGCGCGGAAGCCAGCGCCGATCGTTTCACCTACGTGCCGCAATTCGGTATTTTCATCGCCGTCGTCTGGGGCCTCTGGCCCCTCGCCACCCGACACGCCTGTACTGCACGAGTGGCCTTCGGCATCTGCCTGGTGGCTCTGACCCTCCTAACCGCGCGTCAATTGCCCGTCTGGGAAAACGGCATCACCCTCTACCAAAACGCGACCCGAATCCACCCGCGCATCGCCCGCGCCCACTCCAATCTCGGCTACGCCTACGCCCGCGCCGGCGAACATCTCCTGGCCATCAATCAATACCGCGCCGCCCTGGAGCTTCAGCCAAGGGATTCCACCACCTGGAACAATCTGGGAGCGTCGATCGCTGAGCTGGGAGACGACGACCGCGCCATTTTTGCCTTCAAGAAGGCCATGGAGTATCCGCCCGTCACCGTGGGCGCAGCCATCAATCTCGAGATGGCCAACAAGCGGGTAGCAGCCCGTGCCGCCCAAGCCACCCCGGCCCCCAATCCGCCAAAAAGCACCCCGCCGGCTCCTCAATAAAAGGCGCCCCAACCGCCTTCGCGCTTCAGATCGGCCGCTCCCGGACGAACTCCGCACCTAAGGCGGTCTTCCGTTGCCGATTAGTGCCTCGAACGTATCTTTCCGCATGAAGTTTCCTCTCACCTGCCTCCTCGTCCTCGCCGCCTCCCCGGTCGGGTGGACTGCCGATTTCGAGAAGGACATCAAGCCGGTCCTCAAGCAGTACTGCGTCGACTGCCACAACGCCGACAAAAAGAAGGGGGACTTCGACATCACGCCCATGCTGGCCAAACCAGACTTCGCCGAGACGCACGATGAATGGGAGAAACTCGCCGAGCTCATGCTCAACCGCGAGATGCCGCCGGAAAAGAAACCGCAGCCGGCCGAAACGGATCGCACCAAGATCATCGAGTGGATCGAAAACCAGCTCCACTCCCTCGCCGCGAATGAACCGCCGAATCCCGGCCGCGTGACGCTGCGCCGCCTGAACAAGGACGAGTATCGCCGCACCGTCCGCGAACTGCTTTCCGTCGACTTCAGCCCGGTCGATTTTCCCGAAGACGAAATGGGCTACGGCTTCAACAACATCGGCGACGTGCTTTCGCTCTCGCCGCTGCTGATGGAGAAGTACCTCGCCGCGGCCGAAGAAATCAGCCGCAAAGTCATCTCCGCCGATCCGCCCAAAGCGCCGAAGCGGAAAATGCGCGGCGATCAGTTTGGTCCCACCAGTGAATCGGTCCAGCCGCTGGAGAATCACACCCTCGGCCTCTACCGCGAAGCGGAAGTCCGCACCTCGTTCGATTTCATCCGCGCCGGTGATTACACGTTGCGTGTCCGTGCCTACGGCGATCTCGCCGGTCCCGAAGCGCCCAAGCTCGCGCTGAAACTCGGCGACCAGCCGCTCGCGACCTTCGATGTCAATACGGACAAGCCGAAGACCTTCGAAGCGAAGATCAAGGCGCCCGCCGGCCGCCAGCAACTCATCGCCGCTTTCCTCAATAACTACCGCGACACCACCAACGAAGACCCGAAGCTGCGCGGCGACCGAAATCTGTACATCGAGTCGGTGGAAATCGAAGGGCCCCTCGACGGCAAACCGGAGCCGAAGGTCACCTCACTCGTCGGAGCCAAATGGCAGCTCAGCCAGGGCGTCGAAAAAAGCGGGGATAACCACTTTGGCTTCAGTTCCAATGGCGAGGCCAAGCTCGACTACTGGTTCGGCGCCAATGATGACTACATCATCCGGGTACGCGTTCACGGCGACCAGGCCGGCCCCGAGCTGCCCAAGCTGCGGGTGCAGGTCGGCGACCAGCCCGAGACGATCTTCGGGATCAAAGCCAAGGCCGGGCAGGAAGACGTGCGCGATGTCCGCGTCACGCTGCCCAAGAAGATGCACACCATCACGGTGGGGTTCACCAATGACTTCTACGACCCGGCCAAAAACGCCGACCGCAACCTGAACATTCATTCGGTCGAAATCGTCGGGCCGATCAACAACCCCGAGTCGAACCTCCCGCAGGGCCAGCGCGAACTCAATCCGCCCCCGCCAGCCCCCGGGCAGGAACTCACCGTAGCCCGGCAGATTCTCGGTGGTTTCGCCAAGCGCGCCTACCGGCGCAACGTCTCGCCGGAGGAAGTCGAGAAGCTGGTGAAGTTCGTCGATCTCTCGCTCAAAAACGGCGGCTCTTTCCTCGAAGGTCTCCAGGCAGCGGTGCAAGCCTCGCTTTGCTCGCCGAATTTCCTCTTCCGCTGGGAACTCGACTCCTCCGCAGTGAAGCCCGGCGATGTCCGCAATCTCGGCGACTTCGAGATCGCTTCGCGCCTCTCCTATTTCCTCTGGTCTTCAATGCCCGACGCCGAGCTTTTTGCTCTCGCGGACAAAGGCGAACTGCTCAAGAACGGCAACCTCGAGAAGCAGGTCGTCCGCATGCTGAAAGACTACCGCGCCCGCGCGCTTGTCGAAAACTTCGGCAGCCAGTGGCTCCAGCTGCACAATGTCTACGACATTGATCCGGACCCGAAGAAGTTCCCGAAATTCTCCTACGAACTGCGCGAAGACATGCGCCGCGAGACCCAGGAATTTCTCAACGCGGTCATGAAGGACGATCTCAGCATCCTCGATCTCGTCGACGCCCGCTTCACCTACGTGAATGAGCGCCTCGCCCGCCACTACGGGATCGAAGGGGTGAAAGGGAACGAATTCCGCCGGGTCGAACTCGCTCCTGATTCGCCCCGCGGTGGCGTGCTCACGATGGCCAGCGTGCTCCTCGCGACCTCGCAGCCCACCCGCACTTCACCGGTCATCCGCGGGAAATGGATTCTCGAACAAATCCTCGGCACTCCGCCGCCCCCGCCGCCGCCGAATGTGCCGCCGCTCGAAGCGAAACACATCGACCCGAATCTGCCGCTCAAGAAGAAGCTCGAGATGCATCGCGAAAGCGCTGACTGCGCCGGCTGCCATGCGAAGATCGATCCGATCGGCTTCGCCCTCGAAAACTTCGACGCCATCGGTGCCTACCGCACCATGGATGGCCCGAACCCCGTTGACGCCTCGGGCAAGCTCCCGAACGGTACCGAATTTCACAACGCGAACGATCTGAAAAAGATGATCCGCGGCGATAAATTCGTCCACAACGTCGCCGAGAAGATGATGATCTACGGCCTCGGCCGCGGCCTCGAACGCTACGACAAAGCTGCTCTCGCCAAGGTCGTCGCCACCTCGAAAGAGTCCGAGTACCACTTCAGCAGCCTCGTCCTCGCCATCGTGAAGAGCGACCCCTTCCTCAAGCGCAAGACCGGCGAAAAACGCGTCGCCGCGAACTAGGTAGCAACCAGCGATCGAATACGCTGTCAGTCCCGTGGCTCACGCAGCCCTCTGCGTGAGGCGATCGATACCTGCGCCGAAGGCGCAGCCAACTACGGTTTCTTCACCGGCGTTTCCCGCGCCGGACTCGCCGCATCCGCTTTCGCCCCGCGCTTCTTCGCCCGCTCCACCGCGCGGATCTTCTCCTCAGCCTGCCATTGATCGTCGATCCCGCCGCCAAAATCGGCGAGCCGGTTGATCTTTTGCGCCAACCGGCTCGTCGGCGTCACCACCCGCCCGGCGAGGATGTCTTCCTCTGTGATCTTCGCGAAAAGGATCTGCTGCGCCCCGCGTTTGTACCGCTCCTGATCGTAGATGAGGTAAAGCGAACCATCGGCCGCCTGTGTCCCATCCGGATAACTCGTGCTCCGCTCATCGAGCAACAGCTTGTGCGGAAAAGTCCGCCCGTCATCGTCGGAAAGCATCGCGGTGAGATTCTTGCGCACCTTCGGATGGTTGTTCACCACCAGGAGCATGCGGCCGGATTTGAGCCGGCGCAGAAAGAAGCGGGTGCCCACATTCATCTCCCGCGTGAACGGTTCGCCGGGGCTCCATGTCTTCCCGTGGTCCAGTGAAACGCTCTGCGCGATGCCGTAAGCGGTCCGCGCGAGCAACCAGAGCGAACCATCCTTCCGCTCCGCGATCATATGTTCGGCAAAAACCACATCCGGAATTTCGGGCGCCCCTCGAAAACTCCACGACACCCCTTGGTCGGTGGACCCATAGACCTTTCCACCCTTCGTAAAACGCGAATCGGGGTCCTTCGAAATGGCGGAGAAGTTGTCGAGCGGCGTGAGCCATTCACCCGAGGAAAGCACGGTCGGCTTGTTCAAGCCCTGCCCCGGCCCAAGCAGGATCGGCTCGGACCATTGCGGCTGCGCGTCATCCGGACGCAGATTGAGAAAGACCCACGACGTGCGAAAGCCAATCGGCGTAGGAATATCGCTCTGCACCCGGTTCACCACCCACCAAAGCCGCCCCTGCGGATCAGTCCAAAGGTGCCCATCGCCGGTGCGGCTCCTGGCGATTGGCTCGGGTCTAAAGACCGCAACCGGATCAGACCACGTGCGGCCATCATCGCCACTGGTCACAAGCATCTGGTAGTTGCCGGCCTCACCTTCGCTCGCCGATCCACCATACCACGTCGCCCACAGCCGTCCGCCCGGCGTGACTTCGATGCTTGGGATACCCTGCCACTTGCGCACCGCGTGACTGAATTCAGGACCTGGATTGGTGATCAGCTTTGGCGCTATCGGGGCCGTCGGAACGAGGTCCAGCTGAGCTGCCGCAGCCTTGGTCGGCTGTGTAGCAGGCGCCCCTTCTTTGAGCCAGGCTAGGTTGAAGACGTAGTGATTCTTGCTGCTGATCAACTGAACCAACCCATCTCGCGTCTGGCAGGCAGAGAGATAGCCGGACGGCTCCGCCATCGTGTCACTGACCACAAACTCCCGCTGGTCCACTCCACTCACCGTTCGCTCCGGACCACCCGGCGTGATCAAACGACGCACCGGCCAGGTTTTCCCTTCATCGAAGGACACCGCGGCAAACAAACCATAGCCAGTGAATTCACGTCCATCGGCCCCCTTGAAGGCCATCCCTTTGCGCTTCGGCCAATAACGCTGCTCATCCGTGAACGAGCAGAACAAAAGCGGACCTTCCTTCAACCGCATCAGCACCGCGCGCTGCACACTGCCAATCGCCGGAAACTCGCTCGCCTCATAAGTCCAGGTCTTCCCGCCATCGCTGCTGAAGCAGACGGGCGTGCGAAAATTGAACTTCTCCTGTTGCTCCGGAAGATCGAGACGGCTGAACGCCATCAACCTCCCATCATTCAGCTCCACCACGGCATTATGAATTCCGGGCAGCCGGGTCCCCTGTGCGCCCGCACGCCAGTCCGGCTTGCCGCCGCGCGAGGGAATCACTTGCCACGTCTTCCCTCCATCGCGGCTGATATTCAAACTCGCGACGGGCTTGTTTCCATCGAGCGGGAGCAGCAGCAGCCCCGCCTTCGTCCGTAGCGGCGTATTGCCAATCTCTGCCTCGGGCTGAAAAAACGTGGCCTTGCTCCAAGTCGCTCCGCTGTCAGTCGAAGTCCGCATCGCATCGCCCGACAATCCCTTGGCGAAAAAGTAGAGCGTCTGCGCGCCATCGAACCACAGCTTGGGGGCGTGATCGTTAATATCCGGCCCATCCCAAAACGGCGAAGCGTCCTCCCATTCCGTGGCCCCGCGGCGCAGCCGGCTGGCCAGCACCGCGAGCTCGGGCCCGCCTTCATCGCCACACGAAAACCAGACCGCGAGCAAATCCCCGTTCGGGCACTCGGCAATCGCCGGGCTATGATTGTGCCCCGAGAACATCGGCCCGGCGAGATTCGGCGGCACCTTCACAAACGGCTTCGGTCCGCTGAAAAAGGGCCGCTCCACCCAGTCAACTTTGCCCGGCTTCTCCTCGCTAACCTCGCGGGCATTCAGCGCCGGCGCCGTCCGCGGCAGCGGCTTGGTCTTGGGCAACGCGCCGAGCACGACTCGAAATCCGATCGAATCGTTCGCCGTCTCCGGCAAACGCCCACTCCGATTCGCCGAGCGCAATAGTCGATTGAAGATCGAGTGGCTCCCTCCTCGCGTGACTCGGAAATCGCCCTCCGCCCGTCCTACCGGATCCTTCGCTTCGTCCGCCTCATATGGACCGTACCAATCGAGGCACCATTCCTCGACATTACCATGCAGATCGAAGAGTCCCCACGCATTGGCCGGCGTTTGCGCGACCCGCAGCGGCACCAAGGCCGGCCAATCGCGATAGTCCACCGGGAATTTTCCCGTCTTCGGAAAGAAGCGTTTGATCAGCTTGTCGTTGAACTTCCATTTCTGAAACCCGTCCGGCAACCGTTCTCCGGTGGAAAACGGCGTCGTGGTCCCCGCGCGGCAGGCGTATTCCCACTCGGCCTCGGTCGGCAGCCGGTAGGTCCTGCCCTCTTTCGCCGAAAGCCATTCACAAAACTTCATCGCATCGAACCACGACACGCCGGTCACCGCTTCTTCGTCGCCGCTGCTTGTTTTCAAAGCCGGTTGAAACTGCCGGTACTGCGCCACGGTCACCTCTGTCGCCGCCATTTGGAAAGGCGTCTCGATCTTCACTCGGTGCACCGGCCGTTCATCCCAGTCGGCATCGTCGCAGCGGTCCGCATGCTTCGTCGTCGCGTAGTCCGCGCGCGGTGAATCCTGCCCCATCTGAAATTCGCCCGGCGTAATTCGGACGAACTTCTGCCCAATGGAATTCGTGAACTCTTCGGCCACACACCACGTCGCCGAAACCGACAACAAAACGACAACAGGGAGGGGGATCGCTTTCATAAAATAAAGTCAGCAGTCAGGAGGAACGGCGCGCAGCACTTCGAGCACCGCTCAAGGCAGCTCGCGCCCGGAGAACAATTCGAGCTTCACTCCATCCACATAGTGCGCGGGAAAACGCACCGGTTCCGTCGGCGGATAGGGTTTCCGCCGCTGCATGGCGAGGTGCATCAAAGCAAAGCGGCTCTGCGGAGTGACGGCCACTTCCACCATCGCTCTCTGCCAGGCCCCATTCCCATTGATCGGAAATTTCCGTTTGGCATCCGAGGCACTGTTCTCGTGCATCCATGGCAGCGTGGCCGGCTGCGGCGAATCCTTGGGATCGGTTTCCAGCGCGATGAGTTCGACCGAGCAGGAATACTCTTCCTCCACCGGAAACTGGCCGGCGGCAAAATTGGCGGTGAGTCGTAGAACGGACTTCGGATCGCTCACCAGCCCGCGCAAATCGACCAGGCGATAGACATCCCCCCAAGCGCTCTGGCTGGCATTTTCTCCCGGATACGAAGCGCTGACAAAACGCAGCATTTTTCCACCTCCCTTGGGCCGAATCCCCTGCTCTGCCGGAACGATAGCCGCCTCGTCGCCCGACCAGATTCCGGCTTCACGCGGCAGCCCGGGCTGCGTGGCTTTAGGCACTCGCTCGAAGCTCTCGTAGAGCAGCGTCACCTTGCCTCCCAGATTTCCGACATACGCGCGCACCCCGGAAACGCTCAGCATTCCGAGCACGATACCGGCGGCCGCAGCCGCCAACGGCCTCCACTGAAACCAGACTCCACGGACCGAACCGGCTTCCTTCAGCGGCTCCAGCAATTTCAAAGTCTCCGGGTCTCCCGCTGCGGATTCCTGCAACTTCTCCTCCACCGTCGCCAGCGTCCGCCATAGTCGCCGTGCCTCCACACTTTCGCGCAGGAGTTCCTGCAACTGCGGCAACTCTCCCTCGGTGAGGGTTCCATCGAAATAGGCGTGCAGTAGAGCGACTGCCTCCGCCTTCATCACAGCTGTACCTCCCGTGCCAGGCTGCGCTCCACACACTGCACCAAGTCCTGCCGAATGCGCGCGAGCAATTGATAAAGCGCCCCCTCCGTTCGGCCCAAGCGGCCCGCGAGTTCCTTGATCGACGCCCCCGGCGCATACGCCGCCAGCGCCAGATCTCGGCGGTCGCGCGGCAGTTTGGCGATGCAGCCGTCCAGCAATTCCAGCTGCCGATGGCGCAACGACATTTCTTCCGCGCCCTCCTCCGCCAGCTTTTCGAGGATGTCTTCGTCCAGCACCAGGCGATCCCGGGCATGCCGTCGACGGGCCATCAAAATCTCATAGCGCGCAATCAGGCAGGCCCATTTTGGAAACTGCGCCGGTTCCACCAGCGTCGAAAACTTCCGCCACGCCACGAGGCTGACTTCCTGCATCACTTCATCGACCTCGCCCGCCCGCGGCACACACGCCCGCACAAAAGCCCGCAACTCCCGCTCGTGCTTCGTCCACAACCGCAGAAAATCCGCATTCGGATCAGGAGACAGCTGGGCTTTGGTTTCGGCGGGCATGGCGGACAGGAAGGGTCTTCACCTTCATCGCTGCCGGCACCTGCCCAATTTGACGAAAAATTTTACGGCCGGCCTTCCGGGGACACCGGCAAGCCGAGAGGCTTCGTCCAGTGCCAGCGGCGGCAATGCGGGCACCGTTCGTAACGCATGGTTCCGAAGTTGAGCGCCAGCAATGGAGCATCGTAGTCGCCCTCGCATTCCGGGCACCGCCTTCGCCCGTAAACCAGCTTACCCAAGACCACTCGACCGAAGACAAAGCAGGACAGCAAAGCGACGGCTCCGACGAAATAGACCAACAGCCATCCCTGCACCGCGATTGTCCAAAACGTCTTCCCCAGCCCACCCACATTCCAAGCCATCAACGCGATCGGGAAATTTCCCAGCCAATGCAACAGCATGGCTCCCACCACCCCGAAAATGAAGCCCTTCCGCAGCCGCCAAAGCGCCACCGAAACAAACGCGCTGTGGAAAACGCAGGTCATCAAACGCTCGGAGAAATAACCGCCAAACTGATAGAAAGGCAGATGGGCGAAAGCGGGCTGCCGGGCTACGCGCTCGGCGACAAACCCCATTTCGCCCAGCGCGAAACCAAGCCCGATCGCCAGCGCGTAGCGGACAAAATTCTCCGGCCGAACGTCGCGCAGAATCGCCGGAATGAGTAACGGCACCAGCTTGGCGGGTTCTTCGGTCAGCGGTGCATAAAACGTGATCAGCCAGTGATAGGCCGGCGAAGCAGATCCGAGCTGCGCGGCCAGCCAATGATCGAGCGGCACCCGCACCAGATAAAACATCACCGGCTGCAGCGGCAATACCAGTACCACCGCCAACCAAAGAAGCAGGCCATCTGCCGGCTGACGCAGCCGGTACACCAACGATCCGAAGATTGCCACCGCTACAGCGGCAGTCAAAACTGCGGTGTAGTAGATGGAGTACATGCCTTGATTAAGATGGCGCCAGAAGACACAGGCAAGCTGTTCCAGCTCCCGCCTCTCCCCATTCCCACGGCAGGCCAAATGAACTTCCGCCCGATCACAGCTGGCGACGTCGAACGGCTATTTGAGATCCGCGAGAGGGTGCGTGAAAACGTCCTCACCCGGACCCAGCTTGCGGATATGGGCATCACTCCCCAAAGTACGACCGAGGCGCTGCAGAATGAATTGGCCGGCTACCTGTGTGAGGTTGCCGGCAGCATCGTCGGATTTTCGATGGCGAACCTCGAGACCCAGGAGATCGCGGTGATCGCCGTACTATCGGAATTCGAAGGGCATGGCATCGGCCGGGAATTGCTCAGGCTCAGCGAGGAGATCCTCTGGCGGACCGGCGCCCGCTCAATCTGGCTTTGGACTTCGACCAATCGCCACACCCGGGCCGTGCAGCTTTATTTCAAAGCCGGCTGGCGGGAGAAAGAGGTCCAGGATGACCGGCTCTACCTCTGGAAGGAAGCAACTCCACCCACACCTCTCAGATCCGAAGGATGAAACACAGCGTCGTCGAACTTCCATTCAATCGCTTCATCGGCCTAGAAGCCGCTTCCAACTCGGCGCAGCTTCTCCGTCTTCCGTCCGGCGACCAATATCTCAACCATCTCGGCACCGTTCACGCCAGTGCGCTGCTCGCCCTCGCCGAGGCTTCCAGCGGTGAGTTTCTCCTCCGGCATTTCGGCAGCAGCGAGGGTATCGTTCCCGTGGTCCGCCGGCTCGAAACCAAATTTCGAAAACCTGCCCACGGAGCGATCACCTCCACCGCGAGCATGACGCCGGAAGCGCGGGCCCAACTCGATGCCGACCTCTCCACCAAAGGCCGCGCATTGATCTCGATCGCCGTCGAGCTCCACGACGAGGCCGGTACTCATGTGCTCAGCGCCTCCGTCGAGTGGTTCATTCAACGCCTCGCGCCGGATCAGCAACATGCCTGACTCCGAAAATGCAAAGCGGCCTTCGCAGTTGAATTAGCGGCCACAGCCCTGTCCTTTCCCTATGGAAAACTCTTCCAGCCCGGCAAGTCCGGCACCCGTCCCGGATGCGCAGCCGTATATCGTGAGGACGCCCGAACAACTCGCGGCGCTCTTTGGGGAAGTCGGTACAGCTTCGATCAAGAAGGAGATTTCGTTCGTCCACCCTCACTATCGGGCGCTGATCGAAGCGTCGCCTTTCGCGGTACTCGCCACCAGCGGCCCGGATGGACTGGACGCCTCGCCCCGCGGAGATGCTCCCGGCTTCGTCACCGTGCAGGATGAAACGACTCTGCTTCTGCCCGAGCGCCGCGGCAACAACCGCGCCGATAGCCTTCGGAATCTGCTCCACGACCCGCGGGTGGCCCTGCTCTTCCTCATCCCCGGGGTCAATGAAACGCTTCGCGTCAACGGACGCGCGCTGATCAGCATCGAGCCGACACTGCTGCAACGCTTCTCCATCGATGGCCAACTCCCGAAATGTGTCCTGCGGATCACCGTAGAGTCCGCCTTCTTTCAATGCGCTCGAGCCCTCCTCCGGTCAAAGTTGTGGCTGTCGGCAGCCAATGGCCCACGCCCCGGCGTACCGACTGCGGGCGCCATTCTCGCAGCACTCACGAGCGGGGAAATCAACGGAGAGAAATACGATCGCGAAGCGCCCGCGAGACAACAGGCTACGCTTTATTAAGCGTAGCCGGGAAGCCTTGCGGAACTCCGGAGCTCCAATCAGATCATGAAGTTAAAATCCAACCCTGAAGCGATGCCCAGCGTCGTTCGTCGGGCCGTCGCAGATGACGCACCCATGATCGAAAGTCTCTATCGCGAGTTGGTTTCGGATTCGCTCATTCGCGTTCTCCCGGAGCAGGTCACCGCGCTCTCCAAATCACCCACCAGCTTTTTGCTCGTCGCGGAGTCCCCCGGACTTGTCTGCGGCACCGTCCTTCTCACCCTTTGCCCCGACGCCATGTACCGCCAGCAGCCTTTCGGCGTGGTCGAAAATATCGTCGTCACGCAAACGAGACGTCAGATCGGAATCGGTCGCCTACTCCTCGCTCAAGTCGAGGACCTGGCCCGCGCCCATAACTGCACCAAACTCATGCTTTTGAGCAGCACCACCCGCGAAGCTGCACACTCCTTTTTTCGGAGCTGCGGTTTCAGCAACGACACCAAACACGCCTTTGTGAAGTATCGCCGGCAGTTCGCCAACCAAGGGGTGGTCGGGCC
>Ga0209050_1002598_pt1 | contig 14962 bp, 12 predicted proteins | sample Araplavi_mTSA_r2_FD_184276 | JGI IMG/M metagenome (GOLD analysis project Ga0209050, IMG submission 184276) | Arabidopsis root microbial communities from North Carolina, USA - plate scrape MF_Cvi_mTSA_r2 (SPAdes) (version 2) | ecosystem: Host-associated > Plants > Roots > Endosphere | place: USA... | reverse complement strand
TGTATTAAACTTTTGTCAAAGTAAATTAAATGAATTTGTTCCAATATGAAGAATCTGTTAAATTTAATTGAATGGTCATTCAATCTATTTTGAAACGATACATTTGAATACCCATTTGGATCTAACCCGTCAAACTCAACCAAAACTCAATTATGGATCAATTCTACAACCGGATGCTCACCGCGACAAGAATGATTACCACGTGCCTGGTGCTCCTGGTAATGGTATCGTCGCAGGTGAAGGCGCAAAGCACCACCGTTCAGGGCACGATCACCGACGCCGCTGACGGCTCCCCTATCGTGGGGGCCAATATTTTAATCAAGTCAACCACCCAAGGCACGATCACCGATGTCGACGGCAAGTTTACGCTGGAAGCCAGTGCCAATGATGTGCTGGTCGTCTCCTTCATTGGGTACCTGACGGAAGAAGTACCCGTCGGCAGCCAAACGATGATCAATGTCCCGCTCAAAGTGAACACGACCTCCCTGGCGGAAGTGGTGGTCGTCGGCTTTGGGGAACAGAAGAAGGCAAACCTTTCCGGTGCCGTGGATGCCATTGAAGGCAAAGTTTTGGAAGCACGCCCCATCCAAAGCGTTGCCCAAGGTCTGCAGGGAACGGTACCCAACCTGAACATTGATTTTCTCAGTGGCGAGCCCGGGGGTACACCCAATATTAATATCCGGGGCATCACGTCCCTGAGCGCCGGCGGACAACCTCTGATCCTGGTGGACAACGTGCCCATGGATTCAAAAGACCTTAACTTCATTGCCCCGGCAGATATCAAAAGCATCTCCGTTTTGAAAGATGCTTCCTCGGCCGCGATCTATGGCGCACGGGCCGCGTATGGTGTGATTTTGATCACAACCAAATCCGGCACACAGGACGGTGTGCAAATCAACTATTCGAATAATTTTTCGTGGAGCAAACCCACCATCCTTCCCAATAAAATTACCGATCCCTACATCTACATGCGGCTGCTCGAAACCTCTACGGACAATACGCCCTGGGATTATGTGAACTATACGGCCGAACAATATCAATGGGCAAAAGAACGCTCGGACGATCCCAACTCCAGCGCTCCGGTACGGATCAACCCGCAAGACAACACCCAATGGCAATACATGGGAAACCGCGACTGGACAAAATACTATCTCGACAATCCCACGGTGTCGCAACGCCAGAACCTGTCGTTGTCAGGCAAGTCCGGCAACACAACGTATTATCTTTCCGGGGCGTACGATTCTCAGAACGGAGCGCTCAAACTGGCCAAGGATAAATTTGACCGCTACTCCTTCCGGGGCAAAATAAACTTCAAACCCTACAAGTGGCTTTCGATCGGCAACAATACGTCGGTGGCGTTTACCGACCGGGTAAAGCCCTATTATATGGACATCCAAAACCTCTACAACCTTTTTCCCACCAGCTGGGACAAAAACCCCGATGGCACCTGGGCGAATAACGATGTCGGCATTATCGGCGCGCAACTCACCAACGGCGGCCAAACCAACAATAAAATAAACATGCTCCAGAGCACGTTCAGCGGCGAGCTTTCATTCTTTAACAGGATGTTGCGCATCAACTCCGACTTCACCGTGCGCCGCGACAACACCGACTCCACCAGCTACCAACGGAAGTACGACATCGGCTACGGCCCCGACGACGTTCGCTCGCTGGGCTCGAACACCGCATACCGGTCGGCTGCTTTCTATACGTACTATGTATCGAACACGTACGCTACCCTGGAGAAGACTTCGGGCCGTCACTTCTTCAACGCAGTGGTTGGATACAACCAGGAATTCAGCAACCTGGGGACCACGACAATCACGCGGAGCGGAGTGATCTCTCCTTCCCTCCCTACGCCACAGCTGGCTACCGGCATACCCATCGTGGGTGAGAAAGTTAAAAGTTGGTCGATCCGGGGAGCTTTCTACCGGCTGAACTACATTTACAACGACCGTTACATCATCGAATTAGACGGACGCTATGATGGCTCTTCCAAGTTCCCGAAAGACAAACGGTTTGGATTTTTCCCATCGGCTTCCGCCGCCTGGAGGTTGGATAAAGAAAAATTCTGGGCACCGCTCTCGGGTGTGGTGAATGCATTCAAAGTGCGTGGTTCTTATGGCGCGCTGGGAAATCAATCCGGCGTGGGAGAATACGGCTATCGCGAATTGATGCTCGCCGGCACGGCCAACTACCTCTTCGACGGCTCCCGGCCAACAACGATCTCGGCGCCGGCACCGGTGTCGTCCAATTATACGTGGGAAAAAGTCTACACGCGAAATCTTGGTTTCGATCTTGGCTTCCTGCAGCAACGCATCAGCGCGACGTTTGATATTTACCGACGCGACACCAAAGACATGCTCATGCCCGGCAAAGCCCTTCCCGGTGTTTTCGGAGCAGACCCTCCTTTCGAGAATGCCGCTGACCTGAAAACGCAGGGCTGGGAATTGTCGTTAGCCTATGACGACGAGTTTTCCGTAGCAGCAAAGCCACTCCACTTCAACGCCAGGTTCATTTTGTCGGACACCCGTTCGTACGTTACCCGGTTTGACAACCCCAACAAGAACCTCACGCAATTCTATGAAGGACAACGCCTGGGCGAGATCTGGGGATTGAAGAGCGATGGCCTGTTCAAAAATCAGGAAGAGATCAACAACCTCGACGAAACAGCCATCATCCCCTGGGGCGCGTTGAACATCGTGCCCGGATGGCCCAAATATCAGGACCTCGATGGCGATCACACCATCCAAAAGGGAACCACGGTGAATGATCCAAAAGACCTGTCGGTTATTGGCAATATGTTGCCGCGTTATCGCTATGGCATCAATCTTGGCGGCGAATGGAACGGGTTCGACTTCCGCATCTTCTTCCAAGGCGTTGGCAAAATGGACTACTATCCCCTTCAATATCTGTACTGGGGATTCTATCAGCAGCCATATGCCGGCGGCTACGAGCATCTCCTGGACTTCTATCGCGGAGCACCCGACAGCCAGGCGCAAATGGCGCAACACTCCCAGTCCTATATCAACGCGGGACTTGCCGACGCGAACACGGATGCCAAATATCCCGTGCTGCAAGCCTGGCTTGCCGACCGCAACTTAGGCGAGCGTGTCGATCAGTCGCAGGGCTTGGCGATACCTCAGACCCGCTACTTGCTGAATGCCGCGTACCTCCGCCTGAAGAATCTCACCATTGGCTACTCACTCCCGCGAGCCATGCTGGAACGCGTGCACATCAACCGCCTGCGCATCTATGTGAGCGGAGAAAATCTTGCCGAGTGGTCGGCTTTGAAAAAGTATTTTGATCCGGAGGCCATCACAGACAACGTCAATAAAACCAATCCATCGCTTTCGACGAGCACCGGTTGGGGTTATGCGTATCCGTTCCAAAGAAGGTATTCATTTGGACTTGAATTGAGTTTCTAAGAACCCAACGATCTAAAGACATGAAAAAATATATCCTATTACTCGCCGCTACGCTGTTGCTGAGTGTCCAGTCCTGCAACGATGACTTCCTGGAGCGAGCTCCCGAAACCGAGATCTCAAAAGAGAACTTCTTCAATACCGCCGAGGACCTGGAGATCTACATCAACAGCCTCTATGATTTCACCGGGTTCGATATCTACATCGACGACCGGTCAACCGACAACGCCGCCACAACGGGCATGACCGAGATCAAGAATATGATGCTGGGTACGCCCTCTCCTGCGACCGTTCTCGATGGCTGGGATCCAAAGGACGATTGGGCGCAACTCAGAAAAGCGAACTACTTCCTCGACAACTTTGGAAAGGCCCAGGTAGATGACGTCACAAAAAATCACTATGAAGGATTGGCACGTTTCTTCCGTGCAAAATTTTATATGGAGAAAGTGAAGCGTTACTCCGATGTACCCTGGTATGACAAAGTATTGAGCAGCAGCGATCCCGATATGTACAAAGGACGCGACCCCAGAACCCTGGTGGTGGACCACATCTTTGAAGACTATGCCTTTGCCTGGGAGCACGTGGAGGAAGATCCACGCGTGGGGCCGGTTGACAAATGGGTTGTTGGCGCCTACTACGCCCGGCATGCCCTGCATGAAGGCACCTACCGGAAATATCACGACGAACTCTCGCTGCAAGGCACGGCCGACAAGTATCTGCAGATCGCGCGCGACGTCTCGAAAGCGATCATGGACAATGGCGGATTCTCGTTGTACTCGACCGGCAAACCCATGGAAGACTATGGCCAGTTGTTCGTCAGCACCGATTTGAGCGGCAACCCGGAAGTGATCTTCAGCAGACTCTATCAAAACGACCTGCTCAACAGCGGCTGGTGGGGTTACATGTTTGGCAACTACGAATCCAATCCAGGCAAAGACCTGTTGCAAACCTACTTGATGACCGACGGAACGCCCTATACCAATCAACCCAACTATGAGACCAAACAATTTGTAGAGGAGTTTCAAGATCGCGATCCACGGCTTTATCAAACCTATGCCTATCCGGGATGGGAACTGATCAATTCCTCCACGTATGCGCAAGGCGCCGGTATTTACGTGCAACAACTCACCAAGAACTTTTCGGGTTATCACCAGTTGAAAGGCTTTGTGAATGATGTCGATGTAGCGGTTCAAAACAGCATCGACATTCCCGTGTTGCGTTTTGCGGAAGTGTTGCTCATCTATGCCGAAGCCAAGGCGGAATTGAGCGAGCTTACCCAAGGTGACCTCGACCTCTCCATCAATCCGTTGCGCGACCGCGCGGGCATGCCCCACCTGACCATGGCCCCCGGTACCGACCCCGTATTGGTGGCGCAGTATCCCAACGTGAGCGGTGCCATGGCCGACGAATTGCGTGAGATCAGGAGAGAAAGAAGAGTAGAACTCGCCATGGAAGGGTTCCGCTTCGACGACCTCATGCGCTGGCACGCCGGAAAGCTTATCGAAAAGGAGCCTGAAGGATTGTACTTCCCCGGCCTCGGCAAATACGACCTGACCGGCGACGCGATCGAAGACATCATCCTCATTGCCGAGTCCGCATCGATTCCCGAAGAAGACGACAAAGAGACAAACTCCCTGGGCGATAAGCTGATCTACTATCGTGTCGGCCCCGCAGGAAGCGATGCTTCGTTCTATCTTTCCAACGGCACGAGTGGAACGGAGGTGACCGACCCGGACCGTGGCGAATTTGTAGAACCCAAGTACTATTACCGGCCTGTGCCACAGCCGGAAGTGGTTTTGAATCCAGCGTTGAAGCAGATCTTTGGTTGGTAAGTTGGCAGTTTAATACTTGTCCGATAAAACAGGCACCCCGTTGGGTGCCTGTTTTTTTTTCAAAATGTATGAAGTCAGAGAAACCTTGTGCCTGCGGAATATAGGCTTGTAGGGCTTAAAGTGCTTTTTTCAACGTCTCTCCTGAAATTGGAACATTCCGAGAGAAAAAAATGTATATATCGCAACCTACTGAAACATTAGCAATGGAAATTGGAATTGATAGTTTTGCCGCCGTACAAAAAGATAAAGTTGACAACACGGGTGTTTATGCAATAGAGGCGATGAGCCACCTGCTTGAAAAAATTGAGCAGGCCGACCAGGTAGGGTTGGACGTGTTTGGTGTAGGCGAACATCATCGAAAGGAATTTCTGGATTCGGCACCCACGGTGATCCTGGCGGCCGCAGCGGCCCGTACCAAAAATATCCGGCTGACCAGCGCGGTCACCGTGCTGAGCGCCGCCGATCCGGTGAGGGTGTTTCAAAACTTTGCCACATTGGACCTGGTTTCAAAAGGCCGTGCCGAGATGGTGGTGGGGCGGGGTTCGTTTACGGAGTCGTTCCCGCTTTTTGGATTGAACATCCAAGACTATGACAAGCTCTTTGCCGAGAAACTTGATCTGTTGCTGACCATTCGCGACAACGAACGCGTAAATTGGTCAGGCAAATTCCGCGCGCCGCTCACGGGCCAGGCCGTGTACCCACGACCCGTACAAAATCCCATACCGATATGGCTAGGCGTCGGCGGCACGCCCGCGTCGTTTGTTCGCGCCGGGGCCCTTGGACTTCCGTTGATGGTGGCCGTCATTGGAGGGGAAACGCATCGGTTCCGCCCGCTGATCGATATGTATAGAGAGGCGGGAGCCAAAGCCGGTCATTCGCCCGACCGGTTGAAAGTGGGTCTGCATTCGCTGGGCTATGTTGCCGACACCACAAAAGAGGCGCTGGACGATTTCTATCCCGGGTATGCCCGCACCTTTACCGAGATCGGCAGAGAGCGCGGCTGGCCGCCCGTGACGAGACCGCACTTCGACGCGCAAGCCAGTCAGCGGGGTGCCTTGATCGTAGGCAATCCGGAAGAAGTGGCGGAAAAGATCATCCGCCACAGCGAAGCGTTGGGTGGTATCTCCAGGCTGACGTTCCAAATGGACAACGCCCATCTTCCACAGGAAAAACTTCTCAAGTCCATCGAACTTATTGGCACGCGTGTAGCCCCAATCGTTAGGGGCAACTGATCGAACGTCCGGTCTACTTTCCGGAGCAAGTTCTTTTCAGGATGCGGTCGGGTACTTTAGCGCCGAGATCTTTTGCTTTTGTGTAGCTCTTGCAAGCGTTCGCGACGTCCTTCTGTTCGTCGTAAAAACTTCCGGCTAAAAAATGGACGAGGCTGTCATCCGGATGCGTCGCTAGAACTTTGTCGTAGTCGGCGAGGGCTAGTTCGAAGAGGGAAAGAAATTGGCTGCAGTATCCCCTCACCAAAAGCGCCTCCCGGTAGTTGGGCTTCAGGGCGATCGCCTTTTCAAACTCAGGGATAGCTTCCTGGCATTGTTCCTTGAAGTTGCGCACTTTCGCACGGGTGAGAAAGGTTAGGATAAGACCCTTTTGATAAAAGCCTTTTGCACTGTCGGGACATGCCTTGATGTAGAGTTCTATTTCCGACAGGGCGTTGTAGCGCGAACCCTGCATCATCCAGAGTTCGGAAAGATAGAAGTGCGCTTCGTTTTTCTTTGCATCGTTGCGCAACGCTCGCTCTATGTCGGCCGTGGCATCCAGCCACATGCTCAATTGCTTTTTCAGCACACCGCGTTCGATGAAAAGATCTGCATTGTTCCGGTCGCGTGAAATGGGAACCTTCAGATCGTCGATCGCTTTCTCCATTTTCACCCGGTCGCTCCCGGGAATTTTCGTGGCCAGCAATTCGAGCGACAACTCCCGGCGCCCCGAAGCGGCGTCCACGGAAGAAACGATAAGATTCAGGTCAATGGGAGGAAATGCTTGCTGGCTGTAGGCCCGTCCGGCTATAACGAAAAGGAGCAGTAACGTAATTTTCTTCATACGCAATTCATGGTGGATAACGTAGCGTCAATAATAGATAAAAACTTTGAATTCTTTAATACCTATCTTTACGGCGTCTTTTGAAGATCCTTTCGGGCGAAATGTTTTGAACAGGCAACAACATTTCAAACGGGTGCAACCTGATTTTTTAACGACTTCTCTATGAAAGACATACTATTCAACGGCTTGGACCTGCCGCCAGGTGAACAAGTCGTTTTTAAAGAAGCGATGTCGGCGCGCCGGCTAAAAAAAGGAGAATACTTTATCACCGAAGGGCAATTTAGTATTCACCTCGCGCTCATCGAAAGTGGCTATCTGCGAACATTTCATTTGGACCATAACGGCAACGAAGTCACTACGGAGTTCAACGGCCCCGGGGCCTTTTGCAGTTCATACCATAGTTTCTATTCACAGCGCCCGGCTTACGAATCCATTGAGGCGATAACGGACTGCCATCTGTTCCTGATAAGTTTTGACGCGTTGCAAAAGCTCTATGCGCATAGCCTTCCCGTAAACATCATGGGACGGAAAGCGTTGGAGAAGGCCTGCATGGACCGAGATTATTTTCTAAAAAAAATCATTCACCTTCCCGCCAAAGACAAATACGAATGGTTCCTGAATGTTTACCCGGAAGTACACCGGTCGGCCAGGCTGGGTGACATTGCTTCGTTCTTAGGCATCAAACAGGAGACCCTTAGCCGCATCAGGCGAAAACTATCCTTAAACCAATAGCACCAACAAGGCTCTCGCTTTTTGACCTAGGTCAAAAAATACCCGGTATTCCCCGCGTTGATTTGTACATAAATCAGAACATATGTACGCCATCAATCACGCGGCAACCAGCTTGTTGCTCAAAAAGAACCGGCCAAACGTGCCCATTCTACCCTTGCTTATCTCCACCCAAGTCGTTGAATTGTTTTGGGTGGCCTTCAACTACCTCGGCCTCGAACATTTTTCCGTGTCAAATGGAAAACTTCACCTTGACTTTCTTCCCTACTCCCATTCCATTTTCTCCGCTGTTTTATTGTCGCTGGGCGCCTATGGCGTGATCCGCTGGATACTGAAGAACAAACCGCTGGCGTTACCCTTTGCGTTGGGAGTGTTGTCGCATGTGGCACTGGATATTCTTTTTCACGAAAAGGACATCCGGCTTTCGCCGTTCAGCGCGACACCCGCCTGGGGATTGGGCATCATTTCATTCCCCTTCCTGAATTTTATTTTGGAATTTCTCTACGGAATATTTTGCTGGTGGTATTTTAAAGGCAACCCCCGGCTTCTTGCAGCCATCGTAATATTTAATATACTCGACTTACCAATCATGCTGGCATCGGGGAAAGCGTTGGATATATTCATTCTCCACCCTGCCATGCTGCCAACATTCATCCTTCTTCAAATCCTGATTTCCTGGTACCTGGTGGCAAGGTTCAGTAAGACGTAAACAAGAATGCCAATGATTTCCATACCCATATCCACATCCTTCCCGATTCCGGGATCTTTTTTGCGATGCTGGTTAGCTTCTCAAAATATGTTTTGAAGTTTCGTCTCTGAATTTCAGGAGAGTCTACGGAATTCGAAGGCATTTCGCTACTTTGCAGAGCAGTTTTGTCGAATACGAACGATGGTGTAAGCGAAGGTTAACGAAATTCTCAAACTGCCACACCCCTATTCATTTGGCAGCATGATGTTCATCCCGAAGAAAAATCCGAAGTTGAAGGATCCTACTGATCCTGTTTTTCAATCCATGCCCGTAGTATGGAGGACTTGCGCGCTATGAAGGATGAATTCATCACACGGGAAGCCCTCCAGAAAGAACTTTCTGATGTGCGGTTAAAGCTAAAGGAGAAAGAGGCTTTATTCGACAGCATTACCGAAAGCACACTGGCGGGCTATTGGATCTTCAACATCCCGGAGAACACCATGTTCATCAGCCCCCACCTGAAGGCGATGTTAGGCTATGAAGATTCGGAGCTGGAGAATTCGACCGAGACCATCAACCGGTTGATGCATCCTTCCGATCTGCCCGACACCTACGCCCTGCTGGGAAAACATATTGAATCCGATGGCGTGATCCCCTTTGAGATCGAAGTACGGTATAAACACAAAGACGGTTCGATCGTGTGGGTGATCTGCTCGGGAAATATTGTTGAACGTGACGAGCAGGGTAACCCGCTCGTCATGATCGGTTGTCACATCGATAATACGGAGCTAAAAAAAGCCGAGGGCATTGCCAAATACGCCAATGAACTGGAGCGGAAAAATATCGAAATGGAGCAATTCGCTTATGTGGCTTCACACGACCTGCAGGAACCGCTGAACACAATCCAGGGTTTTATTGCCCTGTTGAGCACCAAGCTCTCCGGGAATCCGGATCCTGAAGTTTCACAGTATATCGGCTACATTCAGCAAGGGGCAACCCGGATGTCGGGCCTGATCCGTGGACTGCTGGAATATTCCAGGATCGGAAAAGAAAACGTGATGTCGAAAGTCAATTGCCATGACATTCTGGAAGAGGTGAAAGCCGATCTCAGTCAGTTGATCAAAGGATGCGGCGCCACGATCGACGTGGAAGAATTGCCCGCGTTGATGGGCTATGGCATGGAGCTGCGGATCGTGTTTCAAAACCTCATCAGCAACGCCCTGAAATTCAGAAGCAATGAACCACCCCGGGTGAAGATCTCATGCCTAAAGAAAGGGGAATACTGGAATTTTCTCGTGGCCGACAACGGCATTGGAATAGACCCGGCCCACCACGAAAAAATATTCAGGCTCTACCAACGCCTCCATCCGCGGGGGATGTACGACGGCAATGGATTGGGTCTGGCACAATGCCACAAGATCGTGACCGAACTCCATAACGGGCAGATCTGGGTGGAACCGAACCATCCCAAAGGCAGCGTCTTCAACTTTACGATACCTTTTGGGATATGACGGAAGATCATCAAAAACTGGATCTGGCCTTTTTGATCGACGACGATGATGTGGTCAACATCCTCAACACCATCCAGGTGCGGCAGACCGGGCGGGTGGAATCCATACTGGCCATCCAGTCGGCCGAAAAAGCATTGGAGACGCTGTCAACCTTCCAGCGCGAAAACAAATGGCCCTCGCTGATCTTTGTCGACATCAACATGCCCGGCATGAATGGCTGGGAGTTCATCGACCAGTTCAGGGAAAGTTTTTCCGCGCACAAACAGAAATGTGTTATCTGCATGCTCTCCAGCTCGCTCGATCCCCGCGACATGCAGAAGGCGGCACAATCCGACATGGTGGACCACTATGCTTCGAAACCACTCACCCAGGAAGTTGTTCATACCGTATGGAAGAAGTATGTAGACTTCGTGACAACCTAATATAAAGCCATGGCCTACAGCGAAAAATTGGCCGACCGCATTCGCGAACGATTCAACGAACTCCGTCACGTCGAAGAGAAACCCCTGATGGGCGGGCTCGTGTTCATGTACAATGGAAAAATGTGTGTAGGCGTTATGAAGAACGAATTGATGTGCCGCGTCGACAAGAATTTCCATGCGCAGGCCATCACAAAGAAAGGCTGCCGGACTATGGATTTCACAAACCGGCCTATGATCGGCTATGTTTTGATTGACGAAAGTGGAATGAAATCGAAAAAGGATTTCGATTATTGGATCGATCTTTCGCTGGCTTATAACCAAGAAGCGAAGGCTTCCAAAAAGCCCCCGAAGGGGAAGCCTCTATTGAAGAAACCTGAAAAATAGTACTCAGACTATTGCTTTCTGCGCAAAGCCAATACTTTACTTGCTCCGACGGCTATTGAAAAGAAAATCAATACGTCTATTATCAATTTCCCATAGCGCATGCCCAAATCCAATTCAGCATAATTTCCTTTCCCGCTAAAACCTTTGTAAAAAATGAAGGGAAAGCCGACTTCCAAAAATCCGTCAGAACTTATTTTATTTTTACTTGTCAGTATTAATAATAAAATCCACGAGAGAAATACGATCAACAGGATGGTGCTTCTTTTCATTGTTGAGTAGGATTTATCTATTTCGCCAGCTTTGTTTCAATTCGCCATGAATCAGTCCAAACCGAGGTCACCGGTGATGCTATGAGACAGCTGAATTTCGTTGGCTGGTATGCCCGAGAATTCACTTATCATGCGAATGACTATTTCTTCGATGTCCTGTATGCCCATAGCTTTTTCGGGATGCGCGGAGATTTTGGAGTAGACACAGTCCACAATATCCTGCACGGTATAGATTTGCCCAGCCTCCAGGTCGGGAATGGAAATAGCAAAATGTTTCTCTATGTTGATGATCAATTCAACCGTATCAAGTCCCATACCTATTGTTTATGAAGATAGTCAACAGGAGTATTTAGTCCCTCCGGCAGAGCACGTCACATGACCTATCATCACACCACCCTATAACTCACTTCCTTCACACCAAACACCCGTTCCTTCCCCTCCATCAAAACTCTCAGCCTCCCCGACTCGTCCACCCCCGTGATCATGCCTTGCGCGCGTACGCCCTCCACATCAAACGACAAAGCCGTGTTCAATCCATACAAGGCCTTCAGGTAATCCTCCATCAGCAGTGACAGCTTCCCCTCGCGCAATTGCAGGTAGCGTGCTTCAAGAAATTTCAGTAACGTTTCCAACTCCGTTTGTAAGTCAAACTGCATCCCGGTCGAAAGACTTAACGACGTTGCCGTTTCGGTACCGAATTTCTGCTGATTGACATTCAATCCGATGCCCACCACCACGTGCGAGAACTTATTTCCCGAAATCTGGCTTTCCACCAGTATACCACATACTTTTTTGAAGCCGACGTAAAGGTCATTGGGCCATTTTACACGAACGGCAGCACAGCCTTTGTCTGCCAGGTAATCGCGGAGCGCCAGGGAAGTGAAGATGTTCAGGTAAAATTGGTCCTTTACCGCCAGCATGCCGGGTTTCAGGATCAGCGAAAAGGTAAAATTCTTGCCGGGTTCGGCTTCCCAGCCGTTTCCACGCTGGCCTCGGCCGGCCGTTTGATTGCGGGTGATCACCAAAGTGCCTTCCACGGGCCCGGAATTCTGGCAAAGTTGCAGGGCCAGGGTGTTGGTGGAATGACATTCCGGCACAAAAACAAGGTTTTTTCCAAGGAAAAGCGTACTGGCAGGAATTTTATACAAGGTATTTTTGATTAGTTTTGTGGGTTAAACAAAAAACGAAGATAGATTAATGGCTAAAAAAAGGAAGGGAGCCAGCGCCGAAAAGCTTAGCGATGTGATTGTAAAGGGCATGCAGGAGAAGAAGGCCACGGACATTGTGATCATGGACCTTCGGAAGATAAAGAACGCCGTTGCTGACTTCTTCGTGATCTGTTCCGGAAACTCCGACAAACAACTGGATGCGATCTCAGACTCCGTGGACGCTGAAGTTTTTAAGACGCTAAAAGAAAATCCCTGGCACACCGAAGGAAAAAACAATAAAGAGTGGATGCTGCTCGACTATATTGACGTAGTGGTCCACATCTTCCGCAAAGACCGACGCGAATTTTATGCGCTGGAAAGACTTTGGGGTGACGCGGACATTACCGAAATTGAAGACGGTAAATAAAAACCAATTCATTTACAACACGTTATTGATTTGATATTTTAAAAATTGACGAGGAAATAGATAATGGCTGACAAGAAAGAAAATAATAAGCCCCTTTTACCCAATAAGCCACCCCGTGGCAACTACCAGGTTTGGGTCATTCTGGCCACACTGGCGGTGATCTTCGGAGTCATGTATTTCAGCAATTCAAGCAACCTGAAAGACCTGGACTACGACGATTTCAAGACGATGGTGAGCAATGGCGACGTAAAAAAGGTGGTGCTGGTTCAAAACCGGAAATTCGTAGAAGTAACCCTGACGCAGGATGCCCTGAACAACGTCAAATATAAGGACGACCTCAACAAGGGCATGCTCAGCACGCCCAACAACAGCGGTCCGCACTATGTCATGCACGTGGTAGACGCCGGCAACTTCGACCAGGAGTTCCGCACCTTCCGCGACAAGCTGCCCGCCGCTAAATCGCCCGAATACAAACCCGAAGACCGCGAAGACTACTTTCAGCTCTTCGTGCAATGGGGCTTCCTCTTCCTGCTCCTGTTTGGCTTCTGGATGCTGATGCGCCGCATGACCGGTGGCGCCGGCCCCGGCGGACAGATCTTTAACATCGGCAAATCCAAAGCCGCCCTCTTCGACGCCGAAAGCAAAGTAAAAATCACTTTCGCCGACGTAGCGGGTCTGGACGAAGCCAAGGAAGAAGTGAAAGAGATCGTAGACTTTTTGAAAACCCCCGGCAAGTTCACCAAGCTGGGTGGTAAAATACCCAAAGGCGCCCTCCTGGTGGGCCCTCCCGGTACCGGTAAGACCTTATTGGCAAAAGCCGTTGCCGGCGAAGCAGGCGTTCCCTTCTTCTCGCTCTCCGGCTCCGACTTCGTGGAAATGTTTGTCGGCGTGGGCGCGGCCCGCGTGCGCGACCTCTTCAAGCAAGCCAAGGAAAAAGCACCCTGTATCGTGTTCATCGACGAAATTGACGCCATCGGACGCTCCCGCGGACGCGGCCAGTTGCCCGGTGCCAACGACGAACGTGAAAACACACTGAACTCGCTGCTGGTAGAAATGGACGGCTTTGCCACCGACAGCGGTGTGATCATCCTGGCCGCCACCAACCGTCCCGACGTGCTGGATTCGGCCTTGCTGCGCCCCGGACGTTTCGACCGCCAGATCAGCATCGACAAGCCGGACATCGTAGGACGCGAGGCGATCTTCAAAGTGCATTTGAAGCCCATCAAACTCGATCCGAGCTTGGATCCCAAAAAACTTTCGGCGCAGACACCCGGTTTTGCCGGCGCAGAAATTGCCAACGTATGTAACGAAGCGGCCCTCATTGCCGCCCGCAGAGATAAGAAAGCTGTAGACATGCAGGACTTCCAGGATGCCATTGACCGTGTGATCGGTGGTCTGGAAAAGAAGAACAAGATCATTCTCCCCGAAGAGAAAAAGATCGTGGCCTTCCACGAAGCCGGTCACGCTGTGGCAGGCTGGTTCCTGGAGCATGCCGACCCGCTGGTGAAAGTGAGCATCGTGCCCCGCGGTGTAGCCGCACTGGGCTATGCGCAGTATCTCCCCCGCGAGCAGTTCCTGTATCAAACCGAGCAGATGACCGACGAGATGTGCATGGCCTTTGGTGGCCGCGCAGCAGAAGAAATTGTCTTCGGCAAGATCTCGACCGGCGCGCTCAGCGACCTCGAGCGGATCACCAAAATGGCCTACAGCATTGTGACCATCTACGGTATGAACCCCGCCATCGGAAACATGTCGTTCTACGACTCCAAACAATCGGACTACGCGTTCCAGAAACCGTACTCCGAAGCCATGGCCGAGAAGATCGACGATGAAGTGAAGAAAATTATCGATGCGGCATACGCCCGCACCAAGCAGTTGCTGATCCAGCACCGCCAATACCTTGACCTCATCGCCAAGGAGTTGCTGGAGAAAGAGATCCTGTTCCAGGCTGACCTGGAAAGACTCATCGGCAAACGCCCCTTCGAGAAGCTGACCACTTACCAGCAGTTCACCAACGGCCAGGGTAAGTATGAGAAGAAAGCACTCGAAAACGAGCAGCCGGGTGTTGACCCCAC
>Ga0209050_1002589_pt1 | contig 14993 bp, 16 predicted proteins | sample Araplavi_mTSA_r2_FD_184276 | JGI IMG/M metagenome (GOLD analysis project Ga0209050, IMG submission 184276) | Arabidopsis root microbial communities from North Carolina, USA - plate scrape MF_Cvi_mTSA_r2 (SPAdes) (version 2) | ecosystem: Host-associated > Plants > Roots > Endosphere | place: USA... | reverse complement strand
CTCCCACCCCAATGCAAGACCATCTATATGCTCAATCGCCAGGAGGGTATGAAATACCAGGAGATTGCCGACGTGCTGCGGCTTTCGCCCAAAACGGTGGAGAACCAGATGGGCATCGCCCTGGAAAAGCTCCGCGCGGCGCTGAAACCGTTTATTACGGTGAAATCGTTTGTGGCGCTGGCTTTGGCCGGGTGGATATTCTATTATTTACTGTCACCATGATTATTTACAGGCGCTTTGGGGGTTTGGGGTCTGTGGGGTGCTATGAGAACAGACGTGTAGAAGATAGTATATGAATGACGGACATTCTCTGGAAGCAGCCATTGTCGCTTATTTGTCCAACGAGCTGGATGAGGGCGCGCGGTTAGCGCTGGAATCCTGGTTGGAGGAATCGGACGAGCATCGCCGCATCTTTCAGGAGGCAAAGGCTCTTTGGAAAAACTCCGGCAAAAAAAATATCCTCCATAACCCAGACACCGAGGCAGAACTCGTACGGCTCCTGGAACGGATTCAAAAAGATGACGCCTCGCGCGCAAAAATCAGCCGTGCATTTCCCGGCCGGGCATTGTTCCTGAAAGTTGCTGCCTGTCTGCTCATCGTCATGCTTTCGGTGTACGGTTATTTCACGTTGAAGCCCACCATAGAATTCGAACGGGCCACAGGCGACCAGGTCGCCAGCTTTTATCTTCCCGACAGCAGCAGGGTTTGGTTGAATACGCATAGCCGGCTTTCCTATACAAAAGAATTTCACGGCAAGCTCCGGCAGGTGACGCTGGAAGGCGAGGGTTATTTTCAAGTGACGCGCAACGCGAACCGTCCGTTCGAAGTAGTTACCGGTGCCACGACCACGCGCGTGCTGGGGACATCGTTCAACGTGAAGACACAGGATACGCTCACGACGCTTTCGGTGACCGAAGGGAAAGTAAAATTTGCCGCAACAGGAGAACCGGAGAGCGAAGTGTTGGTCACCACGCGCGAACAGGCCACCTTTCGCACGCTACAGGGAACGGTAACAAAAACCGAGGCCACGGATATGCGCTTTGCCTCCTGGCGCAAAAAGAATAACCCCGTCTATGAAGAAGAGGCACGAAACATCAAGACATTTCTTCATCATCAACACACGTGGAAGAAAAATCCAATCCGTCAGTCGGTCATCGACGGACGGATCCGGAACACCGCTTCATTGGCTACTTACAAAAATGTCGTGTTGTTGGTTACGTATGGGAAATCGGCAAGCGCTACGCGTGTCACACGCTTCACTATTGTCGAGCCGATAAAACCGGGGCAGGAAGTGACGTATCAACGACGGCTGGTGGACACGTTTACCGACACGGCATTTGTCCGCATTGTGGTGGAGTCGGCGGAGGTAGTGCTCGACGATGTCCGCTGAACCCACGCAGGTCCTCGTTCGGCCGCCAACGTGAACCGTAAAAATTTACGTGATCCAGGTTTACCATGACGCGGTAAACTTAAAATAAACTTAAACTCCCCGCCATACGATCAACCTCCGTTCCCTCCATTCGATCGATACATTCCCGGAATTCCACATTTTCGTTAGAAATAGGTTGGTCAATAGGTAAAAATCAAGAATGAACGGTTATTTTTAAAGCTGATAAAACTACCCTTGCCTCAATGTTTGAAATTTTGAACAGATTGCCCGATCGGCTAAAACGGATCACAACCGGTGCCGAGCTTATCCGGGAAATCGATGGCCTTCGCTTCATTGCCATTTTTACCGTTCTCATCCAGCACTTACACGAGCGTTTTGTACGGAATACGATCATCGAATTTTCCAGCCCGGTAGAAGATAATGTACTGGCGTTTGTGGCCACACGGGGATTTATCGGGGTGTATGTATTTTTTATCATCAGCGGTTTTATCCTGGCGCTACCGTTTGCGGCCAAGCGCCTGGCGGGGCAAACCGAAATGAAACTAAAGAATTACTATATCCGCCGGCTCACCCGCCTGGAACCGCCCTACATCATTTGGATGTCCATCATGTTTGTGGCGTTTGTCATTTTCAAGCACCAAAGCTTTGCCGAATACCTGCCGCATTATTTCGCCAACATCACCTATACGCACGGACTCATCTACCAAGGTTGGTCGCTCATCAACCCCGCCACGTGGACACTAGAGGTCGAAGTGCAGTTCTACGTGCTGGCGCCTTTCCTCGCGTGGGGATTTTTCTCCATCCGCAACAAGGTGACACGGCGCATTTGTGTAACCGCGTTCATTTTCCTTTTCATGGTGGTGCAGCAGTACTTTGAGTTCTTCCGCCTGCCCTATTACCTCACGGTGCTGGGATACCTCCACTACTTCCTCATCGGCTTCATCCTCACCGACATTTACCTGGTAGATTGGAAGGTACGCCCACGGCGCAACACACTTTTCGATTTCCTGGCGCTGGCGTCACTGGTATTGGTCATTCTTATTTGGGACTGGGAATTTAATTTCCCCGATCGCCTGGCGGAGGCCGTGTTGTTCTTTGTTTTCTTCTATTCCGTTTTCCGCGGCAATTACGCAAACCGCTTTGTCACCAACCGTTGGATCATGTCCATCGGTGGCATGTGTTACACGATCTACCTGGTCCACTTGCCGCTGGCGGAGTTCCTGATGATCCTGACGCGGAACTTGCAGGTGACGAACTATTATGAAGTGAACCTGATCGTGCAGGCCATCATTTTCCTGCCGCTGGTGTTTGTGGTGAGTGTGATCGCCTTCCTGCTGTTCGAGAAGCCCTTCATGAACAAAGATTGGCCCAAGGTGGTTATGAACCTGCTGTCCTCCAAGACCCGCAGCACGTTGTAGGGCCGGAGGAGGATGAAGCGTCCAGCCCAGGCTGGCTGGTGGAATGCCCATCCCAATCCGTAAAATCCGGCAATCCGGAAAAGCGTCAAATTCGCTATCTTTGGTGCGGATGCTCTAAAACGCTGCAGCGCATGGACGATGAGAATAAAATCGGCTTCGAGAAACTTCACAGGTTTGCCCTGATCGCGCTGGGTGCGGTCACCTCCTTGTTCTTCTTCTATAAAATATTGTTTGGATAATGCCTGAGCGTGTCTTTTCCCTCCGGAATTCATGGATCCTGGGCATCCTGCTCATCGCGCTCAACGTTGGTGTGCTGCTGCTCGCGAACCTCTTCGGTATTGTCATCAATGTGCTGGTGGTCGGGGTCATCTTGTTTGTTTCCGTTTTTTATGTGTCGTACCGGTTTCCCCGTTATAATATATTCTTTCTGCTGGCCAGCAGTTTTCTGATACCGTTTTTCATCAAGGCCTTCGGGCTGTTTGGCATACCCGTTGGCGAAGCCATTCAAGCTCTTTGTTTTATCATTTTACTCACGCTCATCCTCAACGGCCGCATCGGTGGGCTGAAAACTTTACCGGGCATTTTGCTTTCGCTCTGGGTCTTTTACCTGTTTCTGCAATTGCTCAACCCTGCCGCCACCTCACGGGTCGCCGGCGCGCTGGCCTTGCGTGGCTATATCCCCCTGATCTCGGCATTCTTCATTGTCTATGGCTCGATCGAAAGCAAAAAGGACGTTCATGCGTTCTACCTTTCCTGGTTTTCGTTGGGATTGCTTTGCGGCATGTATGGATTGTTCCAGGAATTCGCCGGCTTACCCTCCTTCGACTATGCCTGGGCCAGCAGCGACGAAAATTTGTATGGCGCCTTGTTCACCTGGGGCCGCCTGCGCAAATTTTCTTTCTTCTTCTCGCCTTCCGAATTTGGGATGGTGATGGCCATCACGGGCGTGGCCGCGTTCATTGTTTTCTTCTATGAAAAGAAATTGAGGTTACGCATTCTTTCCGTCATCACGTGTGTCGTTTGTTTCTGGTCGATGCTCTATACCGGTTCGCGTACGGCGATGATCATGTTGCCGGTGGGTATGGTGATCTTTGCTGCCATCACCTTGCATCGTAAAGTGCTTATTGCCGTCGGCTGTTTTATTCTTGTCGGAGCTGCTTTGGTGGTCGGGCCTTCATCCGGTGCATTGTATGTGATGAGCACCGCGTTCTCCGTCACCGACGATCCATCCATGGCCGTGCGCCTGAGAAACCAGGCCACCATTCGGGCCTATATTCGTGCCAACCCCATAGGCTTTGGGTTGGGTAGCACGGGTTACCTGGGGATGAAGTATTCGCCCAACACGTTCATCGGTTCATTCCCGCCCGACTCCGAGTATGTAAAACTCGCCATTGAAACCGGCTGGGTTGGGTTGCTCCTTTGGTGTACCCTCTCGGCCATCCTGTTCGGGTATGGTGTCGCCGTCTATTTCAAAACACGCGACCCGGTGTGGCGGTCCGTGGTCATTATTGCACTCACGGTTTTCTTTATGATGATCGTCGGGTTGTACCCCCAGGAAGTGTTTTTCATTTCACAGGTACTTTCCATCCTCTTCATGGCGATGATGGGACTCATTGCCCGCATTGATGCCCGGGTGAGCACTGGCGAGCCACGCGCACAGGATCTTGAAACGCCAGAATATGCCGAGTCGGAGGAATATCTTCCATAGCCGACCTGATCGCTTATCGTTTATGCTTTGACGCGCAGCATCTCGTTATTCTGCGGTTGCTGCTTTGCGCAGGATGGTCTTGTCGATATAAAATGTTCCAAACGGAATAAAGCTGGCCAGTAACACTTTCCACGTGGTGGTCATAAATTTCCAACGCTGCTCCACCGCCACACCCAAGGTGATGATGATGTACGCCACGAACAACACGCCGTGCACAGGGCCGATGGCTTTCACCAGCATGGGATTGCCCATCCAATATTTGACGGGTACCCCGACAAACAACAGGAGAATAAACGATAAACCTTCGAGAAATGCTACGAGGCGCAACCGGCCGAGCGGTGAATTGAGATATTGTTTCATATTTTAAAAGGATCGTATATAGGGGCGATGAGCCCACGGCAAAAAGGGCCACGGAACGGCCAGCAATATAACGACCAGCGCCACGCCAAACCAACCCAGCATGGTCCGGAATTTATCGCGGCTGGAAATTTTCCGTTTTGTCCACGCAGAACCTACGGTGATCATGACCACGGCTGCCAGCATGCACGTGATGTGGATCATGCCGAAAAATGTCCCTTCCGTGTATCCGGCAGATGTAGCGCTGGAAAAGTAGGCCTTCACGAAAGGGCTGATCAGGTACAGGTAGAAACCGGCCATCAACTGAATATGCGCTAACGTGGCCGTCCAGTGGCGCACGGCCTCATCGTGTTTCGTGAAATCGGTTTGCAGCCGGTATCCACGGTAAGCGCGATACAGGGCATACAGCAGGCCGGTCAACACCGCCCACCGAAAAAGGGAATGAAACCACAGAACAAGGGCATACATGCAGCGCGACGATTTTTTTTTACAAAGGAAAATGGAAACCCGTTGCTGGATTAGGATGAATGCGGGCTCTTTTAGGATTTTTCAATCCTTTTCCGGAATTGCAACGGTGTGACGCCCTCCTGCTTCTTGAACAAACGGCTGAAATAGGATGGATCAAAAAATCCGACCTCCGCTGCGATTTCGCTGACCGACAACCTGCTTTGATGCAACAACACCTTTGCTTCCAACACCAGTGCCTCGTCGATCCATTTGGTCGGCGACTTCCCGGTGACCGCCTTCACGGATTTGTTGAGGTGATTGGCGCTGATGTTTAGCAAGGCCGCATAGTCGGCGACGCGATGATGCGATTTGCTGTTCGTGAATAACAACGCCTTGAACCGGTTTGTGAGATTCCCGGCTTGCGATGGCTTGTCCACCGATACGTTTGCTCTGGCTTGATTGATTTCACACAACAACGCAATAAAGTTCGACTGGATAACGTCGATATGATTCAATCCATTTTTGGAATATTCGTCGAGCAATCTTTTGAAAAGATGCTCCACGTGTTGCGATATCTCACGGTCCAGGGTGATGCGCGGTGCATTCCACGGTTGGAGAAATTCAAAGTCGCTGAGCAACGCGTTCTTACTAAACTTTCCCAACAGGCTATCGTCGCGAAAATGACACAGGTAGCCTTTGTTCACATCGCGGTGCCGGAATGAGAAAACCTGCGTCGCCGGCACGACCAGGCACTCATCCTGGTAGATCGTATGCGACTCGCTGCCGATGGTCATGTTTGCTTCGCCGGACGTCAGGTAGATCAACGTGTGCGCAGTCGAGCGCGCGGGGGGCACGGGCAGTTTGATCAGCCGCAACATCTCCTCTACCCGCACAATAAAAAATTTTCCAAAATCCGATTTCAGGATATTGTCCAGCGCTTGTTCCTGCTGCATGAACCGGTCGCGAAAAGACCGGGTGTCATAGGTTTTGATCGTCGTTTCTTGCGCAACGCTTTTTCCTTTGCCGCCCCGGTGTTTCCGTTGTCGCATCCCGCTATTTTTTTTCCAGGTATTTGAAAATGGCCATGACGTCTTCTTCCGCGAAGGCGGTTTGTGTCGCCTGCTGATAACTGTCGTGGACCGCCGGAAACATGGGTGTGTCCAACCCCGCGTCCTTCATCAGGCGAAGGTCCTTGGCCATGAGCTTCAAGGCAAATGCCGGGGGAAAAGCATTGGCAACCAAAGCGGACGATTTCAGTTTCAAGGCTGGGCTGCCAAACGACCCTTCATTCAAAATCGTGAGCATGTCTTCTTTTTTTACGCCGTTCTCTTCGGCAAAAACCACCATCTCGGCGAGGCCCTGTAGCGTGAGCGCTACAAAATAGTTCATCGCCAGCTTGGCCGAGCTGCCGGCGCCTTGTCCACCCAAATGGAGCGAGAGTTTGCCGATCACATCAAAAAGCGGTTTCGCGCGGGCATAGGCCTCCGCCTCACCACCTGCCAGGATAACCAGTGTACCATCCTGTGCGGGCTTCACACTGCCGGACACGGGTGCTTCCAGGAAGGCCACGCCCTTTTCATTGCAACGGTCGGCAAGGTAACGTGAAGTTCCTGGCGCTACGGTGCTCATGTCGATCACCAGCTTGCCTGGGTTTTCTTTCTGCAGCACCCCGTCTTTGCCATCGAACACCACTTTAACGGCCGCGTCATCCGAAACCATCGTAAAGACGATGTCGCATGATTCCATGATCGAGGCAGGGCTCGGAGCCGACGTCGCTCCGGCGCCAACCGCTTCCTTCTCCTTTTCCTTTGTGCGGTTGAAGACCTGGACAGTATAGCCTGCTTTTAACAAATTCTTTACGATCGGTGTGCCCATGTTGCCCAGCCCAATCCATCCTACTTTTGGTTTACTCATTTTTTTATGCTTTAAAATCCAACGCTAATGTAGTTGAGAAATATTTCTCAATCGTGTTTCTGCAAATGATCGCGTGACCGAAAGGGGGTGCGTCCGTGTTTAAAAAATACATTGCACCACACGTCAATGCAAAGAAATGCAAGTGCCGTTTGCTTACCAATGTGGCGGAACTTTGAAGAAGTCATGTGGGGTAAGGCCGGTGAAGGCCTTGAAATCTTTTATGAAATGTGCCTGGTCGAAATAGCCTGCTGCGTGGCCGGCATAGGTCAGGCTTTTGTGGGTGGAATAATTATCGATCACGGCTCGCAGCCGAACGAGCGATGAAAAATGCTTGGGCGAAGTGCCGACAATTTTGCGGAAACGTTTCTCGAATGGATCCCGGCTGATGGGCAACGTGTCCATGAGCGTGGAGATCCGAATGTCTCCTTTTGCTTGTTGTATGGTTTGCACCGCATGCAGCACCAGCGGGTCGTGCGGGGATTGTCTTTTTGTTGACAAAAGAAATTGTTCTACTAAAGCAATACGCCGGCGATTGTTCGTGGCGTCCATCAATTGTTCTTCCAGTGCGCGAAGTCGATCGCGGCGCACAATGTCTTCCAGTCCAACGCTGGCCCCAAACCATTCGTGCAGCGATTCCCGAAACCATGCGGATGCTCCACCTTCTTCAAACGTGACCAGCAGTGTGGCGGCTCCTTTTTCGTAACGGACAAGCCGGTGCGTCTTCCGCAAACCGGTAATGATCGAGGAAGGCAACAATGCGGTGCCCTCCTGTTCAGTAATGGTGATGTCCCCTGCAAGCCGGAAGGCCATCACCATAGAGGTGCTGGGTAAAATCCGGTTCTCCATGCCTCCCTCGCTCGCCACGATCATGAAGACCTTGATGTAAGGCCTCAGCGCGGGGGAGGGAATGTATTTTTCTACCTTCATGCCTGGTGCAATGTGGTAGAAACGCGTCTGTCAAACAAAAAGTTTGGATTCCTGCGGATGAAGGATACCCCGACGATAAAAATCCTATGGCAACAACCGAAACAACGGATCGGCCGGCTGGTCCTCCATAGGCAAAACTTCAGCATGAAATCCGAACTCCCGCAGAATACCGATCAGCACCTGCGGCTCCAACTCATCTGTGGAAGATTTTACGCGCAGGATACGGTCGCAATCTTCCAGGTCGAAAGTGGCCTTGTAGTGCGAGCAGGTTTCGTGAATGCGGTCGATCAGCATGTTGGCGATGGCGCGATGCCTGACGTTGGTTTTAAAAACTTCGATCATCATATGCTTGACGTTACAAGTGGTATCCAAGAATCTTGAACCTAAGTAAAAGCGGGCCGCCGGCAAGTGTACACCGGCGGCCCGCTACCCTCTACCATTTCCTATTTATTGTTGTCCTGGTTGATCATCCAGGAGATTCCAAATTTATCGGTGGCCATTCCAAAGTATGCACCCCAAGGTTGGTCTGCCATCGGCATCACGGGGGTTCCGCCTGCGGAAAGGGCTTTGAACAGCCGGTCGGCTTCGGCTTTGGAATCGGGACTCAGGCACAGGTGAATGTTGTTGCCCGGTTTCACCACTTGCCCCATCGATTCTACGGCGTCGGTTCCCATGAGCATGTTGCCGCCTATCGGCAGGGCTACGTGCATAAGACCCTTCGCTTCTTTGGGCGACATGTTTGCACCCGCTGGCGACTCGTTAAAGCGTTGTATGAAAGCAAACTCACCGCCGAATACCGACTTGTAAAAGTTGAAAGCTTCTTCGGTGTTGCCCTGGAAGTTCAGATAAGGATTTAAGATTACCATTTTATTGATTTTTAGGTGGATGGATCACGTCGGATGTCTCACGCCCTTGTATTCACAGACCCCTCCGGGAGCAGAAATGTTACGCGTGACAACGACACAAAGATATTGGTACCTGCAGCATCAGAGGGTGTCTGAACGCGGCAATTAGAGGGGTTGTTTGCGACACTTTTCACGCCAGATGCGTGATGACGTAAAAAAATAGAACGGAAAGCTCCCGCGGATCAGGGACGATGGTGTAGCTGCTGTCGTCTTGAATGCTTACAAGACCAGCTCGTGATACAAACGCAACAAGGTTTTGTTTGCGTCATCACACAGCCCGGGGTGTACCTTGGATGTTTGAAGGACCGTGCTGCGCGTGGCCGTAAGCCAACGAAAACGTTCGGCGGTCGAGAGCATGCCGATGGGACCGGCGGTGGAACCTCCACGACAGATGCGTTCGAAAGATTCGATGTGATTGTTCAACTCCGCCAGATCCAGGTCGCTGCACAGGGCATTGAGCCGGTCCGGGTTTAGGATGAAGCGCGTGTCCAGAAATTTTTGATGCGAGCAATACAAGATCACGCCCACGTTAACGAACTCCTCTCGCTCGACACGGGGCACCACGCGGATGACGGCGTACTCAAACAAGTGACTCTCTTGCATACTGGGCTTCTTTTACAAAAAAATCGGAATGGGCAATGCGCGTGGTCAGAAATTGCGTATAGGCCCCGCGGTGTTTTTCAGGTGTTTCGAAGGGTGTGCCCTCCACCCCCAGCCACTCGTCGGGGATCAGGGCCACGATGTCGCGAATGCGTGCCTCGGTGAGCAACGCTTTGTATTCGGCGTTCACCGCATCCAGTTCTTTGGCCTGGCGCAACAGCACGTGATTTTTGACCAGGGGAAACGGTTTTTCCGGTTCCTCCCAACCATTCCAGGAATGATGAAAATACAGCGACGCACCATGATCGATGAGCCACAGCTCTTTGTGCCACCACAGCATGTTGGTGTTGCGCGCGGTGCGGTCCACGTTCATGAGCAAGCTGTCGAGCCACACAATCCGGGAGGCCATGCGTGTGTCCACGGGTGTCACCAGCGAATCGAATGTGATGGAGCCCGATAAATAGTGCAGCGCCAGGTTCAGGCCCACGCTGGCTTTTAACAGGTCTTGTATTTCTTCGTCGCCTTCAATCCTTCCGAAGGCGCTGTCGAGGTGGGCAAAAACTATTTCGGGGATCCGCAAGCCCAGCGTGCGTGCGATCTCACCGCCGACCAATTCCGCGATCAGGGCCTTGGTTCCCTGGCCGGCGCCCCGAAACTTCAGCACATACAAAAACTGGTCGTCGGCTTCGGCGATGGCGGGCAGCGATCCGCCTTCGCGCAACGGCGTGACGTAGCGGGTTACGTTTACGGTTCTCAGTTGAGGGCGATCGTCCTTCATAGGTGCATGAGGTTCAGCTTGGGCTGGACAAACGTCTAAAAATACGACGAAAACGGGTAAGCTGGATAAAGGGTTGCATACCTGCTACGTTGCCGGGTAAAGGTTGACATCCAGAAATTCGTTTCTGAATTTCCCCTGGGGATCATACCGGCTAAAAAGTTTCCGGGCGTCGTCCAGCTTTTCGATGCGCGACTGCAACACCGAGGGGGCCAGCGTGAACAGCTTGCCCCAGTGTGGGCGGGCGCCAAAAGGCGCGAGTTGTTCCTCGATGAGCGGCAGCACGCTCATCACGCCATCCCAGTTCTGCTTCCAGGTGGTGTGCAGCGCCACGGCATCGCGTTTGTAGCAGGGACTGAGCCAGAGGTTGTCGGCGGCAATCGTGCGGATCTCCGAGATAAAGATGTGCGGGGCGATCTTATCGTGAAGCTTCTCCATCGCCATCATGGCTTCGTAGCCGTGTTCGAGCGGCACAAAATATTCGGATTGCAATTCTTTACCGGCGCTGGGCGTGAACCCCATTTTAAAGTGCGGCAGCCTTTCAAACCACGGGCCCGGGATGCCCATTTGTTCGGTGCAATTTTCCGCCGGTTGGTCTTCGATGGGGTGCATGTTTTGGGTCGCGAGTTTGGCTCCATAAAACTCCGGTGCGATCACCGGCGTCACGCCATTTTCCGCGCGGCTTTTGATCCAGACCTCGTTCACGTTTTTGTTCTTCCAATCCGTAAACAAACTCACGCTATATCCGCTGGACATGATGTCGAGAAAATTATTCTCCAACGCCTGCATGGGCAGGTTGCGATACACCACTTGCTGTACGTTGTAGGTGGGCTGCAGTTGCAACGTAACCTTGGTGACCACCCCCAGTCCTCCTAAACCCACTACCGCCCCATAGAACACGTCGCCATCTTTTTCGGCCGATAGGTTTACGATCTCGCCATTGCCATTTACAAATTCGATCGCGATAGCCTGTGTCGCGAGATTTCCATTCTTCACGCCCGAGCCGTGCGTGGCGGTGGCGATGGAGCCGGCGATGGAGATGTGGGGCAACGACGCGAGGTTATGCAATGCAAATCCGTTCTCGTGCAGGTATTGACATACTTCGCCGTATTTCACGCCGGCCTCTACGGTGACGGTACCGGCGGTTTTGTCGAGGGAAACGATCTTGTTCAGGTCTCGCAACGAGATCTGATTTTCCGTGCTGTCGGCAATGCGGTTGAAGGAGTGACGCGAACCCAGGGCACGCACCTTGTCGCATTGGCGCACCGCCTCCTGCACTTCTTCGACGGTTTTTGGATAGTATACATTGCCGGTGCTATACTCCAGGTTGCCCGACCAGTTGGACAACGGCTTTTTATCGGGGGAACAAGCCACCAGCCGCGACAACGCCGTGCCGGCCACAAAAGCTGTGGATGCTTTCAGAAATGTTCGTTTATCCATGGGCGTGTCTTTTAAAAGAAGTTGGAGACGGTCTCCTGTAACAAAGATGCAAAAATCGAAAGCAATCCAAATGACCTGTCGCATTTATTCAACGAACGGGTTGGCCCTTGGCTACCGCACATCCATTCCGCCTTGCCTCCTGTGTATTCCGTGGATGAAGGCGATTCGCTTTAGGAAGATTTCGGTATCTTTATTCTTCACAAAAAACTCAGCCATGAAAACCTTTGTCACGCTTTGCCTGCCCCTCCTCGTGTTGCTCACCTTGTCGTCGCATAGACGTTCCGAATCCAAAGCCAGTGAATGGATCAGTCTCTGGGATGGCAAAACATTCGACGGTTGGAAAGCCGCCGAGCATCCCGGCACGTTTACCATCGCCGACGGCGCGATCGTGGTGAATGGCGATCGTGCGCACTTGTTCTATGAAGGGCCGGTGATGAACCACACCTTCAAAAATTTTGAGTTCAAAGCGAAGGTGATGACCACCCCCGGATCGAATTCCGGTATCTTTATTCATACGGCCTACCAGGAAGACGGATGGCCCTCCAAAGGCTACGAGATCCAGGTGAACAACACGCATACCGACTGGCGCAAGACCGGCAGCGTCTATGCCATCCAGGATGTGAAGGTCGCTCCTGCAAAAGACAACGAATGGTTCACCCAAAGCATCACCGTACAGGGCAAAAAGATCACCGTAAAGATCAACGATAAAGTGATCAACGAATACACCGAGGGCGAGAACGGCAAGCTTTCTACGGGCACCTTCGCCCTTCAGGGACATGATCCAAAAAGCAAAGTCTATTACAAAGACATCCAGGTGAAACCGCTGCCCGATTGAACCGGCAGCATCTCAAAGTCCAATAAAAAAAATTACGATATCGGCCTGACAAATTTCAGGATCACATCCGCCATGTCGTGTGGAGACGGTGTTGAAAAGATCTCCTGTTCCACCAGGAGGAGATGGCGCGAATAAAAATCCGGATCCTTTGTCGGTTCTTTGGGTGTGAATGCCGGCGAGCAGAGCAGCATGTGAAACTCACCATCACGGACGTCAAAAATAACGGTCTGAAGGATGCCGTGCTCTGAAGGCTCCGAATATTGCAACAGCAAGGGAAAATCGAACAACTCGAAATCTTTCAGGTCGGGCACGAGGTTCGCGTCAAAATATTCATACTTCAAGATCTGGCAAGCAGGCAAAAGTGCTTTCAGGCTTTCAAGTTTGTTGAGCATCACCTGGTAGGGCACATCGTCGTCGGTGAATTGGGCGATGGGCACCCACGTTTGCGTGGTAAGTTTTAGAAACTGAAGCGCAGCGCGGCCGATGGTGAGCTTGTAGTCGAAATAGGAATAGCCGGGGACAAAATATCCGGGATAAAAATAGTGGAGCCCCTGCATTTTACAGAAGTCCATTTTCCGGTAGATAAGATATTTCCCCAGGCTGTATTTTTTGTATTCCGGATCGTACACGGAGGTTATGCCCATGGCGCTGTGCAAGCCCAAGTCAAAAAAGCCAACGGCGATAAGCTTTTCGCCGTCGTGTACTGTTATCTCGTAAGTATTGTAGATCGTGTTCACGGCGCGCTTGCCATACAGCAATTGTCCCAGCGAGGCGGATGGCTCGAACGCAAGGGGCTGCCGGTAGCGGTGGTAGAGCGCCTCGTATTCGGAAGTGAGCACGGCAGGTTGAATGCGGGTTTTAAAATTTTTGTTCTGCTTGAACAATTTTGCCTGGGCGGTGTCTTTACCGAAATCCGGCAGCACTACACGCAGCCATATCGCGCTATACATTTGGTCCGAAAAATGCAGGAAATTGGTGGTGAAGATGGTTTGGCCCATCCTGAACCAGCCTCGCGCCAGATAGCCATCCAGTGCTTGCGGATCTAAATGGTCGGGGTGCTCAACCTGGGCGAACATAGCGGAACTAAAAAATAGCGCATCACAATCATCAAAAAAGCGTTCGAATGCGTAAATATAATGTACCGGAATAATTTTCCCGGGATTTCGGAAGACAACCGGAAAATTGGCAGAATCCTTGATCTTATTGGCTTAAACCTCGCCCCCTCAACCTAGTCTAACCTGTGAAATATCGTGCAGACGTAAATAAACGAGACATAAAACCGTGCAGACATGAAAATAACGAAGATCATATTCATCATCGCCTATACGCTTGCAGCGGGGGTGCTCCCGGCACAAAACAGCGTGGCGCAAGATTCCACCGGTTTGCCCGGCGATAATTTTAGCCTGGAAGGCGCCCTGGAAATGTTCAAAAAAGCCGGTTCGCCGCAGGAATTCGAGCGTTTGATCAACACCGAAAACAACGGCGTGAACAACCTGGACCTGAACGGCGACGGCGACATCGACTACATCCGGGTGATCGATAAGCGGGATGGCGACAACCACGCCTTCGTTCTCCAGGATGCTGTATCCGAAACCGAGAGCCAGGACATTGCCGTGGTGGAAGTGGAACGAAAGGGCAATCAAGACGTGGTGCTCCAAATTGTCGGTGACGAAGACATCTACGGTGAGCAATTGATCGTGGAGCCGCAATCAACCCAGGCCAGCCAGCCCGCACCCGCGCCGGCAGCGGCGGTAACGCCGCCCGTTGTCGTCAATGTTTGGGGTTGGCCTGCCGTGCAATACATCTATGGCCCCTCGTATGCAGTATGGGCATCTCCGTGGGGTTGGGGTGGATGGCCCGGATGGTGGCATCCCTGGCGTCCATGGGGCTGGCATAGATTCTACACCTACTGCTCGCCATACCGCCCGTATTATCGCGTCGTGAATTATCACCGGGTGGTGTATGCACACCGCATGTATTCGCCCATGCGGTCTACGTCGGTCATCGTACGAACACGTACGGCGCCAGCCGTCTCCCACTATCGCTATACGCGTGCGGTTTACCATCCCGCCAGTAGCCATTACGTTAACACACGAACCACCACCGTCCACGGAAACTATGGTCGAACACGAACCACCACGTATCAAGGAACTAACGGACGGACGCGTACCACCACCTATCAGGGAACCAACGGGCGGACACGCGCGACCGTGCCCCATGCGCCACATGCCACCAATAGCCGGACACGAAGCACGGTCGTTCACGGGTCCAGCGGCC
>Ga0209050_1002587_pt1 | contig 15002 bp, 12 predicted proteins | sample Araplavi_mTSA_r2_FD_184276 | JGI IMG/M metagenome (GOLD analysis project Ga0209050, IMG submission 184276) | Arabidopsis root microbial communities from North Carolina, USA - plate scrape MF_Cvi_mTSA_r2 (SPAdes) (version 2) | ecosystem: Host-associated > Plants > Roots > Endosphere | place: USA... | reverse complement strand
ACCTCCACCTCGCCGTCGGGTGCGCGGTCGCAGAAGTTGTCGAGCGAAGTCGCCACGCCACCCAGGAAGTCCTTGAGCTCCGGGCCTTCCTTCGACAGGCTCGCGAACACGAAGCCGCGGTGCGTGCCCACGCGCGCCACGTTGCGCACGCCGTACTGCGGGTCCTTCAGGTCGAGCGCCGTGTCCTCGTAGCCGCTGCGCAGCGGCACCGACAGCAGGCTGCCGTCGCACTTGAAGGTCCAGCCGTGGTAGAGGCAACGCAGGAATTTCCCGGCGCTGCCGCTGCCCTCGGGCACGATCCTGGCGCCCTTGTGCGGGCAGCGGTTGAACATCACGTGCACTTCGCCGTCGGTGTGGCGCACCATCACCACGGGCTCGCGCCCCAGGCGGGTGGTGAAGTAGTCGCCCGGGTTGGGCACCTGGCTTTCGTGGCCGACGTAGAGCCAGGCCTGCCCGAAGACGCGGTCCATCTCCAGCTCGAAGATCTCCGGGTCGGTATAGACGCGCTTGTGCACGCGGTCGGGCTGCACGAGGGCCTGCAGGTCGATGGTCATGGGGTGGGTCTCCTTGGGATCGTGGGTTCGTCAGATGTCGAGCACCAGCACCGGCGTCTTCGCGCGCGACACGCAGGTGCACAGGGTCTTGCCGCCCGCCTTCTCGCGCGGGCTCAGGTTGTGGTCGCGGTGGTCGGGCACGCCCTCGGTCACGTCGACCGCACAGACGCCGCAGTCGCCCTGGCGGCAGTCGTAGAGCGGATCGAGGCCGGCAGCGATGAGCACGTCGAGCAGGCTCTGGTCGGGCCGCACCGTGAGCGTCCTGCCCGAGCGCAGCGTGCGCACCTCGAAGGCCTTGTCCCCGGCCTGCTCGAGCGCACCGGCGAAGAGTTCGAAGTGCACGTGGTCGCCGGGCCAGCCGAGTTCGCGGGCGGTGTCGACCACCGCCTGCACCAGGCCGCGCGGGCCGCAGACGTGCAGGTGGCGCCCGGCGGCCGGGGCCGCGAGAAGGCCGCGCAGGTCGATGCCGCGCGATGGATCGCCGCCGTCGTGCACCATCGTGCCGCCGAGCGCACGCACCTCGTGCAGGTAGGCGGTGGTCTCCTCGCTGCGCGTGGCATAGACGAACTCGAAGGCCTGCCCTTCGGCCGCCAGCGCCCGCGCCATGCAAAGCAGCGGCGTGATGCCGATGCCTCCCGCGACGAGCAGCGGCGCCACATCGCCCCGGTGCAGTGCGAAGTCGTTGCGCGGCGCATGCGCGGTCAGCACCGCGCCTTCCCTCACATCGTGCATCCACGCCGAGCCGCCCGCGCCCTGCGGCTCGTGCAGCACCGCGATCTCGTAGCAGTCCGCCGCGTCGTGCGGCCGCGTTAGCGAATAGGCGCGCTGCCCGGCGTGCCCGTTGGCCTGCATCACCTGCACGCCCAGATGGGCGCCCGGCGCGAACGGCGGCAGCGGCTCGCCATTCGCACTGCGCAGCACGAAGGCCTTGATGGCCGGCGTGAGCGACGTGACGGATGCCACGACCAGCTCCAGCATGTCCGTCGCAGCGCTCATCCCAGCGGCAGCGCAGGATCGGCGATGGTGAGCGCGTCCGACTTCGCCCAGCGTGGCATCAGCCCGTTCGAAGGCAGCGTCTCGTCGACCAGCTTGCGCGCGGTTTCCGCGCCGGCCACGGGCAGGCCCGCAGGGTCGAGCAGGCCGATCTGCACCAGCACACTGGCCTGGTCCCAGTAGATGTGCTCGTGGTAGAGCTTGTCGCCGCGGAACTTCACGATGGCCACCAGCGGGATCTCCACGGACTTGCCGGTGGGCGCGATGCCCGGCAGCATCCAGTCGACCTCCACCGTGTGGGTGAAGCAGAACAGCATCTCGTCCACGATCTGCGTCGCGCCCACAGTGCGCGAGATGGGCGTAAGCCGCGTGTCCGGCGGCGTGGTCGGGATGAAGTGGTGCTTGTAGAAGCGCGACAGCTCCCTGGCGCCCACGCCGCCCGTCATGGTCGGGATGTGGTTGACGTAGGGCTCGCTCACCATGGTGGCCATGGTCGCGACCACGTCGCGCGTGGCGAATTCGTACTCGCAGTGCTTGTCCCACAGCGCCGACAGGTCGTAGACCGGCCCGATCGCCTCCTTGAACAGCGCCATGGAGCGCTGGTGCGCCATGAGCGCGGAGGGCTTGTCGAAGTGGTCGCCGCCGGTGCGCGCGAAGGCGTGGTCGACGCCGGGGTACACATACATCTGCGCGCCGGGCTTGCCGGCGAAGGCCTCGAGCACCTGCGTGCGCGCCTGCGGGGGGCAGAACTGGTCGAGTTCGGCGAAGTGAAGCGCGATCGGGCATCCGATCTTCGGCACCAGGTCGAGCGCGCCCTCGATGCCCACGCCGTAGTAGCCCACCGCCGCGTCCACGCCGGAGTGCGCCGCCGCCAGGTAGGCGAGCTTGCCGCCCAGGCAGAAGCCCAGCGCGCCGACCTTGCCGGTGCAGGCCGGGTGCGCGCGCAGCGCCTTCACGCTGGCAGTGACGTCGGCCACGCCGGCATCGACGTCGAACTTCTGGAAGAAGCCGAAGGCGCGCTGCCAGTCCTCGGGCGAATAGCCGAGTTCCACGTTGGGTTCCATGCGCCAGAACAGGTCGGGTGCGAGCACCACGTAGCCTTCTTCGGCGTAGAGGTCGGCCACCTCGCGCACGTAGTCGTTGATGCCGAAGATCTCCTGGCACAGCACGATGCCGGGGCCGCGCCCCGAGGCCGGCAGGGCCAGGTAGCCGCGGAAGCTCTGCGTGCCGTCGCCGGCCGGAATGTCGATGTAGCTGCTCATCGGGGTCTCGTCTCTGGAGTGGTGGGGTTCGGCGGCCATTCTGTGGAGCGCCCTGCCTTGCTGTCTGTCCATTTCCTGCAGCCGCTTTCCCTGCACGAAACGGATAGCGGCGTGGCGCGCCGGCCCACAGACTGCGCCCTGCACTTCCGTCCCCACGTTCATCGACCCCCTCCACAGGAGAGTTCTTCCATGTCGCAGGCAAGCACCCCCACCGCCCGGTGGGCCATCGCCATCGCAACCGCCGTTTCCTTCGGCGCGCTGGCCACTCCCTCGCACGCACAGGCCGTCAAGGTCGGTCTCGCCATGGACCTTTCGGGCCCGTTCGCCGTCGGCGGCGCCGAGGCCAAGGCCGGCTTCGCCGTCGCGATGAAGCAACTCGGCGGCAAGCTGGGCGGCGTTCCGGTCGAGTTCGTCGAAGCCGACACCGCCGGCAACCCCGAGACGGCGCGCCAGGTGGTGGAGCGCATGCTCATGCGCGACAAGATCGACCTGTTCACCGGCCCCGTCGGCTCGTCGGTCGCGCTGGCCGTCGGCCCGCCGCTGTTCGCAGCCAAGGTGCCCTACCTGTCGAGCAACACAGGCCCCAGCGACTACTCGGGCGCGCGCTGCAACCCGTACTTCTTCGGCGCGTCGTACCCCAACGACGCGTACCACGAGGCCGCGGGCAAGTTCGCCTCCGACAAGGCGTTCAGGAAGGTCGCGCTCATCGCGCCCAGCTATCCCGGCGGCAAGGACGCCATCACCGGGTTCAAGCGCACCTACAAGGGCACGGTGGGCGACGAGCTCTACACCAAGCTCGGCCAGCTCGACTACTCGGCCGAACTGGCGCAGATCCGCGCATCGAAGCCGGACGCGCTCTACTTCTTCCTGCCGGGCGCGATGGGCGTGAGCTTCATCAAGCAGTTCGTGGGCGCGGGCCTGTCGAAGGACGTGGCGCTCGTCTCCACCGCGTTCTCGGCCGACGAGGACATGATCCCCGCCGTCGGCGATCCGATGCTCGGCCTGTTCAACACCGCGCACTGGTCCCTCGACCTCGACAACCCCGCCAACCAGCGCTTCGTGGCCGCCTTCCGCGAGCAGAACAACGGCCGCAACCCGTCGTTCTACGCAGGCCAGGCCTACGACGTGCTGATGGCGATGGATGCCGCGGTGCGCGACGTCGGCGGCAAGGTCGCCGACCGCCCCGCGCTGCTGAAGGCCATCAAGGCGGCCAACTACAAGTCGGTGCGCGGCGATTTCCGCTACGGCGCGAACAACTTCCCGATCCAGAACTACTACCTGCGCGTGATCGGCAAGGACGCGAGCGGGCGCATCGCGAACAAGGTGATCGGCACGGTGCTGCAGAACTACCAGGACACGACCGCTGCCCAGTGCGCGATGAAATCCTGAGGCTGATGCGCGGGCAGCGGCTCAGGGCCTCTTCGCAGGTCCGGAGGCGCTCGCCACGCGCGACGCCTTGTATGCCGCCACGAGATCGTCGAGCGAGAACGCACGATTGAGTCCGCTCGGGTTCGGAAGGACCCAAGCCTGCGCGCCCGCGAAGGGCTCGGCCTGCCGGCCCCACGCGAGTTCCTGGCGGCCGGTCATTCCTGCGTACGCGGCCTTGCCGAGAAAGGCGAGGTGGCGCGGCTCGCAGGCACGGATCTTCGCGACGAAGCCCTCGGCCGCAGCGGCGAATTCGTGCGCTGCCAGTTCGCTCGCGCTGGCGGTGGCGCGCCCCACGACCGTGGTCAGGCCGCAGCCCAGCGCGGGCAGCAGGCGGTCCTGCGCCGGCGTCATCGACACCGGCGTGAACCCGGCGAGATACAGCACGCGCCAGAAGCGGTTGCCCCGGCCGTCGAAATGATGGCCCGAGGCCACGGCACGCCTGCCGGGGTTGATGCCGCAGAAGACGACGTCGAGCCCCGGCGCCAGGATGTCCGGCAGGCCGTCGCCCCGGTGGTTGCCGCTCTTTGCGGCCGAGGTGCGAGCGTTCCGGGCCGACTGCATCGGCTGCCGGCCGGAGACCGGTGCGGGCATCACTTCGGCGCGAGAAGCCTGCCGCTCGCGAGCAGGTGGAGCGTGCGGTACGTCAGCACGGCGATGAGCACGCTCAGGAAGGCGAGCAGCGCCACGGCGAGTGCCGTCAACGCCGGGTTGTGCACATGCTCGGCATAGCGCAATGCGGCGTTGCACAGCGCGGCGATCGGGAAGCTCAGGGCCCACCAGCCGGCGGCGAACGGAATGCTTCGCCTGAAGATCTTGAAGACCAGCGCGAGGAAGACGAACAGCCCGAAGTAGAAGAGCATCGCCGCGAAGGTGTCGACGCGCTGGAAGAAGTGCGTGTAGGCGAGAAAGCCCACCTCGAAGGGCGCGATCAGGATCATCATCGACGGCACCATCTCGCTGGCGAGCTTCTCGTGGTGATGGATCAGCCGCGACATGATCATCGTGAAGAAGAGCAGCGCCATCGTGGTGCCCACCGCCATCGCGAACAGGTTGAGCTCGTGCGCCCAGGCCATCGGCATGGTGCCGCCGGCGACCGTGATGTCGAGCGTGGCCACGCCCGGAATGAGCCAGGCGGGCACCGCGTGCCCGGCATCGACCTTGCCCCGCAGCAGCCGGCTGACGATCGTGAAGGACAGCGCGATCGTCGTCGCCGCGCCGATGGTCCAGAGCACCTGCGAGGCCCGCGCGCTGACGGGCGCCACGACGGAGGAGATCAGCAGGATGGCGATGGTCACCGTGCCGAAGAAGTTGCCGGCAATGGGATGCCGGAACTCTCCCTGGACCGCATCCGGATGGCGCAAAACCTTGGCGCCGTAGGCCAGGCAAAGCAGGAGGAAGATGCAGACCGCGACAGCGCCGATCGCACCTTCGACCAGCGGGCTTGCGCCGAACTGGTGGGTGGCCTGGCGCCACGCCGTGGCGAGGCCCGAGATGCCCATGACGGAGGCGAAGAGATTGACCGGAAGGTGCCGGACGGATGCCTGCCGCGGGCTGCCCGTTCGGCTCGGCGTGGCGATGGTGTTGATGGTGGCTCCTGGTTGACGCGAACGCCGCGGCGCCGGCAAGGGCGCGCGCATCGCTGCGGCGGTTCGTGGATGGGAAGCCGAAAGTCTAGGGACGCGGGCCTCGCTGCGGGCAGGCGCGGCAGCGGCGTTCGGGCCATTGATGGACGCTTTCAGGCCACGGCCGGCTTGCAGCGGGCGCAGCGGGGCGAACGCAAGGCAGGCCCGACGAACGTGAGGCGGGAATCTGAAAGGTTCAGTGCCTCGCGGCAGGAAGGCGCGAGGTGTCGCGCGGCAGGTGGCCGAAGCGTTCGCGGTAGCAGGCCGAGAAGCGGCTGAGGTGCGAGAAGCCGCAGCTCAGCGCCACCTCCGTCACGCTCGCGCCGTCGTGCCGCGCGAGCTGCGCATGCGCGGCGTCGAGGCGCATGTTGCGCAGCACCTCGCCCGGCGACAGGTCGCGAAAGCGCCTGAACAGCAGCGCGAGGCCGCGGCGCGTCATGCCGGCGGCCTGCGCGACGTCCTCGAGCGACAGCGGCGTGTCGAGCCGCTCGCGCATGAATTCCTCGGCGCGCCGCAACTGGTGCAGGCTCGTTTCTTCCGAGCCGCGCCGCGCGTCGGCCTGCTGCCGCAGCACCGAGTTGGGCCGGTGGCACAGCAGGTAGAGCATCAGGTTGTCCTCGCAGTGCGAGAGCCAGCGCGGGTCGAACCCGTCGAACGAACTCGCAAGCCCGGCCACCATGCGGCACCACTGCGCGCCTGCCGCGTCGTCGAGGCGAAAGGGCATGTCGAAGTCGATCTCGCCGACGTTGCCGGTGCCTCGCAGCGCGAAGGCATGGCGGGCCACTTCCTGCAGCCGGCTGAGTTCGATCTTGAGCATCAGCTGCTCGCAGTCGGCGTGCCAGCGCAGCCGCACGGGCCTGTGCGCGGAAATGATGGCGCCCTGCCCCGGATGGATCTGCAGGGTCTGCGCGCCGGTGTGGACGTCGGCACGGCCGCGCAGCGGCATCTGCACCAGCACGAAGTTGCCGAGCGCATCGGGCTCGATGTCGACGTCGCAGCCATAACGCAGGATGCACAACGACAGTGCGCCCAGCTCGGCGCGGCAGAAGACGGCGTCGACGTTGCCTCGGCCCCACACGCTGCGGTGCGGCTTCAGCTCACGGGCGACGCGCGCATGGGTCTCGTCCGCCTCGCGCGAACGGAAGACTTCGCGTCCATACAACGGGGAAAGCTGCTGGCTCGACCATGCGTCCACGGACACTCCTGCGGATCAAAGTGGGAAAGGCGAACAGGAACGGATGCCTGTCGCACGCCGGAAATCTACGTCCGGCAACCGCTCGCCGCCATGGGAGTTGCCCGGGCGGCCCCAGCGTCGACTGCAAGAACCTTGCCCAGCCGCAACAGCGCGCGGGGAGCGTCGCTACACGATCTACTTGAGAATGACTTTCATTCATATAATCACCGCCCAGGTCCACGACGGGCCTCCCCTTCTCCTGTCCGCCCACGCCTCATGCCTGCCGCTGCCGAGCCCGCCCTGCACGCCCATGTCCACCTGCTCTACAGCGAACATCACGGCTGGCTGCAGGGCTGGCTGCGCCAGAAGCTGGGAAATGCCTTCGACGCGGCCGACCTCGCGCAGGACACCTTCGTGCGCGTGCTGCGCGCGCCCGGCCTCGACCGCGTCGAGGAACCGCGTGCCTACCTCACCACCGTGGCGCGCAACCTGCTCATCAACCATGTGCGGCGGCGCGCCATCGAGCGCGCCTACCTCGACGCGCTCTCCCTGCTGCCCGAACCGGTGGCGCCGTCGCCAGAGGCGCGCCTCGTGGTGCTGGAAACGCTGGTCGAGATCGACCGCCGCCTGAGCGGCCTGCCCGCGCAGGCCAAGCAGGCCTTCCTGCTGGCGCAGCTCGAGGGACTGGGCCAGGCGGAGATCGCGGCGGAGCTCGGCATTTCGGTGTCGACCGTGAAGCGGCACCTGGCCAAGGCCGCCATGCGCTGCTTCTTTCCCGAATGACCGCGGTGCCGCGCATGGGCCTCCTTCAGGAAGACGCCACCGGCCTGCCCCTGATGCAGGGCAGCGAGCGCATCGCGCCCGCCGTCGCACAGGAGGCCGTTCACTGGTGGATGGCGCTCAAGTCGGGCGACACCAGCACGGCGCAGCGCGCGCGCTGGCAACGCTGGCGCGATGCCGACCCCGCCCACGAGGCGGCCTGGCAACGCATCGAGCAGGTCGGCGGCCGGCTCGCCGGCATTCCGACCCCCGTGGCCCGGGCCGCCTTGACCGCAGCGCCAGCCTCCTTGCAACGCCGCCGCAGCGTGCAACTGCTCACGGCGATGGTGGTCGCAGGCGGCACGGCGCTGGTCGCGCGCCAGTCCGCGCCCTGGCGCGCGTTCACGGCCGACCATGTCTCGGCCATCGGCGAGCGTCAGACCCTGCAACTGCCGGACGGCGGCCAGGCGATCCTCAACACCGGCAGTGCGCTCAACGTGCGCTTCGACGCCGAGCACCGCGTGCTGCAACTGGTGCGCGGCGAGATCCTGGTGCAGACCGCACAGGACGCCACGCACCGCCCCTTCTACGTCGAGACGCAGGCCGGCTCGGCGCGCGCCCTCGGCACACGCTTCACGGTGCGCGCACGGGACGACGGCTCCGTCGACGTGGGCGTGATGCAGGGCGCCGTCGAGATGCGGCCGCTCGATGCGCCGGCGCTGTCGCAGGTGCTGAAGGCCGGCTTCGTGGGCCGCCTCACGCGCACCCAGGCCACGCCCACCGGCGCGCTCGACGGCAACGCCGGCGCCTGGACCGACGGCATGCTGGTCGTCTCCCACATGCGCCTGGCCGATTTCCTGGCCGAGCTCGGGCGCTACCGCCTCGGACGGCTGGCCTGCGATCCGGCGGTCGCCGGGCTGCAGGTGTCCGGCGCCTATCCGCTGGACGACACCGACAGCGTGCTGGCTTCGCTGACCTCCGCGCTGCCGATCGAGGTGCACACCTACACCCGCTACTGGGTGAGCGTGCGGCCGCGCCAGCGGCATGCCGCCGCGGCACCGAAAAATAGTTGAGCTGTTTCGACGGGTGTCGCTGTCAAGGAAAGGAAGGGCGCGGTTGCCGCGCTTTTTTTCTTCCCGACATTCCATCCATCGAAGGTGATTTCCCATGCCGCAACGCCCCGGCCAGCCCCGGCCCCTTTCCGAAACGCCGCGCCTGCGTCCGCTGTTCCTCGCACTGCGCACGCTGTGCATCGCCACGGCCGCCAGCATGGCCACTGCCGGGCTGCTCGTGCCGCAGGCGGCATACGCGCAGGCCGCGCCAGCGCCCGACAGCCGTGAGCTGAAGCGCTTCGACATTGCCGCGGGCCCGCTCGAAGGCGTGCTCAACCAGCTCGGGCGCGACACCGGCGTGCTGATCACCTTCGAATCGAAGCTCACCGAAGGCATGCGCAGTCGCGGCGTGCGCGGCAGCCACACCGTGGAACAGGCCCTTGCACAGGCCCTCGAAGGCACCGGCCTCGGCGTGGTCCGCGCGGCGCGCGGCGGCTACGTGCTGCGCACCCTGCCGGCCATGGCATCCACGAGCACCGCGGCCGCCACCGCGCCCGTCTCGGGAACCACGCTCGCCGAGGTGCGCGTGGTCGACACCGCCCCCGTCGGCGGCCCCACCGAGGGCACGGGCGCGTACACCACGCGCTCGGCGAGCACCGCGACGCACTTCGCGCTGTCGCCGCGCGAAACGCCGCAGTCGATCAGCGTCATCACCCGCCAGCAGATGGACGACCAGGGCCTCGTCAGCGTGCCCGAGATCCTCGACAAGACGCCCGGCGTGACGGTGGGCCGCAACGACAGCGAGCGCGCCACTTTCTACGCGCGCGGCTTCCCGATCGAGAACTTCCAGTTCGACGGCGTGCCCAGCACGCTGGACACGTCCAACCAGTACACCACCGCGATCGGCGACAGCATCGTCTACGACCGCGTGGAGATCGTGAAGGGCGCCACCGGCCTGCTGACCGGTGCGGGCTACCCGTCGGCCACCATCAATCTCGTGCGCAAGCGCCCCACCGCCGAGTTCGCGGGCAGCGTGTCGTTCGGCGCGGGCTCGTGGGACCGCCTGCGCACCACCGCCGATTTCTCCGGGCCGCTGAACGCCAGCGGCACGGTGCGCGCGCGCATCGTGGCCGCGGCGCAGAACGCCAACTCGTACGTCGACTACTACAAGCGCGACACGCGCAACCTGTACGGCGTGATCGAGGCCGACCTCACGCCCGACACGCTGCTGACCGTGGGCGTCGACCACATGACCAGCCGCGCCGACGGCGCCACCTTCGGCCACCTGCCGCTGTTCTACAGCGACGGCACGCAGACCCGCTTCAGCCGCTCGCTCAACCCGGCATCGCGCTGGTCGTACTGGGACAACGACAGCACCAACACCTTCGCGAGCCTGAAGCACGACTTCGGCGGCGGCTGGAAGCTCGACGTGGCGGCGAGCCACCTCGACCAGTCCAAGGACGTGTGGTTCGGCTCGGCCTACAACGGCAGCGTCGACCGCTATACCGGCCAAGGCATCCGCATGCTGTCGGGCCTGTTGCCATCGGAGTCGAAGACCGACGCCCTCAACGTGGCGCTCACCGGGCCGTTCACGCTGGGCGGCCGCACGCACGAACTGATGCTGGGCGCCGGCTACTCGCGCCAGCACCAGCAGGCCGAACTGCACGACACGGTCTTCACCACCGTGCCCAACTACTTCGCATGGGACGGCTACATCCAGCAGCCCGCCTCGCCCAAGCGCGCCGACCGCGACACCGTGATCGCCGAGAAGGGCGTGTCGGCCGCGTTGCGGCTGCGACCGGCCGACGCGCTGTCGGTCATCGTGGGTGCGCGCGCCAGCTGGTACCGGCTGCATGACCAGTCGACCAGCGTCGCCGGCGACATCTCGGTCGACGACGACCTGAACGTGCGCGCCAAGATCATTCCCTATGCCGGCATCGTGTACGACCTCGACCGCACCTGGTCGGTCTATGCGAGCTACACCGACATCTTCCATCCGCAGACCTACTACAAGGATGCGAACGACCGACCGATCGCGCCGCTCACCGGCAAGAGCACCGAGGTGGGCGTGAAGGCCGAGTTCCTCGACCGCCGCGTGAACGCCAGCCTCGCGCTGTTCCACGTCAAGCAGAACAATTCCGCGCAGTACGTGAGCGTGAACGACGACACCGGCAACGAGATCTACAAGGCGGTCGACGGCATCACCAGCAAGGGCCTTGAAATGGAAGTGGCCGGCCAGATCACGCCGTCGTGGAACCTGTCGGCGGGGTACACCTTCCGCACCTCGCGCCAGCCGCAGCAGCAGGACGTGATCCTGAGCGCGGTCAACACCAACCAGCCCAGGCACCTGGTCAAGCTGAACACCAGCTACCGGCTGCCGGGCGAATGGAGCAAGTGGGTGGTGGGCGGCTCGCTCACCTGGCAGAGCAGGACCTACTACGAGACCTCCGACGACAACCACTGGCGCGCCGACCAGCCCGCCTACGCGGTGGTCGGCCTGATGGCGCGCTACGAGTTCGACAGGCACCTGAGCATGACGCTGAACATCAACAACCTGTTCGACAAGACCTACATGCCGGGCCTGGGTTCTTACGGCACGGGGGTGTACGGCGATCCGCGCAATGCGCTGCTGACGGTCAACTACAAGTTCTGAGAGCAGCCGATGGCGGACCATCTTTTAATGAATGGTTGATCCAATGAAGGCGATGGGGCTATGATTCATCCAGCCAACTCCGGGCGCCAGCGCCCCGACAACGATGAATCTGGAACCGACCGCCAGCCAGGCTGCATTCCGTGCGGAGGTGCGCCGCTTCGTGAAGGAGCGGTTGCCCACCGACATCCGCGAGCGCCTTCGCCTGGGCCATCCGCCGCGCAAGCAGGACACCGTCGCGTGGCAGCGCATCCTTCACGAGAAGGGCTGGGCCGCGCCGCACTGGCCGCGTGAGTACGGCGGCGCCGAACTCGGGCAGGCCGAGCGGCTGATCCTGCTCGACGAGATGTTCCGTGCGCCAGCGCCGCTGCCGCAGGTGTTCAACGTCGGCATGCTCGGGCCGGTGCTGCTGAAGTTCGGCACCGAGGCGCAGAAGCGCCATTTCCTGCCGAAGCTCGCCAACCTCGACCTGTGGTTCTGCCAGGGCTTCTCGGAACCGGGCTCGGGCTCCGACCTGGCCTCGCTGCGCACCTCGGCAAGGCGCGAGGGCAACGATTACATCGTCAACGGCCAGAAGATCTGGACCACCACCGCGCACCTCGCGGACTGGGTCTTCGCGCTGGTGCGCACCGACGGCGAAGGCAGGAAGCAGCACGGCATCTCGTTCCTGCTGATCGACCTGCGCACACCGGGCATCACGATCCGCCCGATCACCTCCATCGACGGGCAGCACCACCTCAACGAAGTGTTCTTCGACGAGGTGCGCGTGCCGGCCGGCAACCTGGTGGGAGACGAAGGCCGCGGCTGGGATTGCGCCAAGTACCTGCTGATGAACGAGCGCACCGGCATCGCCAATGTGGGTCTGTGCCGCGAGCGGCTCGACTACGCCCGCGAGCTGGCCGGCCGCCTCACCGAAGCCGGCCGGCCGCTGCTCGAAAGCCCGAAGCTGCGCGCCGAGATCGCGACGCTCGAGGCCGAGGTGCGTGCGCTGGAGGTGACCAACTGGCGCTTCCTGCTCTCGGCGGACACGGCACAGAAGAACCCCGGCTTCGCCTCGGTGCTCAAGCTCAAGGGCACCGAGCTCCAGCAGGACATCGCGCAGCTGCTGCAGCGCATTGCCGGGCCCGCGGCCATGGAGAGGCGCCCGCACGACGGCGAAGGCGCCGGGCACTGGGCCGGGCCGCTGGCGATGCGCTACTTCTACAGCCGCGCCGCGAGCATCTACGGCGGCACGAGCGAAGTGCAGAAGGACGTCCTTGCCAAGACCATTCTCGGGTAGCCGCGCATGAACTTCGAACTCAATGACGAACAACTCGCGCTGCAGGACAGCCTGTCTCGCCTGCTGGGCGACGTGTACGGCTTCGAGCAGCGCCGCACCATCGCGGCATCGGCCGCCGGATGGAGCACGGCGGTCTGGCAACGGCTCGCGGAACTCGGGCTCACCGCCCTGCCGCTGCCTGCGTCGCACGGCGGCTTCGGCGGCGGGGCGGCCGACCTGATGCCGGTCATGCGTGAGCTGGGCAAGGCGCTGGTGCTCGAGCCCTACCTGTCGTCGATCGTGCTCGGCGCCACCGCGGTGAGGCTGGCCGCCGACGAGGTGCTGCAGGTGCAGCTGCTGCCCGGCGTGGCCAGCGGCGAGGTACGGCTGGCCTGGGCGCACGACGAGCAGGGCGCGCGGCATGCGCCGCTGTGGATCGAGGCCCATGCGCGCCAGGAAGACGGCCAGTGGGTCATCGACGGCGCCAAGTGCAACGTGCTGCATGCGCCGTCGGCGCACCGCTTCGTGGTGAGCGCGCGCATCGACGCAAAGCCGGGCGACGCGCGCGGCGTGGCGCTCTTCCACGTCGATGCCAGGGCCGCGGGTCTGGCCTGCCGCGCGCACCGGCTGGTCGACGACACGCCCGCCGGCGAGCTCCGCTTCCAGGCCGTCAAGGCGCAGCCGCTGGGAGATCCGCGCAACGGCGCCGCCAACCTGCGCGTGCTCGAGGCCACGCTGGCCATGGGCACGGCCGCAGTCTGCGCCGACGCGGTCGGCACCATGGAAACGGCCTATGCGCTCGCCGTCGACTACCTCGGCACGCGCCGGCAGTTCGGCCGCCTCATCGGAGAGAACCAGGCGCTGCGGCATCGCGCGGCCGAGATGCTGGTCGCTCTCGAGATGTCGCGCAGCATGGCCGTCGTCGCCGCCGTGGCCGCCGATGACCTCGATGCGCCCGGCGCGCACGCCGACCTGGCACGCGCCAAGCTGGTCATCGGCCGGCATGCCCGCGCCGTGTGCCATGCGGCGGTGCAGCTGCACGGCGGCATCGGCATGACGGAGGAATACGCGGTCGGCCATTGCCTGCGCCGCGTCACGCTGATCGACCAGCTGTTCGGCGACACCGAGGCGCAGGCCACGCGGCTGGCGGCCATGGCATGAGCGCATTCGAGGCCATCCGCTGGGACCGCTCGGGACCCGTCCTCACGCTGACGCTGTATCGGCCGGAGAAGATGAACGCCATGACGCGCGCGATGCGCCGCGAGCTGTGCGAGGCCATCGACCGTGCAGACGCCGACGACGCGGTGCGCGCCATCGTGGTCACCGGCGCGGGGCGGGCCTTCTGCGCCGGCTTCGACCTGTCCGAAGGTGCAGGTGCGTTCGGCGCACCGCCCGCACCCGGCGACGAACCGGGCCGCGACGGCGGCGGCGTGCTCGCGCTGCGGCTCTTCGCCTGCACCAAGCCGCTGATCGCCGCGGTCAATGGCGCGGCCGTGGGCATCGGCGCCTCGATGCTGCTGCCGATGGACGTGCGAATCTGCGCCAGCGATGCGCGCTTCGGCTTCGTCTTCGCGCGACGCGGCATCGTGCCCGACGCCTGCGCGAGCTGGTTCCTGCCGCGTGTCGCCGGCATCGCCAAGGCACTCGAATGGAGCCTGGGCGGACGCGTGTTCGATGCGGCGGAGGCTGCGTCGGGCGGTCTGGTGAGCGAAGTGTGCGAGCCGGGCGGGCTGCTGGCCCGCGCGCAGGCACTCGCGCGCGACATCGCGGAGAACGCGGCGCCGGTGTCGGTCGCGCTCACGCGGCAGCTCATGTGGCGCATGCTCGGCGAGAGCCATCCGATGGCGGCGCATCGCATCGAGAGCGCGGCGATCGCATCGCGCGGCACTTCGGCGGATGTGGCCGAGGGCGTGGCCTCGTTCAGGGACAAGCGTCCCGCGCAGTTTCCCGACCGCGTGAGCGACGGCATGCCTGCGCTCTACCCGTGGTGGACCGAGCCCCCGTTCCGGGCCTGAAGCCACCGCAACGCAACGCCACGGCCCCGACCACCCGCAGACCACGGAGACACGACGCCATGAGCCAGGTGATCCTCGACCAGCGCAGCGTGGAGCGCGACGCGCTCATGCAGCGTGCGATGCGCGCCGCCCGCGGCCTCCATGAGATGGGCGTGCGCGAAGGCGACGCCGTGGCGCTGCTGCTGCGCAACGACTTCGCCTTCTTCGAGGCGCAGCAGGCCGCCGCCGCGCTCGG
>Ga0209050_1002586_pt1 | contig 15013 bp, 13 predicted proteins | sample Araplavi_mTSA_r2_FD_184276 | JGI IMG/M metagenome (GOLD analysis project Ga0209050, IMG submission 184276) | Arabidopsis root microbial communities from North Carolina, USA - plate scrape MF_Cvi_mTSA_r2 (SPAdes) (version 2) | ecosystem: Host-associated > Plants > Roots > Endosphere | place: USA... | reverse complement strand
GACGGCGCCACCGCCGAGTCGGACTTCCACACCGCCCTGACCTTCGCCCACGTGTACCGCGCGCCGGTGATCCTCAACGTGGTCAACAACCAGTGGGCGATCTCCACCTTCCAGGCGATTGCCGGTGGTGAAGCCACCACCTTCGCCGGTCGCGGCGTCGGTTGCGGCATTGCCTCCTTGCGGGTCGACGGCAACGATTTCTACGCCGTGTACGCCGCCTCCGCCTGGGCCGCCGAACGTGCGCGCCGCGGCCTCGGCCCGACCATGATCGAATGGGTCACCTACCGTGCAGGTCCGCACTCGACCTCCGATGATCCGTCGAAATACCGCCCTGCCGATGACTGGAGCCACTTCCCGCTCGGCGATCCGATTGCGCGCCTCAAGCAGCACCTGATCAAGGTCGGCCAGTGGTCCGAAGAGGAACACGCCGCGGTCAGCGCCGAGCTCGAAGCCCAAGTGATCGCCGCTCAGAAAGAAGCCGAACAGTACGGCACCCTCGCCGGCGGCCAGATTCCAAGCGCTGCGACCATGTTCGAAGACGTCTACAAAGAGATGCCGGAGCACTTGAAGCGCCAGCGTCAAGAGTTGGGGATCTGACATGAACGATCACAACAACAATATCGAGCTGGAAACCGCCATGACCACGACCACCATGACCATGATCCAGGCCCTGCGCTCGGCCATGGATGTGATGCTTGAACGTGACGACAACGTCGTGGTCTTCGGCCAGGACGTTGGCTACTTCGGCGGCGTGTTCCGCTGCACCGAAGGCCTGCAGAACAAGTACGGCACCTCCCGGGTGTTCGACGCGCCGATCTCCGAAAGCGGCATCGTCGGTGTCGCCGTGGGCATGGGCGCCTACGGCCTGCGCCCGGTGGCCGAGATCCAGTTCGCCGACTACGTCTACCCGGCCTCCGACCAGATCATTTCCGAAGCCGCCCGCCTGCGCTATCGCTCGGCAGGCGAGTTCACCGCACCGATGACCCTGCGCATGCCGTGCGGCGGTGGCATCTACGGCGGCCAGACCCACAGCCAGAGCATCGAAGCGATGTTCACCCAGGTCTGCGGTTTGCGCACCGTGATGCCATCCAACCCGTACGACGCCAAGGGCCTGTTGATCGCCTCCATCGAAAACGATGACCCGGTGATCTTCCTCGAGCCCAAACGCCTGTACAACGGCCCGTTCGACGGCCATCACGACCGCCCGGTAACCCCGTGGTCGAAACACCCTGCCGCGCAAGTGCCGGACGGTTACTACACCGTGCCGCTGGACGTCGCTGCGATCACTCGTCCGGGCAAGGACGTCACCGTGCTGACCTACGGCACCACCGTGTACGTCTCGCAAGTCGCTGCTGAAGAAAGCGGCGTTGACGCCGAAGTCATCGACCTGCGCAGCCTGTGGCCGCTGGACCTGGAAACCATCGTCAAATCGGTGAAAAAGACCGGCCGTTGCGTGGTGGTGCACGAAGCGACCCGTACCTGCGGTTTCGGTGCCGAACTGGTGTCGCTGGTGCAAGAGCATTGCTTCCACCACCTGGAAGCGCCGATCGAACGCGTCACCGGTTGGGACACCCCTTACCCGCACGCGCAAGAGTGGGCGTATTTCCCAGGGCCGTCCCGAGTGGGCGCGGCGTTGAAACGGGTCATGGAGGTCTGAATGGGCACGCACGTCATTAAAATGCCGGACATTGGTGAAGGCATTGCAGAAGTTGAATTGTCGGTCTGGCACGTCAAGGTCGGCGACATGGTCGTCGAAGATCAGGTGCTGGCCGATGTCATGACCGACAAGGCGATGGTCGATATCCCGTCGCCGGTGCATGGCAAGGTGATTGCCCTCGGTGGCCAGCCGGGCGAAGTCATGGCGGTTGGCAGTGTGCTGATCAGCATTGAAGTCGAAGGCGCGGGCAACGTTAAGGAGTCGGCGCAACCGGCTCCCATTAAAGAAGCCCCGGTGGTCGCACCTAAAGTTGAAGCCGTGGTTGAAAGCAAACCGGTCGCTGCTCCAGCGCCGAAACCGGCTGTATGCCAGGGCCCGATGGTGGCTCGCGCGGCCGATGAACGTCCGCTGGCCTCCCCGGCCGTGCGCAAGCATGCGCTGGACCTGGGCATTCAGCTGCGCCTGGTGCGTGGCAGCGGCCCGGCCGGCCGCGTGCTGCATGAAGACCTGGACGCCTACCTGGCTCAGGGTCAGTCGAATGCATCGACGGTCAGCAGCGCTTACACCCAGCGCACCGATGAACAGCAGATCCCGGTGATCGGCATGCGCCGCAAGATCGCCCAGCGCATGCAGGACGCCACCCAGCGCGCCGCCCACTTCAGCTACGTCGAGGAAATCGACGTCACCGCCGTGGAAGAGCTGCGCGCGCACCTCAACGAAAAACACGGTGCGACTCGCGGCAAGCTGACCTTGCTGCCGTTCCTGGTCCGCGCCATGGTCGTCGCCCTGCGCGACTTCCCACAGATCAACGCCCGCTACGACGACGAAGCCCAGGTCATCACCCGCCTCGGCGCCGTGCATGTCGGCATTGCCACACAAGCCGATATTGGCCTGATGGTGCCAGTGGTGCGTCACGCCGAAGCCCGCAGCCTGTGGGACAGCGCAGCGGAAATCTCGCGCCTGGCCACCGCCGCGCGCAACGGCAAGGCCAGCCGCGATGAGCTGTCCGGCTCGAGCATCACCCTGACCAGCCTCGGCGCCTTGGGCGGCATCGTCAGCACGCCGGTGCTGAACCTGCCGGAAGTGGCGATTGTCGGCGTGAACAAGATCGTCGAACGGCCGATGGTGATCAAAGGCCAGATCGTGGTCCGCAAGATGATGAACCTCTCCAGCTCCTTCGATCACCGCGTGGTCGACGGCATGGACGCGGCGCTCTTCATCCAGGCCATTCGTGGCCTGCTCGAACAACCCGCCACGCTCTTTGTCGATTAAGCATTTGTGGAGAAAGTCATGCAGACACTGAACACCACGCTGCTGATCATCGGCGGCGGTCCCGGCGGTTATGTGACGGCGATCCGTGCCGGCCAGTTGGGCATCCCGACAATCCTGGTGGAAGGCCAATCCCTGGGCGGCACCTGCCTGAACATCGGCTGCATTCCGTCCAAGGCACTGATTCACGTCGCTGAGCAGTTTCATCAGACGCAGCAGCACCATCAGCTTTCGGCCCTGGGCATCAGCGTTTCGGCGCCGACCCTCGACATCACCAAGAGCGTCGAATGGAAAGACGGCATCGTTGATCGCCTGACCACCGGCGTTGCCGCGCTGCTGAAAAAGAACAAGGTCCAGGTCATTCAAGGCTGGGCCAAAGTGGTTGACGGTAAAACCGTCGAGGTCGGCGACACACGCATCCAGTGCGAGCACCTGGTACTGGCCACTGGTTCGAAAAGCGTGAACTTGCCGATCTTGCCGATTGGCGGGCCGATCATCTCGTCCACCGAAGCCCTGGCGCCGACATCCGTGCCCAAGCGCTTGATTGTGGTCGGCGGCGGCTACATCGGTCTGGAGCTGGGCATTGCCTATCGCAAGCTCGGTGTCGAGGTCAGCGTGGTGGAAGCGCAGGAGCGCATCCTGCCGGCCTACGACGCCGAACTGACCCAGCCTGTGCACGACGAACTGAGAAAGCTCGGCGTGAAGCTTTACTTGAAACACAGCGTGCAAGGCTTTGATTCAGAACAAAATACCTTGCAAGTACTGGCCCCGAACGGCGCGACCCTGAACCTGGAAACCGATCAGGTGCTGGTGGCCGTCGGTCGCAAGCCGAACACCCAGGGCTGGAACCTTGAAGCGCTGAACCTGGACATGAACGGTTCGTCGATCAAGATCGACAACCGTTGCCAGACCAGCATGCGCAACGTCTATGCCATCGGCGACCTGAGCGGCGAACCGATGCTCGCGCACCGGGCCATGGCCCAGGGCGAGATGGTCGCCGAGCTGATCAGCGGTAAATCCCGCGAGTTCAACCCGACCGCCATCGCCGCCGTGTGCTTCACCGACCCGGAACTGGTGGTGGTCGGCAAGACCCCGGACGAGGCCAGGACTGCAGGTCTGGACTGCATCGTGTCGAGCTTCCCGTTCGCCGCCAATGGCCGGGCGATGACCCTGGAGTCGAAAAGCGGCTTCGTGCGTGTGGTCGCCAGTCGGGACAATCATGTGATTGTCGGCTGGCAGGCGGTGGGTGTCGGCGTGTCCGAATTGTCCACGGCGTTCGCGCAAAGCCTGGAGATGGGCGCGAGGCTGGAAGACATCGGCGGCACCATCCATGCGCATCCGACGCTCGGCGAGGCGGTGCAGGAAGCGGCGTTGCGTGCGCTGGGGCATGCGTTGCACCTTTGATTCAGGGTGATTGATGGTGGCTGTGTTGGCCTCTTCGCGAGCAAGCCCGCTCCCACAGGGGAATGCATTCCAAATGTGGGAGCGGCGGTGCGACGATTCGACTTGCTCGCGAATTCTCAAGGTCAACGCGAATTATCTGCCGATCAGCCGATAGTCTGGGCTGCGATTTAGCCCAAGAATGAAGTATTGTTGTCCCCATCCAAAAAACGTCAGAAGCCTTGAACCGTTTCGGCGGTTGTTAAGTGATAGAGGGTGTCATGGGTAACGAAAGCATCAATTGGGACAAGCTGGGTTTTGACTACATCAAGACCGACAAGCGCTATCTGTCGTACTTTCGCAATGGCGAATGGGACAAGGGCACCCTGACCGAAGATAACGTGCTGCACATCAGCGAAGGCTCCACAGCCCTTCACTATGGCCAGCAATGCTTCGAAGGCATGAAGGCCTATCGTTGCAAGGACGGCTCGATCAACCTGTTCCGCCCGGACCAGAACGCCCTGCGCATGCAGCGCAGCTGCGCCCGTCTGCTGATGCCGCAAGTCGACACCGAGCAATTCATCGAAGCCTGCAAGGCCGTGGTCCGCGCCAACGAGCGTTTCATTCCGCCATACGGCACCGGCGGCGCGCTGTACCTGCGCCCGTTCGTGATCGGCGTGGGTGACAACATCGGCGTGCGTACCGCCCCCGAGTTCATCTTCTCGATCTTCTGCATCCCGGTCGGCGCCTACTTCAAGGGTGGCCTGACCCCGCACAACTTCCAGATCTCCAGCTACGACCGCGCGGCGCCACAAGGCACCGGTGCGGCCAAGGTCGGTGGCAACTACGCCGCCAGCCTGATGCCGGGCTCCAAGGCCAAGAAAGCCCACTTTGCCGACGCCATCTACCTGGATCCGATGACCCACACCAAGATCGAGGAAGTTGGTTCGGCCAACTTCTTCGGGATAACCCACGACAACAAGTTCGTGACCCCGAACTCGCCATCGGTACTGCCGGGCATCACCCGCCTGTCGCTGATCGAGCTGGCCAAGACCCGTCTGGGCCTGGAAGTGGTTGAAGGCGACGTGTTCATCGACAAGCTCTCCGACTTCAAGGAAGCCGGTGCTTGCGGTACTGCGGCGGTGATCACGCCGATTGGCGGCATCGACTACAACGACCACCTGCACGTGTTCCACAGCGAAACCGAAGTCGGCCCGGTCACCCAGAAGCTCTACAAAGAGCTGACCGGCGTGCAAACCGGCGACATCGAAGCGCCAGCGGGCTGGATCGTCAAGGTCTGACCTGACGCCAGACGCACAAAAGCCCCCCATCGGGTGACCGGTGAGGGGCTTTTTCATGGCCGAATGAAAAGATCGCAGCCTTCGGCAGCTCCTACAATGGATATTTCGCGGCCCTTGTAGGAGCTGCCGCAGGCTGCGATCTTTTGCTCTTCTCCTCGATATCCAACCGCAACTCAAGCCCAAACCGCCCCGCCATCTCCCTGCGCCCCAACGCCGCGCCCAAGATCGCAGCCTTCGGCAGCTCCTACAGTGGATATTTCGCGGCCCCTGTAGGAGCTGCCGCAGGCTGCGATCTTTTGCTCTTCTCCTCGATATCCAACTGCAACTCAAGCCCAAACCGCCCCGCCATCTCCTTGCGCCCCAACGCCGCGCCCAAGATCGCAGCCTTCGGCAGCTCCTACAGTGGATATTTCGCGGCCCTTGTAGGAGCTGCCGCAGGCTGCGATCTTTTGCTCTTCTCCTCGATATCCAACCGCAACTCAAGCCCAAACCGCCCCGCCATCTCCTTGCGCCCCAACGCCGTCAACGCCAACGCCCGACTGTCCAGATCCTGGGTCACCCACTCGCGCTTGAGCGCCGTTTGCAGCAACGCCGCCCCCAGCGACCCGCCCAGATGCGGCCGACGCATGCTCCAGTCCAGGCACGGGCAGGCAAAGCGGCGGCGCAGCGTGCTCAGATCCTGCACTTCAATCCCTAGCCCCTGAAACATTGCCGTACCGCTGTCGCTCAAGCGATAGGCCTGTTCGTCGGTTTCCTCCAGCCAGCCCGCTTCGAGCATCCGGTCATGCAACAGTACCGCCAGAGTGCCCGCCATGTGGTCGTAGCAGGTGCGGGCAAACTGCAGGCGATCCGGGGTCCGCGCCTGGAAGCGCGGCGCCGGGTTCTGGCCGATCACCATCAGCGCTTCCAGGGCCTGGGCGACGCGTTTGTCCGCCAGGCTGTAATAGCGGTGACGTCCCTGGACGTGCAGCCGCACCAGTGCCAGCTCCTTGAGTCTGGCCAGGTGGGCACTGGCGGTCGACGCGCTGACTTCGGCCACCGCCGCCAGCTCGGTGCTGGTGCGGGCGTGGCCGTCCATCAGCGAACAGAGGATTTTCGTCCGCGCTGGCTCCGCGATAGCCGCCGCCACCTGCGAGACGCCCATGTCGTGTTGTTCTGCGCTCATATTTCGCTCCCGGACGAATCAACGCCCTTTCGGACTGGAGATAGTAGCAATACTTTCCAACAACAGAAGGCTGTGACCCATGGACCCGATCATCGCTGTGACCCATGCCGATCCTTATCCCTACTACGCACAACTGCGTGCCGAAGGCGGGCTGGCTTTCCATCCGGGGCTGAACATGTGGGTGGCCAGCAGCGCTCGGGCGGTGACTGCCGTGCTGGCGCATGCCGATTGCCAGGTTCGCCCCGCGCAGGAGCCAGTCCCCAGGGCGATTGCCGATGGCATGGCCGGCCTGGTGTTCGGCCAATTGATGCGCATGAATGAGGGTGAGCGCCAGCGTTGTCCACGGTCGGCGATTGCGCCAGGGCTGGAGTTGATCGATACGCGGGAAGTCGAGAGTCTGGTCAGCGCCCGGTTGATCTCCGCCGACGCCGTCGGCCTGCACAACGCCATGTTCCGTGGGCCGGTGTGCGTGGTGGCAGCGTTGCTGGGATTCACCCCGGCTCAGGGTCGAATCATCAGTGAACTGACGGCGGACTTCGTGGCTTGCCTGTCGCCCTTGAGCACCTCGGCACAGCTGGCTGCCGCCCATGTCGCCGCCGAACAACTGAGCGGTTACTGTGTCGAGCTTTTGGCCGATCCGGACAACCACAGCCGCCTGCTTGCTGGCATCCGCCAGCGCTTCACCGGCGGCGCACCGCAAATGCTGATCGCCAACCTGATCGGCCTGTTTTCCCAGACGTTCGACGCCACGGCCGGGCTGATCGGCAACACTGTGCTGGCGTTGATTCAACACCCGCCGTTACTCAGCCAATCCCCCCATGTCGACGATCTGCTGGCCGAAGTGCAGCGCTTTGACCCGCCGGTACAGAACACCCGTCGCTTCGTCGCCGCACCCTGCGAGATTGACGGCACAAGGCTGAATGCCGGGGACGTGATTCTGGTGCTGCTGGCCTCGGCCAATCGCGACCCACAGCTCAACGACAACCCCGACGACCTCCTGCTCGACCGCCCGAACCGGCGCAGCTTCACCTTTGGTGCAGGGCGCCATCAATGTCCGGGGCTGGCACTGGCGTTGAGCATCGCTGGCGCTACCGTCCGGCACATTCTGGCGATGAAGCCGGTACTGGATCGCCTGACCTGGGATTACCGCCCGTCCGCCAATGGACGAATTCCGCTGTTCAGGGATGGGCCGATCGTTTGATCGACGCTCACTCCAACTGCCCAACCCGTGCAGCATCCGGCCAGAACAACGCCGCCTGCCCCACGCGCACACCCTGCTGATCAACCAGCGTCCACACCTTGCCTTCATGAATCATGAAGGCATTGCCCTGCCGATCCACCCGATAACCGCTGTAGCCATGCGCTATGCCATGGGCCGTGACCTGCTCCAGCAGGGTCTGGCGCCGGGCGCGGTCCAGTGGCGAGGCGCTGAAGCGTGAGGGCATGCCCAGAAACTCCGGGCGCGGGTACTTGAAGCACGCCAGCGCCTGTTCATTGGCGTAGAAGAAAAGTGGGTCGTCTTCAGTACCGTGAGCCAGCAAACTGTAGGGCGCGTGGGCGTGCAGCCAATGCAGACGCTCCCTTCCTGCCAGCGACGACGGTGCTGGCAGATGTTCGCCGGTCCAGTGCCGATAAGACTCATCCAGCAGTTCGATCGCCATGGCGTATTCGTTGATTGGCAACCCGCCCTCTCCTCTTCAGATCCTGGTTTCAAACCCGGCCCAGCCTATCCAAAGCCGCCAGAAAAGTCCTGCTGCCCGGTTGATTAGTTACACCGGGTTAAAACAGTCATGACGGGAAGTGCGTTTATCCCGCTGGCCTTTCTCCATAGAGTCTCCTGGATCATGGTGAACAACGAGGCGCGATTGATGCAGACCCAACTGGACAAGTCACTGAGTGTTTTTGCGCGGGCCGACCTGCTGCAAGGTCCGACGCCCATTCAGCGGGCTGCGCGACTCGAACAACGGCTGGGCCTGGACAAACAGGGGATCGGCCTGTTTCTCAAACGCGACGACCACATGTTGATCGGCGCGGGCGGCAACAAGCTGCGCAAGCTTGAATTCCACATCGGCGCGGCGCTGCAAGCCGGAATCGATACGATCATTACCGTAGGCGGCATCCAGTCCAATCATGCTCGTTTGACCGCCGCGGTGTGCGCCCGGCTGGGCATCGCCTGCGAGTTGTTCCTGACCCGGGCCGTGGCCAAAGCCGAGGTGGATTACGAACTTAATGGCAACGTGCTGCTCGACCAGCTGTTTGGCGCGCAGATGCAAGTGTTTGCCGGCGTTACCGACTCACTGGCCAAAGCCGAGGCCAGGGCGGCACAACTTCGGGATTGCGGACGCAAGGTGATGGTGCTGCCGACCGGTGGCTCAACGCCCCTGGGTAGCCTGGGTTATGCCCGCTGCGCAGCGGAAATCGTCCGGCAAGAGGCCGAACTGCAACTCACGTTCAATCAAGTGGTGGTCCCTAATGGCAGCGCCGGAACGCATGCCGGGCTCGCGGCGGGCTTCCGGTTGCTGGGCCGGGGTACCTGCGTGGTCAAATCGTTCTCGGTGTTGTCCGACCAGGACTCATCAGCCGCGAGAACCCTGCAACTGACCCGCGAGACATTGGCGCTACTGGGCAGTGACGCCGAGGTGCAGACGGCCGGGATGGTGATCGACGGCAGCCAGCTGGGTGCCGGCTATGGCCTGCCAACTGTCGCCATGCAGGACGCGGTACGCCTGATGGCGCGTGCCGAAGGCCTGCTGGTCGACCCGGTGTACTCCGGCAAAGCCTTCGCGGGAGTACTGGCCGACCTGCAGCAAGGGCGCTTCGCCCCCGGGGACAATGTGCTGTTCGTCATGACCGGCGGTACACCCGGCCTGTATGCCTATCGGGAAACCTTTCAGGCCTGACGGTCAATCATCCCGCGTCAGCACTTCCAGCAATTCAATTTCGAAGATCAGGTTCGAGTTCGGCGTGATCTTGCCCATGGTGCGTTCGCCATAGGCCAGGTGCGCCGGCACCAGCAACTTGCGCTTGCCACCGACCTGCATCCCCATGATGCCCTGGTCCCAACCCTTGATGACCCGCCCGGTGCCGATCACGCACTGGAAGGGTTTGCCCCGGCTGTAGGAAGAATCGAATTCGGTTCCGTCCTCCAGCCAGCCACGGTACTGGGTGGTGATCAGCGCGCCTTTTACCGCGGCTTTTCCGTCACCCAACTGCAGATCGATTACCTGAAGCTCGTCATTCATTGAATTCACTCGTATGCTCACTCGCCCTCAAGGGCCTGATGGGCGCCGTTTTCCCAGATTTGCCCGCGATTGGCAACCATTGCCGTCTGCCCGCGCTGCGTTCAAAGCTGTTGGCTGAACTAAAATAATCAACTATTACCCGTACGGTTCAACGCCCTGATGGCCATGCCCGAATGATCCTGCTCTGGACCAGCGTCATCCTTGGTTCAATGACACTCACCCTGATCGTCGCGCTGGTCTGGCGCGAGCGCTCGCTGCACAAGCAACTGGCGCAGTACCGCGAAATCATCAACAGCTTGTCCGAAGGCCGGAACATCCACCAGGATGGCGACGTCGAGCGCTTCAAGCGCAGCCAGTATTTCGCTCGCATCGGCACCTGGGATTGGGATGTCGACACCGACCGCCTGTACTGGTCCGACGCGATTTTCGGCATGTTCGGGTTCAAGATCGGCGAAGTGACGCCTTCCTATGCCCTGTTCTGCTCCTGCGTGCATCCCGACGACCGGCTGAGGGTCCGGGCGGGCGAACTGCGCTGCCTGGAAACCGGCGAAAACCATGATGAGGAGTACCGCGTGGTCTGGCCTGACGGCACGATCCGCTGGCTGCGGGAAACCGGTAATGTGGTCAAGAATGACCACGACGAAACGATCAAGATGATGGGCGTGGTACGCGACATCACCGAAGAAAAGGCCTCGGCCAACTACCTCAAGCACCTGGCCCATTTCGACCCGCTGACCGGCCTGCCCAATCGCCTGGTGCTCGAAGAGCGCCTGTCCGAAGCGCTGGAGCAGGCGCGCGCCAGCGCAACGCGGGTGGCGCTGGTGTTTGTCGATCTCAATGGTTTCAAGGCCATCAACGACCGCTATGGCCATGCGGCCGGCGACCGCGTGCTGGTCACTACCGCCACACGGCTCAAGCGCATCCTGCGCGGCACCGACACCGTCGCCCGGATCGGTGGCGACGAATTCGTGGTCATCCTCCAGGACTTGCCCCAAGGCAACAGCCTGCAGGACGAAGCGCGCAGCATCTGCCAGAAAATCTTCGTCGAGCTCTCCCCGCCCATCACCATCGGCAACGACCAGCGCCACATCGGCACCAGCCTGGGCGTCGCCGTGTTCCCCGATCATGCGCCGAGCATTGACCGCCTGCTGCACATTGCCGACCTGGCGATGTACGAGGCCAAGCGCAGCGGGAACAATCAGTATCGGCTGGGCACCGAGAGCGTGGTGCGGGCACACAGCCAATAGCGTTTGCTCCTCGAATGCATTGATCCGTTTTGCACATCAATGCATGTCAACAATGCAATTAACATATCGATGCCCCTGCTCCACTATCCGCCCTAATAAGAACCGTGCGCCGCGTCCAGCCGGCGCACGTCATAAAAGCGGTGGAGTACAGATCAATGACAGTATCAATCCAACGGCCCGCGACTGCCGGTCGCTCCCGGGCCAGCGCAATCTTCCGGGTCACCTCGGGCAACTTCCTCGAACAGTTCGACTTCTTTCTTTTTGGTTTCTATGCCACGCAGATCGCTGCCGTGTTCTTTCCGGCCAGCAGCGAATTCGCCTCGCTGATGATGACCTTCGCCGTGTTCGGTGCAGGCTTCCTGATGCGTCCGTTGGGCGCCGTGGTGCTGGGTGCCTATATCGATGACGTGGGTCGACGCAAAGGCTTGATCGTTACACTGTCGATCATGGCCAGCGGCACGATCCTGATAGTGCTGGTGCCCGGTTACGAGACCATCGGTTTGTTCGCCCCGGCCCTGGTGCTGATCGGGCGGCTGCTGCAGGGCTTTTCCGCCGGTGCGGAACTGGGTGGCGTGTCGGTGTATCTCGCCGAGATCGCCACACCCGGCCACAAGGGCTTTTTCACCAGTTGGCAGTCGGGCAGCCAGCAAGTGGCGATCATCGTCGCCGCCGCACTGGGTTACGCCTTGAACCAGTGGATGGCGCCGAGTGTGATTACCGACTGGGGCTGGCGGATTCCGTTCTTCGTCGGCTGCATGATCGTGCCCTTCATCTTCCTGCTGCGCCGCAACCTGGAAGAAACTGAAGAGTTCGCCACCCGTAAACACCGTCCGAGCATGGGTGAGGTGTTCCGCACCCTGGGGCAAAACTGGCTGATCGTGTTCGCCGGCATGATGATGGTCGCCCTGACCACCACCGCCTTCTACCTGATCACGGTGTACGCACCGACCTTCGGTAAAACCGTCCTGCACCTGAGCACGTCCGATGCGCTGCTGGTGACATTGCTGGTGGGTGTTTCGAATTTCATCTGGCTGCCGATTGGCGGCGCACTCTCAGACCGTATCGGTCGACGCCCGGTGTTGATCGCCATGGCCTTGCTGGCCATCGCCACCACTTACCCGGTGCTGACCTACCTGGTGAACGCGCCAAGCTTCATCCACATGCTGCTGGTGCTGTTGTGGCTGTCGTTCATCTACGGCCTGTACAACGGCGCGATGATCCCGGCGCTGACAGAGATCATGCCCGTGGAGGTCCGGGTGGCCGGTTTCTCCCTCGCCTACAGCCTGGCCACGGCCGTGTTCGGCGGGTTCACCCCGGCGATGTCGACCATGCTGATCCAGTACACCGGCGACAAGGCGGCGCCGGGCTACTGGATGAGCTTTGCAGCACTGTGCGCGTTGTGCGCGACGCTCCTGCTCTATCGCCGCGCCTCGAATCACCTGCAACCGGTGGCGTCGTGAACCTGCCCTTGATCGAGAACACAATCATGAAAAAACAGTTCGGTTTTGCCGCCATCGCGTTGGTGGCCAGCCTTGGATTGAGCGGCATTGCCCAGGCTGAAGAGATCCGTGTGATGACCTCCGGCGGCTTCACGGCGGCCTACAAGATCCTCGGCCCGAAGTTCGCCGCCGCCACCGGCAACACCCTCGACACCGCGCTCGGTCCCTCCATGGGCAAGGCCCCGGAAGCGATCCCCAATCGCCTGGCCCGGGGTGAGCAAGCCGACGTGGTGATCATGGTCGGCTACGCACTGGACGATCTGATCAAACAAGGCAAGGTCGACCCTGCTTCACGGGTCGAACTGGCGGATTCGCGCATTGGCCTGGTGGTGCGCGAAGGCGCACCGAAGCCGGACATCAGCAATGTCGAGGGCCTGAAAAAGACCCTGCTCGACGCTAAATCAGTGGCCTACTCCGACAGCGCCAGCGGCGTGTACATCGAGCAACAGCTGTTCAAGCGCCTGGGGATCGAAGACCAGCTCAAGCCCAAGTCGACCATGGTGCCGAAAATCCCCGTGGGCTCCGTGGTTGCCACCGGCGATTATCAATTGGGCTTTCAGCAGGTCAGCGAATTGTTGCCGGTGCCGGGGGTCAGTTTCGTGGCGAAGATTCCGGAGTCCGTGCAATCGGTGACCCGGTTTGCCGCCGGCATCCCGGTAGGGGCACAGCACCCGGCCGAAGCAAAAGCCTTGCTGGAATATATGGCCTCGACCCAGGCTCAACCGGATGTGAAAGCGACCGGACTGGACTCGGTCAGTCGCTGACCGACGGCTGCAGGACTTTCATCTCCACCACCAGCCGTTCCAGCTCCAATGCCGCCGGGGTCAGGGTTCGACCCCGGCGCTTGATCAGACCGACGCTGCGCATCACCTGCGGATCGGTCAGCGGCACCCGCGTCAGGATCGGATGATCAGCCGCCGGCATCGCCATCAACGGCACCGCCGCCACGCCCAACCCGGCCTCCACCAGACCAATCATGGTGGTCACATGACGGGTTTCACAAATACTCGACCGCTGCGGCACCACACCAGTCAGTGCCTGATCCAGCAGAAAGCGGTTGCCCGAGGTTTTATCCAGCGAGATGTAATCCTGCCGATAGAACTCGTCCCAGGTGACACTGCTGCGCCCCGCCAGCGGATGATCGCGCCGGCACGCCACGACATACCCTTCCTGCACCAGGGGCTCGAAATCCACTTCCGCTTCCAGCGTGCCCATGAAGCTCAGGCCGAAATCCGCTTCGCCATTGACCACCGCGCTCAAGACGTCATGGGCGCTGGAGTCCAGCACCTTGACCTTGATCCGCGGAAACAGCCGGTGATAGTGCGCGATCACCCGCGGCATGAAGTAGTAAGCCGCCGAGGGTACACAGGCGACCGTGACATGGCCGAGCCGGGTCGAAGCGACTTCGCTGATGCCCAGCAATGCCACGTCCAGATCGTCCAGCAGGCGCTCGACGCTGGGCATGAAACCCCGTCCGGCCTGGGTCAGGCTGACCTTGCGCGTGGTGCGCTCGAACAGGCGCACGCCAAGGGCATCTTCGAGTTTTTCGATCCGCCGGCTCAACGCGGGCTGGGAAATGCGCACCGTATCGGCGGCCTTGCGAAAGCTGCCCTGCTCGACCACGGCACGGAAGGCTTGCAGGTCATTGAGGTCAAAGTTGATCGCCATGGGGTTACCCGGAAACGAGGCAGATTGATCATCTTATTCTATGAATGTAACCAATTGATGCAAAGTTTTGTGGGCTGAGCCGGTAATTTTCACTGGAATTTGAATTTTTTCCAGATCAGTTGAACCGGCCGATCGGCCCTCATACACATGACGTGCAGCTGAAGCTCGATCGGTTGAATCCACAGCCAGAAACGGACAGTCGAGCGTGCGCCCGAACCCAAAGCGCCGGCATCTCCCCGCCTGTTTTTTTGTTGAATAGTCTGTTTGAGGTATTACCGAGGGCTGAGTTTGATCAACCATGACGCCCGTATTTTCCCACGTGTCTGCACGGTTGCTTCATCCAACAATCACAACGAGGCGCTTGATCGCTATGGAAAAAGTCATCTATCTGCTGTGGCGTGATACTCAAGTCAGTCCTGATACCTTCAGCCATCGCCTGCGCAGTGAAGTCGCCGGGCAATTGCTGGCACTCGGTGCCTGTGGTGTGCAATTGAACCTGTCCGATGCCGATGTGCAGCCCGCAGCCGGACTGCGCCAGGAAAACAACCGACCACTGCCCGATGCCAGCCTGTCGCTATGGCTGGA